>Ga0209490_10001487_pt1 | contig 22604 bp, 19 predicted proteins | sample MAT06_FD_187209 | JGI IMG/M metagenome (GOLD analysis project Ga0209490, IMG submission 187209) | Freshwater microbial communities from Lake Fryxell liftoff mats and glacier meltwater in Antarctica - MAT-06 (SPAdes) (version 2) | ecosystem: Environmental > Aquatic > Freshwater > Ice > Liftoff... | reverse complement strand
TTCAGACACAAGACACAAGACTTCAGACTTCAGACACAAGACATTAGACTTCAGACTTCAGACTTCAGACTTCAGACTTCAGACACAAGACATGAGACTTCAGACACAAGACTTCAGACTTCAGACTTCAGACACAAGAGAGTTTAATCAATTCTTTCACCCATATCATTCAAAATTATCCGTTGCTTTTTGGTAACCAGCCAGCCTGACTTTGTTTTTTAGAAACCAGAATAAATACACTGCTTTTCTTAAATTAATATAATTTTATGAAAAAAATTAAATCATCCAAATCTGCTTCTCTATCCCTTGTACTATTATACTTTATGGGCATCTCTTACTATCCGATGCTTGCCCAAAATTCATCTATTGTAAAAGGCTATTATCTCACACATGAGGGTGATAGCATCGTGGGGCAAATTAATACCAGTAACACTTCTGCTTATCAGTTGAGATTTAGATGCCCTCCAGATCAAAACTGGCAATTACTGAAACCCAAAGATGTTGCAAAAGCCCGTGGAGAAGATGGCTTTTCCGTAGTAACCCAAGATGTTCGAAATGAAGATACCTTAATAATGGTCTTTGTTCAAAAAATTCTGCAAGGCTATTGCGAATTGTATGAAGTAGATATTACCAATCTATCTACTACGTATTTTGTGGGCAAGGCAGGTCAGGAGCGAATAATCAAATTGAATAAGTTGAGTTTCTTACCCCAATCGGAGGTGTTTTTGGGTGAACATTTTTATCAATATTCGCACAAAGGGCTTCAATGCAACAGTGCCAGTCTGGTGAGATATTTTACAAAAATAAATAATATATGTGCTGCTAAAGCAGGAGAGAAACCTGTTTTTCTTAAAAAGGTTAAACCCCGATTCGGTATAGGTTTTAATGCAAGTTATTATGCCATTCAACCGCAATCCAGCAGCGAATGGCTGTTATCCGGCAACTTCCGTAAAATATACCATCCCGGCGGAAGCATCTTTGTTCGGACAGACATCATACCCGCTTTCTTATTATTTTAACAAGGTAAAGTGACAAAGCAAAACTTAGTTTACAGTGTAGTAAGAATAAGGAACGGCTTCAAAAGGATATTTGGTATTTTGCAAAGTCATTTTCCATTGTTTATTAACTAAGCAGGTGAGTTGAAATAAACGCGGTTATAAATTTATGCAAAACTAACACAATCAAACAGTTGTGGAACTCATAACTCATAATTAATAACTCATAACTACTTATCATGCAAAAAAAATATTTTTTCCCGACGTTTATTCTGCTCTTTTGGGCAGCTCAATTACTCGGACAAAGCTCGAAAAACATGTCACTGATTGCCAAATGGGATGACCCTTCCTTAGTGGGCGGCAACTTTGGCGGCCAAAAATACAGCGCCTGTTGGGGTATGGCCATCGGAGGACGCGAGTATGCCATTTTAGGGTCTTTGGAATTTACCATCATTTTGGATATTACCACCCCGGCTACCCCAAAAGTGGTGGGCAAATTCCCGGGTGTAAACTGCACGTGGCGGGAATTTAAATCCTATAAAAACAGAATTTATGTAGCCAATGACTGCGGAGGAGGCTTGCAAATCATTGATATGACAAAAGCGCCGGACACCATCAAAATGACCTATAATAGCAAGGCACTGGTCAGCTCCATGCATACCATTACCTTAGACACCGTTTCGGGCCGGATTTATGGCAATTCTGTGCAAGTTGTTTTAGATGTTGCTACCAATCCCGACAATCCTGTGTCGCTCAATGCGGCTTTTTCGCCGTGTCTGCAAGCGCACGATACTTATGTGCGCAATGATACCATTTATGCTTCAGCAGGTAGCGCAGGGTATCTGGTATGCGATTACAAGGACCCGAAACAACCGAAACTATTGGCACAAACTACCACTGGCGGATACAACCACAACAGTTGGCTGACCCGCGACGGGCGCTATGCTTATTACACGGAAGAAATACCCGATGGCCGCCCGATTCAGATCGTGGATTTAAGTAACCTGAAAAACGGCGACATCGAAGTGGTGGGTCGTTTTTTTAATCAGTTAATCCCTTCTGTCATAGGAGCCTCCCGGGCTATTCCGCACAATGTTTATATCAAAGATAACCTGCTCTTTAACTCCCAATACGAAGATGGTCTTTTGGTGTATGACATCCGCTATCCGACGAGTCCTGTATTAGCCGGGTGGTATGATACCTACCCACAAAATACCAAGTACAACGATTATCGGGGGTGCTGGGGCAATTATCCCTGGTTGCCATCCGGGGTCATTCTTGCCAGCGATATGCACAATGGCTTATCGCTGCTCAAACTGAATTATTCGGTGGGTACCGCTGTACCAACCACCGGATTAGATTTTCAATTGTTACCCAATCCGGTTACTGACTATTCTCACGTAGCTGTATCCGCTGAGCATGGCGAATGGCAGTACCATATTACGGATGTTAATGGGCGGGTACAGCGAACCGGCTCTTCCACCCCGGAAATCAACTGGAAAGACTTGGTACCGGGTATCTATTTCTTGAAAATTGTCACTGACCTCGGTAATGTCGGGGTAAGGAAAGTGGTGAAGCGATAAGAATTTGACTGTCAATAGCCCTACAAACTATTGACAGTCAAATATTTATAAAATTTGCAAAAAAATTATGGTACTATATTTGAGTTAATTCACTCCTGCACCTCCAGCGTATAAACATAGTTTTCCATAATCATGTTGGCCAATAGTTTTTGGCAGGCCGTATCTACCTTTTGGCGGGCTTCCGCTTCCGTGTCGGCAGTTAATTGCATGGTGACGTGACGGCCAATGCGCACATCCTGAACGCCTGAAAGGTCTAAATGTTTCAGGTTGTTCACCACTGCTTTACCCTGTGGGTCAAGCAGTTCCTTGTGTGGCATGATGTTTATTTCGGCTGAAAAATTCAAAGTATTAATGGTGGGTTAAAGCAAATGGACAAAAGTAGATAGAAATTCGGACACCGTGTCAACTACTTATACGAACGCTGCGACACCTTTACTTCCTCGTAATTCAGTTCTTCTTTATGCAGGGTCTGTGGCACCCCCTCTCCATTCCAGGCCCAGGCCGCCACGTACATATAATCCTCATCGTTGCGGAGCGCTTCACCTTCCGGCGTTTGTGATTCTTCCCGGAAATGGCCACCGCAACTTTCGTTGCGATCCAAAGCATCACGGCACATCAGTTCGCCGAGTTCAATAAAATCGGACACCCGCCACGCTTTTTCCAATTCAGGGTTGTATTCATTATCGCTGCCAGGCACAAAGGCATCTTTCCAAAATTCAGCGCGCAGGGCTTGAATTTCGCGGATGGCCGATTCTAATCCTTCGGTACTTCGTGCCATACCACATTTATCCCACATAATTTTTCCGAGACGGCGGTGAAAACTCTCTACACTTTGTTTGCCACCGATATTGCGCAATTGCGTGATACGATCGCGCACGTCTTTTTCAGCCGCCTCAAACTCCGGGCTGTCCGTAGCAATCGTCCCCGTGCGAATTTCGTTGGAAAGATAAGAACCAATCGTGTAAGGCAATACAAAATACCCGTCAGCCAAACCCTGCATCAGCGCCGAAGCACCGAGGCGATTGGCGCCGTGATCGCTGAAATTGGCTTCACCACAGGCATAAAGTCCGGGAATAGAAGTCATCAATTCATAATCTACCCAAAGGCCACCCATTGTATAATGCACCGCCGGGTAAATCCGCATGGGTATTTCATAAGGGTTCTCACCGGTAATTTTAGCGTACATATCAAACAAGTTGCCATACCGGGCAGCTACGGCACTGCGCCCATCACGCTTGATCGCATCTGTAAAATCGAGATATACCGCAAGCCCGGATTTACCGACACCCAGCCCTTCGTCACAAACCACCTTAGCGGCGCGGCTGGCGATGTCGCGGGGTACAAGATTGCCAAAGGCCGGATAACGGCGCTCCAAGTAATAATCGCGGTCTGCTTCCGCTATCTTGCGCGGGTCGGTCAGTCGGTCATCCGCACTTTTTGGCACCCAAACACGACCGTCATTGCGAAGAGACTCCGACATCAGGGTTAATTTTGACTGATATTCTCCCGAAACCGGAATGCAGGTGGGGTGAATCTGGGTATAACAAGGGTTTCCAAAAAAGGCACCCCGGCGATGCGCACGCCACGTGGCAGTGGTGTTGCACAGCATAGCATTGGTACTCAAATAGAACACGTTGCCGTAACCACCAGTACACAGCACGACCGCATGTGCGGAATGGCGCTCCAATTCACCGGTCAGCAGGTTGCGGACAATAACACCCCGGCATTGGCCATCAATCGTCACAACATCCAACATTTCATGCCGGTTGTACAATTGAACAGTACCGAGAGAAACCTGACGGCTCAACGCCTGATAAGCCCCGATCAGCAATTGCTGGCCGGTTTGGCCACGCGCATAGAACGTACGGGAAACTTGTGTGCCGCCAAAGGAGCGATTGTCGAGCAAGCCACCGTATTCGCGGGCAAAAGGTACACCCTGCGCTACACACTGGTCAATAATACCGGTAGAAACCTCCGCCAAACGATGCACATTGGCTTCGCGGGCGCGATAGTCTCCCCCTTTAATAGTATCGTAAAAAAGGCGATACACCGAGTCGCCATCATTGCGGTAATTTTTAGCAGCATTGATACCACCCTGAGCAGCAATAGAGTGCGCACGACGCGGACTGTCGTGGAAAGTAAAGGCTTTTACATTGTAGCCCAGCTCTCCCAAAGAAGCAGCAGCCGAGGCTCCGGCAAGACCGGTGCCAATGATAATGACATCAATGCGACGTTTATTGTTGGGCGACACCAGCGGCACATGGCCTTTGTAGTCTTCCCATTTTTCGGCCATACTGCCGGACGGTATTTTTGAATTCAGCGCCATATTATGAACAATGGATAATGAATAATGGAGAATGAAAAGTGGAGAATGGGCAGCGTCAAAAAGTGCCAAATTATGCCTTAAACGTTACTTACTACCTAAAAAAATAAAAAATAACGGGGATCATAGCGAAACCAATCGGGATACCTATTGCATACAAGTAGCCTATGCCCTTTATCAGCGGAGTATAACGCGGGTGATTGATACCCAATGTTTGAAAAGACGACCAAAAGCCGTGCCACAGGTGCAAGGCGATCACGCTCATACACACCACGTAAAACAATACGTAATACAGGCTCTTGAACGCAGCCGCTACGGGCGCGTACAGGTTTTGAACCGGATCATCGTAAGCTTCAACTGTCACAGGGGGCAATACCCCCATTTTCATCTGCCACCAAAATTGGTACATGTGAATGGCCAAAAACACGAAAATGACAATACCCAACCAGGCCATATTCCGCGAAGGGCGTTCAGCAGCACGCGTGTGGTGTACCGCATACTTCACCTCGCCTCGTGCAGCCCGATTTTGCCGCCAAAGCAGGATGCCCTGAATGGCATGAATCAGGATAAAAGCATACAAGCTGTACGAAATGGTTTTAATCAGCGGATTGTGCGTCATAAAATACGCGTACGTATTAAACGACTCTCCACCATCATCGCTCAACAATTGCAAATTGCCAACAAGATGTACAATTAAAAAAAACATTAAAAACAAGCCCGTCAGAGACATAATGTATTTCTGTCCAATGGAAGAGCTTAAAAATTTGGAAAACCAATTCATATTCTATTGGTTGATTCGTTAAATGGTTAATTTCATTTCTAAAAATGCAAAGAAACGAAAATTGCAGAACACTCTGCCATTTTATGACAAAATTGGCACAAAATTTTGCAGCAAAATTACGGCAGAGAATAACACCCTGAAATATTCGTTAGGAAAATAATTTGCAAATACATCTATTTAGATACAGTATAAATAAAATGCCTAAATTTCACTCTCAGCTGTTTTAAATATTTACTTCAAAATAACCTTTATTGATACTATTATTTACCATCCATCCTTTATCATTCCACAGACATTATGTCTAATACATTTCCGACCACCTATGCGTTCTTCTGATCCCCAACCATGGAAAGTACTCAAACAACATTACGCCTTAGATCGAAGCCCTTACATGGTGCTGCGGGAAGACACCGTACTGCTACCCGGCGGAGCAGTGATCCCCGATTATTTTATTTTTGAATATCCCGACTGGGTAAGTGTACTTGCCGTGGATAAGCAAGGCGATTTTGTCATGATCCGACAGTACCGACACGGCATAGCACAGGTACATTACGAATTGGTAGCAGGAGTAGCAGATGCCGATGCCAACCTCTTGGAAAATGCCCAACGCGAATTGTTAGAAGAAACTGGCTACGGCGGTGGGCAATGGCAATATTGGATGGGGGTATCTGCCAATCCCGCTACCCACACCAACACAGCACACGTTTTTCTGGCAACCGGTGTGGAAAAAATCGCTGAACAGGACTTGGAACACACCGAAGAAATTACCGTTCAGATAGTACCACCGAAGGAAATGCTGTCATTGCTCCAAAAAGGTGAAGTCTTTCAGGCCATTCATGTGGCAGCTCTATGGCGCTATTTTGCGGAGCAGCACCAGTAGCAGTAATAGATTTTGGCTTTGGCTCATTGGTAATTTAAATACCAGAAATTTGAAAAAACTGGGGTATCCTGACCAACTAAGTACCGCAGTAACGTGGAGATAAATGCAGTTTTTATGCTTTCATAATTATTTGATTATTAATAATTTATAAAATCCACCATTATTTATTAACTACTCACTACACAACGCTCCTCAAGTATTTTTTATCTGTAAATGAATGAGTTGATAGTGCTTAAATAATTTTTTTTGCAAAAAAAATTATTCAAGCACTATCAACTCATTCATTCCCGTTTCTTACCATATCGTTTTGCCCATTCTTTGGCAAAATACGTCAGGATTACATCCGCGCCAGCGCGTTTGATGCTGAGCAATGCTTCGGGCATAGCCCGCTCAAAATCGAGCCAGCCATTGCGGCACGCGGCCGTTAGCATCGCGCATTCTCCGCTGACATGGTAGGCGGCAATAGGAAGGTCAAATTGTTGTTTTAGCAAACTGATGACATCCAAATAATGCAGCGCAGGTTTGACCATCAGCATATCTGCGCCTTCGGCAGTGTCTAAGGCGGCTTCTATTAAAGCCTCCCGCTGGTTGGCAGGATTCATTTGATACGTTTTTTTATCACCACTTTTTGGCGCAGAATCTAAAGCATCTCGGAAAGGGCCATAGAATGCACTAGCATATTTGGCTGTATACGCCAAAATACCGGTTTCAGAAAAACCCGCTTCATCCAATGCCTGACGAATAAATCCAATGCGGCCATCCATCATATCGCTGGGGCCGAGCATATCGAAGCCTGCTTCGGCTTGCGCTACCGACATTCGGGCAAGAATGGGCAAGGTATCATCATTGACAATGGCGCCATTGCGCACTAACCCGTCGTGGCCATCGCTGCTGTAGGGGTCCATCGCCACATCGCTGATCAGGCAGCACTCCGGAAAGCGCTTTTTTATCTCACGAGCCGTATGCAAATAAAAATTATCAGAAGCATAACTGTATGTGGCCGTTTGATCCTTCAAGGCATCGGCTACTGCCGGAAATACTATAAAATTGGTAAGCCCCAATTCCATACACTCCTCTATTTCCCGCAAAAGCGTATCCGGCGAAAACCGAAAAATACCCGGGAGAGAATGAATTTCATTGCGGATGTTTGTTCCGTCAAAGACAAATAACGGAAAAACTAACTGCCCGACATGAAGCCGGGTTTCTGTGGCCATTTCCCGAATGGCAGGGGTGCGGCGATTGCGGCGCGGGCGTTGGAGCATTGTCTGGTGAATTAATTAGTGGCACGGTAATGAATTAGTTGATGGTACCTGCATAAATTTTTTTTGCAAAAAAAATTCATTCAATTACTATCAACTAATTCATTTACGGATAAAAACGCATAATAAAATTTTATTATAAAACAGGGTTTTCGATGTTCCGGATGATCAGAAGAGGGTGCATCCATTGATGCACAGCCCATTAGACATTATATCAATTGAATTGTTTCGACATAGCCGGGTCTTTTTGTCCTGCTTTTCGTTTGTTTTTTCGCCCGTAGCCAGCTATGAACTCAAAAACAAGCCTTCATCAAGCCGAAATTCCGCTGTTCTGCCTCAAACATTAAATTGACACAATGTCTATTGAATTAAAAAATCTGAAAACGAATGAAAGATGAACGTATTGTCTTTTCAACTATCGGCGTTTTAGAAGTATGGAGTGTTGAGACTTTAGATACAAGACTTCAGACTTCAGACTTCAGATACAAGACTTCAGACTTCAGACACAAGACTTCAGATACAAGACTTCAGACTTCAGACACAAGACTTCAGACTTCAGACACAAGACTTCAGACTTCAGACACAAGACTTCAGACTTCAGACACAAGACTTCAGACTTCAGATACAAGACTTCAGACTTCAGATACAAGACTTCAGATACAAGACACAAGACTTCAGATACAAGACTTCAGATACAAGACACAAGACTTCAGATACAAGACTTCAGATACAAGACACAAGACTTCAGATACAAGACTTCAGATACAAGATACAAGACTTCAGATACAAGACTTCAGATACAAGACACAAGACTTCAGATACAAGACTTCAGACACAAGCACCGTACGTCGGGTCGTCTACGCCCGACGATGTCGCGGAACATATCACAGAAGCCCCGTAACGTATTTTTTGAAACACAAAAGAAACAAAAGGACACAAAAGCCCGTAGAGTGTACCGTACGTCGAGTCCTACACGCCCGACAATATCGCGGAACACATCACCAGACACCAGACGCCAGACTTCAGACACCAAAACACCAAACCTTTTGATTAACGATTGATGATTACATGATATATGATTGTTGATGTATTCACGCGTATGTTAAAACACTAAAACACCAAAACAAAACACTAAAACACTAAAACACCAAAACACTAAAAAAAACTCAACATGAACAGGTTTACGCTGGTTTTGTTGCTGGTTGGATGCGGCCTGATGATTTCGGCGCAACCAGCATTGCATCTAAGGGTAGTGCCGAAAGAACAACTGGCCTTAAAAATAGCCACGCAAGACTTAAAAACCAATCCGACGGCTTTGCAGCAACCTGGCGGTTTGCATTTCTCGCCAGTTGACAGCGCAGGTGCCGTACAAATTTGTGCTGCGTTGCTGCAACATTTGCGCACAAAATCCTATCTGTTAGCATCCGTTGACAGCTTTAGTACCGGCAGCCTGTCAACCACCGCACGGCTATACCTGGGCCCCGCTATGCATTGGACCCGATTGCGCACCGATTCCGTAGATCAGGACTGGTTGAATGCCGCAGGATTTCGGTCAAAAATATTTGCCAATAAACCCCTGCGACATGATGCCCTGCTCTCCCTGAAAGAAAAACTGCTCATTACCGCCGAAAACAACGGTTATCCCTTTGCCGCCATTTGGTTAGACGCTGTCACTTTGCTGCCCGATGGTGCCGTATCGGCTTGGTTAAGGGCCAAACGCGGACCTTTTTTTACAATAAAGTCCGTTCAGATAAAAGGAGACCTTCAATTGCCGCCCGTTTATTTATCTAATTACTTAGGCATCAGGCCCGGAAGTGCGTTTAGCCGCGAAAAAATACTATCGCTCACCGAATCTTTGCGCAGCCTGTTGTTTGTGGCCTCCACCGCTAATCCTACGGTGACCTTTTCGGGCAATGAGGCGATTGTCAACCTGTATGTAAATAAAAAACGCGCCGGCCGCTTCGATTTTATCATCGGCCTATTGCCTCAAACAAACACGAATGTGGCCAGCACCGATGCCACCAATCGCCTGTTATTGACGGGCAGCCTGGACGCAGCCTTTCAAAATGCGCTCAACCTCGGCGAACATATTTCTTTACAAATGGAGCGATTGCGCCCGGAAACACAAAAATTGGAAGTCAAAGCCGGTGTTCCTTATTTGTTAGGTACGGCCTTTGGCGCAGCAGGAGGCTTGCATATTTTTCGGCGCGACAGTACCTGGTTGGACGCACAGGGTGATATCGGGGTATCCTATCTTTTTCCAGGCGGAAATTTTGCTCGTTTTTTTTGGGAAAACCGCAACCTCTCGCTCATAAAAGTGGATACAGCCGCTGTTCGGCGCAATCGCCAGTTGCCCCCTAACTTAGATTTGCGTCAGGACGGATTTGGTATAGAAACCGAATTCAACCACGTAGATTATCGTTTCAATCCGCGCTCCGGCTGGAACATCCGGTTTAAAACATTGGCCGGATTCAGCACTGCTCGCCGAAACCCGCAAATAGCTGCTATTCGGGAGGAGAAATTTGATTTTAACAGCCTGTACGATACCGTTGTGCTGCGCACCACGCGTTTTCGCACGGAAATCCACGCGGAAGCCTATATTCCGCTGTTCCGACGCAGCACCCTGAAGTGCAGTTTTCGCGGTGGCGGTATTTTTTCCAATCAACCCGTTTACAACAATGAACAATACCGCCTCGGCGGCCATAAATTGCTGCGTGGGTTTGACGAAGAAAGCTTGTTTGCCACCCGCTACGGCGTTTTTACGGCAGAATGGCGGTTATTATCGGGTACGAATTCCTTTCTATCCGCTTTTACTGATTATGGCTATATAGAAAATCTGACCGATCGGACGCGGCTTTTTTTACGCCCTTGGGGTTTTGGAGCCGGTATCAATTTTGAAACCGCTGCCGGTATTTTTGGCATTAGTTTGGCCGTTGGCAGGCGTGATGCCGGGCAGGCAGTTGACTTGCGGGCAGCAAAATTCCATTTGGGGTATGTGAGTCTTTTTTAAGGAACGAGTAAATAATAAGTTATTATTTACTCGTTCCTAATTGGCTCAAAGGGGTATCCAGGCTCGGTTTACCTGATCGGGCATGGATGACCTGGCCTACTTTGCATTTAACCGAATTTCATCATCGCCGGCAAAGAATCGATATTCATTGAGCGGATAATTGGGTGCCGGGGTAATGCGTATCCATTTATTGTATTTCAAGAGCCACCGCATCCGGCGACTGGGCAAACCCTGTTTGAGGAATGCATCAATATAGGGGTGTACCCTCAGGTAGATCGTTCCTTTCGGCTGAGATTGCAGTACAAATTCCAAATCGCGTTCCACTTCATCCGTGAGCAGTATGGTGGCGTTTACTTTTCCGGTACCATCGCACGTGGGGCATTGCTCGGAAGTGTTCATGACGACTTCCGGGCGGGCGCGCTCACGGGTGATCTGCATCAGGCCAAATTTAGAAAGCGGCAGGATGGTATGTTGTGCACGATCCTTACGCATAAAATCTTCCATCGCCTTCGAGAGTTGCTTCTTGTGTTCCTGATTTTTCATATCAATGAAATCAATCACAATCAGCCCCCCAATATCACGTAGTCTGACTTGCCGGGCAATCTCTTCGGCTGCTTCCAAGTTCACCCCCAGAATCGTTTGTTCTACATCGGCAGTGGTGATTTTATGGCCACTGTTCACGTCTATTACGTGCATGGCCTCTGTTTTTTCAATAATGACATAAGCGCCGCTGTTCATGGTAGCGGTTTTGCCAAAGGCAGCTTTCACTTGACGGGTTACGCCAAATACGTCATAGATTGGTTTATTTCCGGTGTGTAACTGGACAATATTGACCTGTTCGGGGCTAATGCTTTGCATATAGGCTTTGATATCAGCGTAGTTGTCTTTATCGTTGGTTACAATCCGGCTAAAGCCGGAAGACAGCAGGTCTCGCAGTACACTGGCGGGTTTATCCAACTCACTCAATAATTTTGCGGGAGCCACTACGGTTTTCAGTTGTTTAAAAATTTCTTCCCACTTACCGGTCAATTGCAATACCTCTTCGTGGAGTTCCTGTACTTTTTTACCATCGGCAGCGGTTCTGATGATGATACCAAAATTTTTGGGGCGAATGCTTTCAGCCAATGCGTGCAGGCGCTTGCGCTCTTCGCTGCTATCTATCTTTTTGGAAACAGAAATGACATCAGAAAAAGGGGTGAGTACCATATAACGGCCCGGCAGCGTAATCTCGCACGAAAGGCGCGGGCCTTTGGTGGAAATAGGTTCTTTTAAAATCTGCAACAGAATGGGAAAACGCTTATTGAGTACCTGATCTACTTTACCTGTTTTGACAATTTCTTCTTCGTATTTAAAATTGTCTAATCGGTGTGTATTGATACTGCCATTTATCACGCCATTAGTCCATTTGACCAAAGATCGCAGCTTTGGTCCGAGGTCGGTATAATGCAAAAATGCATCCTTGCGGTGTCCGATATCCACAAAGGCGGCATTAAGGCCGGGCATCATTTTTCGGATTTTACCGATCATGATATCTCCAACCGTAAATTGGTTATTGGTTTTTTGATGGTGTAATTCCACTAAGAGACCTCCTTCTATCAAGGCCATTTCAATGCCATTTTCGGTGGCATTGATAATCAATTCTTTATCCACATTTATTTTGATTTTGGAGCAAGCAGACACCTATGCTGCAAAAGGGCCATGGACGGCAATCTGAATAAGGGTACTGGCGACAAAGATGAACCACCGGTGAAGGCGGTACGCAAAAGGGGGGGTACAAAAGCCGATACGACAGTCGGGATGACATACGTTGTCTGAACAAGGAGGGCTGGTTCACTTTTGTGTAGAGGACAAAAATGCAGCGAACATTTTTCGGGAAGACGCTTGTTCAAAAACGAACAAATACTGTCGCAAAACCATTTTAAAATGGTTTAAAGAAGGACTCTGGATGTCCGAGCGCACCAAAAAGCATACCAAAAACTTCTCATGAAAGTTTTTAGCAGATTTCTAATAGCAAAAAACTTTCCGGAGCGCAAAGCACTACCGGAAAGTTTTATTGCCGGATGGCACAAATTTGGCACTGACAGCATGAAATAATTAATTGAACTACGCATTGAAATAACAAAGAGGGATTGCACCGATTTGGCTATTTTAATTGCTTCAACTAATTACTCGCACGGTTCAGGCACTAGCGATTCTTCTTCTTATGACGATTTTTCCGAAGACGCTTTTTACGTTTGTGCGTCGCAATTTTATGTCGTTTACGTTTTTTTCCGCAAGGCATACTGCTGCTAATGTTATGAGTTATAAGTTATTGTGTTCACAAATAGTATTCATTTCGTTGGCTTTATCTGTCATTCCTGCACCCTGATAGGCTTTCGCCAAAAGGCAAGGTGCATTGGGATTCTTAGGATCCAAAGTGCGGGCTTTTTCCAAACGTTCAATGGCGCGTTGCCACTGTCCGGTTTTGATTGCCAACCGCCCTAAGGCATTATATACTGACACCTCGTTGGGGTATTTTTGTTCTAATTCCCGCAACATCAGCACGGCTTTCATCGGGTTGTCGGGTGGTGGGTTTTCTGCGTACACCAATGCCAAATTAACCCGATGACTCACCTGATCTGGCTTAATAGAGGCCGCGCTTTCAAAAGATTTGATGGCTCTTCCGGCGCAAAAATCTCTGATTTTTGAATCCTTAGAAGCAGTCAGGCCATCAAAATACAAAGCACCTGCTACCGACCACGCTGAATCACTGTTCTCTATTACTGCCACTTCTTCGGCCAATGATGCTGCTGCCGGAATTTCGCGATACTTGTACCACAATCCGGACAAACGCTTCAGCAACTGCTTTTTTTCATCAGCTGTTTTGGCGCCTGCAAGGGCCGCTGTTGCTACATTTATTTCTGATGCCGCTTCCGGTGTAAGCCGCTTTTGGGCATCGGTCATTAATGTTTCAATGCTGGTGCTTTCACCACTAATGGCATTAGCGGTTTCATTGGTGCGTTGTTTACTGTTTTTAGTGCTGAAACCGAAATACAGTATAGCAAACAATGAAACCGCTGCAACAATGAGCGCGTATTGATATTTGGACATAAGTATAAGGTGTTGATGTGTAAATATGCTAATATACTGTATGATACACTAAATAGTATTGATTAACATAAAACCGGGGCAACGTACTTAAACCAAATTAATCCTCGCTTTCATCTTTTGGCAACGAGTGCACATTAGATTTCACTTGTTCCATGAACACTTTAGCCGGCTTAAAAGACGGAATAAAATGCTCCGGTATGTTGATAGAGGCTCCTTTTTTGATATTTCGACCCACTTTTTTGGCGCGTTTTTTTATAATAAAACTGCCGAAACCACGAACATAGACGTTTTCACCGCCTTCCATGGTAGATTTAATTTGTTTGAACATCTCTTCCATAGCAACCAGCACGTCCACTTTGGCAACACCAGTAGTATCGGCGATTGCATTCACAAGGTCAGCTTTTCTCATATGTCTTACTTTGTTGATTTTGAATTAGTTATGGACAAAAAATGGATGAGTCGAAAAAAGAGACGCAAAGTTCCGACAATTTTTGATACCAACAAGCTTTTTGATAAAAATTTTTGCTTAAGTCAATAAAAAATTGTAAATACTATATTCGTCTTGTTTTTCAGGCTGCAAACTCGCTCTATTTAATGATTCTGCAAAGAGTTTTATCAAATTTTTTGAAAAAAAATCATAAAATACGGTTTTTAATCAAATTTTGCCTAAAAAAGGCAGTTATTTTAAGACAACCGGACTTGTCTTTACACAAAACATACGTTTTCAAGCACTTGCACAGATATTATCATTCATAACTTATTTACTTCTCAATCGAATTACCGGGCAAATCATTTCCTCCAGAGAGATACCGCCGTGTTGAAAAGTATTTTTATAATAATTATTAAAATGATTATAATTATTGGGGTACAGGAAGAAACCGTCTTCTTTTGCAAAAATAAAAGTGGAACTGATGTTTGGGCGCGGCAAGCCCGCTTGTTTGGGATCTTTTACCACTAACACATCGCGGGGTTCATATTGCAGGTTGCGTCCTACTTTATAACGCAGGTTGGTAGTAGTTTCCCGGTCGCCTACCACACGAGATGGTGTATTGACGCGGATAGTGCCGTGATCGGTTGTCACAATCAATTGTACATCACGGCCCTGCAGCCGTTTTAGCGCTGTCCACAGCGGGCTGTGCAGAAACCAGGAGCGCGTGAGGGAGCGATATGCCTTTTCGTCACCGGCCAATTCTTTGAGTACTTCCATTTCTGTGCGGGCATGCGATAACATATCAATAAAATTATACACTATAACTGTCAGGTCGTTGTTCATATAGTGCAAGATATTATCGTTCAATTCTTTGCCATGCTGCACGTTGGTCACTTTGGTGTATTGCCATTTGATGGGCTTGCGGGATATCCGCTCAATTTGTTTTCCAAGGAAAAAATCTTCAGACAGGTTTTTTCCGCCTTCATCGGTATCATTTTTCCACTTATCAGGGAAAGCTGTTTCGATATCCATCGGCATCATGCCGGCAAATATAGCATTGCGGCTATATTGCGTGGCGGTGGGCAGGATGCTGAAATAATAACCTTCCTGCTCTGTTTTAAACAGCTCATTGAGGAAGGGTTCAATGGTTTTCCACTGATCGTAACGCAAGTTATCCAACAATAACATGATGGTAGGCGTACCGTTGCTGAGGTGCGGGAACACGTGTGTACGCATCAGGTTGTGCGACATAATTGGCCCTCCTGATTTGGTCTTATCTACCCAACTGAAATAGTTTTTAATCACATACTTACTAAACTCTGTGTTCGCCTGCTCTTTTTGCTGGGCCAAAATATCACTCACTCCGGTGGCTTCATTGGCATCCACTCTCAATTCCCAATTAATAATTTTTCGGTAAGCATCCGCCCATTCATCGTGGTTGAGGCCGCTGGTGATCTGCATAAATATCTGGCGAAATTCCTGCTGATAATTCAGTGCAGTTTTCTCGCTGACCAACCGTTTATTGTCAATGATCTTTTTTAACGTCAACAAAATTTGATTGGGATTGACGGGTTTGATCAAATAGTCGGAAATTTGAGAACCAATGGCATCTTCCATGACGTGTTCCGTCTCGTTTTTTGTGATCATCACCACGGGAACGGAAGCGTTGATTTCCTTTATTTTCGGCAACGTTTCCAAACCCGTCAGGCCCGGCATACTTTCGTCCAAAAAAACCACGTCAATATCACCGCCTTGTTCGATATACATTTCCAGGGCATCATAACCATTAGATGCCGTCAATACTTCATATCCTTTTGATTGCAAAAACAGAATATGGGGTTTTAGCAGATCAATCTCATCATCTGCCCAGAGAATTTTTATTTTGTCCATGAAAAATTATTGGTTATTAGTGATTAGGGATTGGTTGTTGGGGATTGGTTGATGCTAAACGCTGGAAAAGAAAAAATCGCTATATTGTTGCCTCTTTAATTTTTATGGGCATAGCATTTTACGAGAATCCCGTATGTTTGCGCCAATGTTTAATACCATGTTGTGTTTTTCTAATTCCTCCCTTCAACATCCTTAATAGTTATGCATACCATAAAAAATATCATTTTTGACTTCGGAAATGTTCTGTTTGACCTTGATCTGCCAAAATGGGAAAAAGAACTCTCCCATTTATATGGAAGCCAGTTTGATTTGGCATGGAAGGAACTCAGGAAAAAAAATGTTTTTGAATTGTATGAAACTGGCGGTATGCAGACCCCGGAGTTTATCAGTAATCTGCGCTTCGTAAGCGGTATGTCATTGGATGAAAAAGCAGTAGTAGCCGCCTGGAATGCTATTTTTGTAGCAATGCCCGCCCGCCGATTTGATCTGCTGCTCCGCTTGCGGAAGCAGTATAACGTCTTTTTATTGAGCAATATCAATGATCTGCACGCCCGTTGGATTGAAGGATACTTGCTCCGGGAGCACCATATTTATGATTTTGAGCAACGGTATTTCGACGGCTTGTACTATTCTCACCTCGTTCGATTGCGCAAACCCTCCCGCGATATTTATGAATATGTACTGGCAGATGCTGAATTGGCACCGGAATCCACTGTCTTTTTCGATGACGTTGAACAAAATATTGCTGCCGCCCGTACCTGTGGGATTCAGGCATTTTTACACCCTGCCGGTAAGGATATTGAGGATCATCTGCTTGAACTGGGGTTACTAAGGGCAGGGGAATAAATTATTATTTCATTCGCACAGTGCTAAGTACACTGTAAATTATTGACCGCCTCTTTCATTATGAAATCTACTTTTTTCCAAAATATATGGTGGTTTATCGGCACCTTCCTTGCCGTCAATGCCTTCGCGCAAACCGATTCCGTCCGTGCGGTCACCTTCGGCGGATATGCTGAAGCTTATTGGGGTTATGATTTTTCCGACCCTGCTAACAACACCCGACCAGCATTCCTGTACAGTCATCACCGGCACAATGAATTTACCGTCAATCTGGCCTATCTCAAAGCCAATTATTCCTCCAATGGCGCACGGGCCAATGTGGCACTTATGGCAGGCACTTATGCTTCCGCTAATTTAAGTGCAGAACCGGATGTGCTAAAAAATATTTTTGAAGCCAATGTCGGAATAAGGTTGTCGAAAAAACGACAGATTTGGTTAGACGGAGGCATATTGCCCTCGCACATTGGTTTTGAAAGTGCCGTAGGACGCGATTGTCGGACGCTGACCCGCAGCCTTATCGCCGAAAACTCTCCTTACTACGAAAGTGGGGCGCGACTTTCTTATACTACCCAAAATGGCAAATGGTACGCAGCGCTGTTGGGCCTAAACGGATGGCAGCAAATAGCACGCCCCAACGGTCGAAGTCAAATTGGCGGAGGATGGCAGCTGACCTTCAAACCAACTCAAAAGGTCACTTTGAACTCCAGTAGCTATTTTGGGCCGAAACCCGGCACCACTGAAGACAATCGTTTTTTCCATAATTTTTATAGTATCTTGCAGTTGACTGACCGCTTTGACTTTACATTAGGTTTTGATGCCGGGAAAGACCGGCCTGCCGCCCCCCGTTCTGCCGATGCTAATTGGTACGGAGTTTCCGCAATAGCCCACTACGCCGTAACCCAACGATTAGGGTTATCTGCCCGTTATGAGCGCTACGACGACCCTGATGGTGCCGTAATAGCAGGCGACGTGCCTTTCCGTGTCAACGGCTTTTCCATGAATTTGGATATCACGGCTACTTCCAATGCGCTGTTTCGCACGGAATACCGGTTCCTGCAAAACGAGCAAAATTTATTCCGGGATCGAAAAGGAAAACTTACACCCAACAATTCCGCCATAGCAGTAGCGATGGCCGTTAGTTTTTAGTGTATGTGGGAGGTCAGGTATTGATTTTTATCCCTTTTGGAATAAATGGGGAAGGATCGGCGCCACCTAATATGATTTCCCGAACGATGGTGCTACTAATATGCGAATACTGGGGTTGCGCGATCAGAAAAACGGTCTCAATCCCGTCTCCTACGATGTGATTGAGTTGGGAGATGGTTTTTTCGTAGTCAAAATCAGAGGCATTGCGCAAGCCGCGCAGCAGGTAACGTGCACCGATGCGCTTACAATAATGGGCGGTGAGTTTTTCAAATTGATCCACTTTGACTTTAGGTTCCTGCTCAAACACGGTGAAAAGCCATTCCAATCGCTGTTCGAGCGAAAACAGGGTTTTTTTTGTGCTGTTAACCCCCACTGCTACAATGACCTGATCGAACAGGGGCAGGGCGCGGCGCACCAAATCAACGTGACCGATGGTAATAGGATCGAAAGAACCGGGAAAGACAGCGATTTTCATGGATAAGTATGGTGACAATAGTATGGTGTATGGAGAAATAGTATTGATACATCCTCTTAGAAAATTGATTAACATTGAAAGGCGTAACAACTATATTCAAACACTTAATTTGAACTAATCTTGAAAATTATAAGAAAGCCGATGCTTGTTCGCAAGCATCGGCTTTTAAAAGTGTGTAATTAAACGCCGCCAAATTTCTTAACCAACCAAATAATCAGAGAAACAGTGCCAAAGAGCCAAAAAAGAGACCCAAGCAGCCAAAAAACACCAAATCCTCCTCCAATAGCAGCAAGACCAATTATGCTAAGGAGCAAACCAGCAGCCCAGCCAAAAATCCAAAACCACATCCATTTATTTACGGGGTCTTGGAAATCTACCTTGGTGCCACCGTTTTTGGCAAAACGCTTTTGCATTTTGGCAATTTTTTTGGTGATCTGTTTTTCGACTTTTTTCTCTAACCAGGCGGAGATACCTTTTTTCTCAACCTTTGTGGTTACTGTTACTTCAGTTGCATCAGGAGAAACAACTACAGAGGCGCTTACAGATACAGTAGGTATGCAAAGCATCAGTGCACCCAACAGAAATGTATAAAAGAATGCCTTCATAATTAAAAAAGAATGGTTTAAGTGTGAAAAAATTTAGAGCTCAAATGTAGTGTAGTTTTTTTCTTCGCTGCATGTTTTTTTCAAAATTTAACATTTTTGCAAATACTGTAATATGACCAGTACGCCAACATTCCTCCCCGGATGCTAAACATCTAATTGCCCAAAAACCGCGTCTAAGTCCCATTCAGTTTGTTCAGAAGCCGCGCAAAATTGCATCAACCACTCATCCTGCCGGCGGCCTTGTGCCATTGCCTGCCGATAAGGGACATCATCGCGGAAAGTTACTAAAGAATATTTTGAAAAATAATGCGGGAAACGTTGCTCGAGTTGGGTCTCTAAACGGCGTTTGCGTTGAAAAACAGGATTCGCCACCTGGTCGCGCATTTCATAAAAATTATCGGTTGCCAAATCAGCGATGGCATCGGTGTCTGGCTTGCGGGCATCCTGAAAAGCAGAAAAAAGCGCCGACCAGTCGCTATCACCCAGGGTAGTTATCAGGTCATCCAATACCGTAACATCTTCAAAAGAGGCATTCATGCCCTGTCCGTAAAAAGGAACAATGGCGTGTGCAGCATCCCCCAATAGCAGGGTTTTGCCAAAAGCCTGCCAGGGATAGCATTTAACGGTACCCAGATTACCAGTCGGATTGGAAAAATAGGCAGCGGTGAAATCCGGAATGAGCGCCAACAAATCCGGAAATTGTGCCTCAAAGAATTTTTTTGCTTTTTCGGGCGTATCCAATGCCTGAAAGCTATTTTCACCTTGAAACGGCAGGAATACTGTTACGGTAAAACTGCCGTCTAAATTGGGCAGGGCAATCACCATATACGTGCCCCTGGGCCAAATATGGAGGGCATTTTTTTCAATAGCAAAACTGCCGGATGCGCTGGCCGGAATGCTGAGTTCTTTGTAGCCGTGTCGCAGAAAGTCCTGCGCGTAATTGAACAACAAATCACCCGTGCGGGCCATCATGCTGCGGCGCAGCGCCGACCCTGAACCATCCGTACCAAACACGACATCGCCCCGTAATATAACCTGTTGCTGGCGGGTTGTATCAAAAAAAGTGGCCGTTGCCCGTTCTACGTCAACTGTCGTACAATCGTATTCAAAGTGCATATCAATGTTTGGGAAGGTAGCTGCACGATCCAGTAGGGCAGCATTCAAACCACCCCGCGAAATAGAATTGATGTACTCTCCACTTCGCCCGGAATAGGGTGCCAACACTGGTTCCTGGCCTAAAGAATGCACCATCCTGCCAGTCATGGGAATGCACAAAGGTCGAACAATATCTGCTAAGCCAGCGGCCTGAAGTGCTCGTAACCCGCGATTCGATAATGCCAAATTGATGGATCGCCCTGCTACGGCGTTGGTTCTTCGCGGATCGGGGCGTTTTTCGCAAAGTACCACGCGATAACCTCGCTGTGCCATGCGGATAGCGAGCAGGGAACCGCATAAACCGGCGCCGATGATGATGATGGGGGAAGTGTTCATAATTTTCCTTGTTCTAAGGTTTTTTCTGCTTTTATTGCTAATCCTTTTATCATGTGGATGAGTTGACCGAACCGTGCATCGGAAGTCAGCCCTTTCTTCCAGCGTGCATAAATTTGTTGCCCGATCACGGCATTTTTAAACATCCCAAACACATAATAAAACACGATATGTTTCAGGTTTCTGCCACTTTTTTCTGCATACCGTTCCGCTACTTCCCGGCGGGTAAGGTTGCCCGGCAGCCAGGTAACGTTATAGTATTGCATGGCTGCTCCATCACCCGCTTCCATCCACCACGCCAAGGCAGCGCCAAGGTCCATGAGCGGATCGCCAACGGTGGACATTTCCCAATCGAGCACACCACAAACCTGCGGCAAATATCCGGAATTAAACAACACATTATCAAACTTATAATCATTGTGCAAAAATGCCGCCGGCCCTGAAACCGGAATATTTCGCTCTAACCACTGTGTCAGCCGATTCATAGATTCGATAATTTCTGTCTCCGCAGCGCCATACCGCTTCACCCATCCTTCTACTTGGCGTTGTACATATCCTTCTGGTTTACCTAACTGACGTAAGCCCGTTTTTTCAATATCAAGGCTGTGTAGCGTCACTAAATTATCTGTCAGCGCTTCGCTCAGGCTGCGCCATTGCTCAAGGGAAAAATTCATTCCGGGTGCGTTTCCCGGGCGCAAAATCAGGCCCTTTATCCGCTCCATAATATAAAAAGGGCCACCAATAACTGCCGGGTCATCGCAATAAACAATGGGGGTCGGTATGCGGTCATAATGGGGTTGTAGCAGCGAAAGCACCCGATATTCTCTGCCCATATCGTGCGCCGACTGTATATTGGCACCTATGGGCGGGCGGCGCAATACATAGTCCTTTCGGTCGGTTTGCAGGCAATAAGTCAAATTGGAAAACCCACCGGGAAATTGCACTATTCCCTGTATGTTACCCATTTGGGGGGCGTTTTGGCCGAGCCATGCCTGCAGCGCCTGATGGTCAATGGCTTCACCTGCCCGAACCGGGATTGTTCCGTCTTGTGTCATGGCGCAAAGGTAGTGGCATGGAAATGAATTAAGGGGATAGTATCCATATAAATTTTTGCAAGAAATGTAGCGTGTGAATTGTAGAGACTGCATTGTTTCCGGGCCCCAGAGACCATTGCGTAAACAGTGCGCCCCTAATGGTTGGCTTCATCGCGTGAAGTTGCCACACCTTGACCGCAGTATAAAATCTTCCATACAATTCCCCATGCACTTCCCAATCAATCCTATATAAAACGAGCTGCTCGGGTGTTTCCGGCAGCTCGTTTTATTACATTGTTTTTTTTGCAAATTATTTTTAATTGATTTTAAATATTTTACAAAGTTGTCTGTTTTCCATTAACTACCCCGTTGCTAAGTAGTCCACAGTCAATAGTCGGCAGTCCACAGTCTCATAAACCTTTGATAATAAGGTAATTAATGAAATTCAAAACGACGATTATTTCTATTTACCTACTTACAACAAAGCGCCCGATCAGAGTACCCTCCGACCGAACGCTTTGCTTTTATTTTTCAACGATGTACCGCATCGTTGAAGATATCTAAGTTGAAGTAACTACGGTTATTAATTTATGCAAAATTCACACCATCAAACAGTTGTAAAAATCATAATTAATAACTCATCACTTATTTCGCCTGCGTCATCTTCTTCGTTGCACTATCCGTTGAAGTTTCCACTTTGTAGTACAACAATCCCACCGTCGGCACCAATTCGCGCTCCAAATTGAAGTGGTTGTAACCCTTCGCAAAGTCG
>Ga0209490_10001484_pt1 | contig 22621 bp, 15 predicted proteins | sample MAT06_FD_187209 | JGI IMG/M metagenome (GOLD analysis project Ga0209490, IMG submission 187209) | Freshwater microbial communities from Lake Fryxell liftoff mats and glacier meltwater in Antarctica - MAT-06 (SPAdes) (version 2) | ecosystem: Environmental > Aquatic > Freshwater > Ice > Liftoff... | reverse complement strand
CAAAGCGAATCGATGTCGATATAAATGTTCGCCTCGCAACGTGTGTCGTTAGAAGTTCGAATCGTTGCTGTGTTACTTCGCAGCGCTTTCCATTTCGGAATTTCGATGTGGTTGTCTGCTGAACGAGTCCAACCCGCAAACCAAGCTGCTTTAAGGCAAGGTTGCATTTTACATTTGACAGAAACGCTGGGAGAGTGGAAGGGTAACGATCTAGGACCTTCCGAAGTGGGGCTGTGATGGGTATGAGACACTTCGAATCGGTTTTCTCTGTGATGTATCGAATCATTCCCAGTGAATGATCAAAATGGTTGGGCTGAAGCTTGACCAAGTCGCCATAGCGTAAACCTGTGAAACACTGTAACAGAAAGATGTCACGAATGTTTGCAAGCCGTTTGGAATCAGAAAGATCCACGTCACGTATCTGTCTCAGTTCGTTTACAGTAAGTGCGATGGTATCGCCATTGCGTCTATCACGCCAGAAATTCTCCCAAGCCGAGGTGTTGTGAAATCCTTTCTGACGTGCCCATTTCATAAAGGTTTTGATGACCTTTACATGATTCGAGATTGAGGAGTCTGCAAGGCCTCGATCTTCACAGAGCCAGCGATAGTATCGCTGATAGAAGGCCTCGTCTATGGACTCAAATGTCAGCTTGTAGTTATCAAGAGTTGACCATTGCTTTATGTCTGCAAGAACACGGCTATATAGCTTGAGCACCTCCGTACATGGCCGCTTTGTGGTAATCATTCCGTTTGACTTGCGAAGCGTGTAAGTCTCAATGAAGCTCTGGAATATTGACTCAAAGGAATCGTCAGGGTTCGGGTTTAGCTCTTCTGTTGTGGATGCGAACGAACGAACTGCCCGAACAAATACATCTATATCTGCGCTCGTTAGAACGTGGCTTTCACCGGCAGGCGCGAGTTTGTTATAGGCACCAGTCACAAATGACGTAATAAGGTCAAGTCGTTTTTGATGTGCATTACGCTGTGGATCTGTTGACCGGATGTTTTGCCGTGACTGATTCCAGTTTTTAGGCGCAATTGTAACACCTGTGCCAAGCCTTATTCGCCTACCGGCTAAGGCTATATTCAGAAGCACAGATGATGAGGAACGGTCTGGCTTATCGAGATAGAAGGATATGCGCATGGGAAACAGTAGCGGCAGGTGATCAAATGAGAATGATTGCCATTTGATACTGACGGTCTTACTGACCGTTTTATTGCTATTTCGAGTTATCTCGGGTTATTTCGTCAGCCACACGCAATCCGTAAAATGAGCCGAATGGCCTATATCTAGCTTGATAACTGATTTTCCATCTATCTCTACGTATCCTGAACTAACATTATCTGTGATCCCGTTGGGATTCGAACCCAAGGCCCTTTGATTAAAAGTCAAATGCTCTACCAGCTGAGCTACGGGATCGGAAGGGGGCAAAGATACGAATTAGGAAGTTACTGAGTTGTGATGGACTTTAACACAGATGATGCCAAGAAGTCTTTGACCACTTCTTCGATTCCTTTTGCATCTAGTTGTAGCTCTGCATGAAGTTCTTCTTGCGAGCCGTGGTCTACATAGATATCAGGGATGCCGTGGATCTTGAAGTCAACATTGCCGGAGTGGTGTTGTGCGATATGCTCGGCAACGGCACTGCCAAAACCTCCTTGGATTTGACCGTCTTCGATGGTGATAATGCGACCAATTCTCAAGGCCACGTCGTCAATCATTGCAATGTCTAGGGGCTTTACAAATCGGGCATTTACAACTTCTGCGTGTATGCCTTGTTTTGCCAATGCTTCTGCGGCCTCAATGGCATAAGAAACCATCTTACCAATCGCAATGATTGCTACGTCTGTACCTGTGCTAAGCGTCTGGCTCTTGCCAATCTCAATTGATTTCATCGGGCCGATAGGTGTACCAACACCGCTTCCTCGTGGGTATCGTATTGCTATCGGACCAGCCGTGTACGAATGAATGGCGGTGTACATCATGTCTCGCAATTCCTGCTCGTCCTTGGGTGCCATCACAACCATACCCTGAATAATCCGCAGGTAGCCAAGGTCTAATACGCCGTGGTGCGTTGGACCATCAGCACCCACAAGTCCGGAACGATCTAGAGCAAACACCACGTGCAGATGTTGCAACGCAACGTCATGTGTTACGTGGTCAAACGCACGCTGCAAAAAGCTAGAATAAATTGCCACCACAGGAACGATGCCCTGCGTAGCGAGGCCGGCAGCAAAAGTTACGCCGTGGCCCTCAGCAATGCCTACGTCGTAGACTCTGTCTGGGAACTGCTTCTGCACAATATCAAGCCCCGTACCATCTGGCATGGCAGCAGTAATGCCCACTACTTTTGGATTGGTAGACATGATCTCTACCATCGCATCGCCAAAGATTTTCTGATACGTTGGCGGAGGCGAGACTTTTGGAGGGGCCGAACTTAAAGCCTTGCCCGTGATCTTGTCTACTTTGCCAATGGCATGGAGGAACTGGTTGTCGCGCTCGGCTGGACCGTATCCTTTGCCTTTTTGGGTGATCACGTGAAGTAGGATTGGACCCTTCATCTCACGGATACCGTGGAGCATGGTAACAAGCTGGTTGACGTTGTGGCCGTTCATTGGACCAAAATATTTAAAGCCCAACATTTCAAACAGCATGCCAGGCGTAATCACGGCCTTCATGCCACCTTCAAGGCGATGGGCAACCGAGCGTATTCTGTCGCCTAAACTGTCCATCTTGTCCGTCATCCCAACAATGGTCTCTCGAAGCCTGCGCCCAGCAGGTGACGCAAAAATTTCTGAGAAATAGTTGGAGAGCGCCCAGACGTTTGGAGCAATAGACATGTTGTTGTCATTAAGCACAACTAAGATGTCGCTCTTAAGCACACCACAATTATTCATGGCCTCATAGGCAAGCCCACCGGTCATGGCTCCATCACCAATAACAGCTACAACTTTAAAGTCTTCTTTGAGCTGATCTCGTGCAGCAGCCATACCAAGTGCAGCGGAGATTGATGTTGTGGCGTGGCCTGCACCAAAATCGTCGTACATGCTTTCTGTGCGCTTGAGAAATCCAGACAATCCGTTCTTTTGACGGATAGTATGCAGCGTGTCTCGTCTGCCGGTAAGGATTTTGTGCGGATAGGCTTGATGCCCGGTATCAATCACAATCTTGTCATGCGGCGTGTTAAACACATAATGCAAGGCAACTGTTAGCTCAACCGTGCCGAGGCCCGCGCCAAAGTGTCCACCTACACGTGTGATCGTGTCGATAAGGCATTCTCGAACTTCGTCACTTACGTGCCGCAGTTCTGACTCCGGAAGTTTGCGAAGGTCTTCAGGCGAGTCGATTTTAGAAAGAAAGCGATAATCCAAGATTGATTCCAGTCTGTGCAGAGAGATAGAGAAGCAAAGCGAGAACGGAAGGGGGCTTATCGCCGCGGAGTTTCTACAATTACCTGTACCGTGCGAGACAGCTGACGTCCGACAGCAAGATCGTTTGGAAAAATCTCGGTTGCTTCACCAACACCACTGATGCTGAATTTTGCATCCTTGGCGCGTAACTGCAGAAACGCTTTAACGGTCTCTGCGCGTTCCCGAGAAAGTTTTTGATTATACACATCGTTCCCAATTCTGTCTGTGTAGCCAATGACGTTCACGTTAGATGTAGAGGCAATGTTGGGCAAAACCATTTGTTCTAGAATTCGGCTGTTGTCTTCTGTAAGTGTGGCTTTGTCGAAGTCGAATAAGATGAGAGAATATTTATCGACTGTTCGGTCGGGCAAATTTTCTGTCTTCTTCCTCACACTCGACACATAGTCTACGGGAATGGTTCCAATGGCCGTAGCGCTATCGCCAGCGGTATTGCGAAAAACCATCTCATAATCAACCGGCACTTGATCTGCGGAAAGTTCATTTGGCCTAATTGGCCAGCTTACGCGTTCTGGGCGCCCCGTGCCGTTAATCTCGCGAAGCTGGCGTCCAGCTTGCATAACGGTAAGAGACCATGAGCTGAGTGAATCTTCACTTGAAACTGTGGGGTGAAACGTAACCACATCGGGAGTGGACACACGCTGGTTGTCCGCAGTGATTACAACCGGCGCCAGAACGTCTGGCACATTGCTCGCAAATTCAAGACGTCGGTTCTCTGCAATGCCATCTGGGTCTGTTGAAGACGATGGCTTGGACGGGGTAGAAGTTGTGCGTGTGGCGATGCGCGCAGAATCGATTCCAAAAGCAGTTACCAGGTAATTTCTAGCCCAATCAGCTCTGCGTTGAGCAAGATTCTTAACACCTGCTTCGCCCTTGCCATCGGCAGTACCAGTAATGGTAAGCGTTGCCTGCGGGAGTTTCCTGATCCGCGAGCCTATGATGTTTAAGAGATTCCTATTTACTTCGATTGCATCGAGAGGGAGATTTTCAGGTTGGAAGTCGCCCTTCTCGGGCATCATATCCGTAATCTGTGCTGCACCATCTGGTAGGCTCTTTTCCGCTGCAAACACGTATGGTACAAGAGGGAACATCTCGTTATACCGAACGTCCTCAACATTGAGAGCGGACACGTTAACTTCTTGTCCACTGCGGTCATACGCCGTGATTCGGTCTATCGAGGCGCTCATACCACGTGAAACTTGCGGTTCCTTCTTGCCGTCGAACAAGCCAAAGAACAGGTTTACGCCAATCCGTATTTGTGAAAGCGACGTAGGCGAAAATGCCGCGTTGGATGAAACATTTGAAAGGGCAACACGGTAAGAGATCTCTGGTTGGAGGAACCATGTGCTATCGAGCCGAATTGTATAACCAAAGCCGAGCAACAGGCCAGCGCGCATTGTTCTTTCTGGGATGTCTGTTGCGTTGGTAAACGTTTGAGTGGTTTGTGAGTTTTGAGACGTGGCGGTTGCAGACTGGGTAGTTGTTGCTAACAGGGGGATGCCGAACTCAAAGCCTACAAAAGGGTGGAGGGAAAAGTCCCCAAAGAGTCCGTAAAACTCTGCTACTGGAGAAATCTCTAATGTAGAAGACAATACGGTTAGATCATGAACTACTGTGGTTGGTGCAACAATCTGTTGGGCAGTTGATGAGCCCTGCATGCTGTTATAACCAATTCGTCCGGAAATGTGGATGGTTCGGGTAATAGGGAAGCCGGCAATAATTCCGAATGCTCCACCAAGGCCCATACTTCCAGATGTAAAACGTAGAGAATCGTTCACAAAAGGTGTGAACGGTGTCTGTACATTTGCAAATCCACGCCATACTTGTACCGACGGCGACATAGGATTGAGGTTCAATCCTCCATAGATGCCAATCCGAGTTGGAGGGATTGTTTGAGCAATGGCCTGTCCCGTGATGAGGAGGGCAACGAGGGTAAAGGTAAGAAGCAGATTCATAGAACAAAACTACGTTACATCTTTGGTATTAGACCATTTCATCTTTTCAAGGCCCGTCATGTATACGTCTATTTCGCGAACCGTAATCTCGGCTGTCAGCATTTTTTGTCTCAGCGTTCCAATGTGGGCTGAAGAAGAATCTCCTAAAGAAGAGCCGTTTTCAATTGGTGTCTTATTTGGCCCATGTATCCCAAGTGAGTCTATTGAGCAAGTATACAACTCAATCGACAACTCTGGAATTGGTACAGCATATGAGTCGGCATCTTCACTTGGTTACCACTTGGGTGCAAAAATGCGCTTTGGTCTAAGCGATGTCCTAAGTTTTTCTGGAGGTGTTAATTTTACGCAGTTCCCAGGTCAGTCCCAGATGGCAACGCTGAGTAACGGGTCTAGGATTACAATTCAAACCGTTACAACGTTTGTACCTGTATATGCAGGTATAACATTCATTCCCATCAAGGGGCTTGTTCGCCCGTATTTAGCTGCCGAGGCGATGTACTCATATAGGAATGTGACCATCTCTTCGGGCAACACTATTTTCCAAGATCTAATCAGCGGTACCGGACAAGACCTAGAGCCGCAAACATCGCGTATTGGAGCAGCAGCTACCGCAGGTGTGGAGTTTAATCTTGGCGGATTGCGCCCATTCTTTGAGCTCAAGTACAACTTGACTAATCTCGTTGGGAAAGAAGCAGGCGAAGAAACGATGGCATTTCTAAATGTCAGCCTTGGTCTCGTTTTTTGAAATACCAATAAAACGGAATTCCAGACGATAGCAGGATAACGCCCCAGAGTGAGTTGATCACTGGGGCGTTTCCATTTGTATAATTCTCGATGTCTGAGAAAATCGTAAACCCGAGGAAAGCCACTGCAAACAGAATAAAAACGATTGGAACTACTGGGTAGCCCCATGTACGATATGGGCGATGTGCATCTGGCATCTTCCTTCGCAACACGAATACACCATAGGCCCCAAGTCCATAAAATGCCCAACTAATAAAAATGAGCATGTCCGTTAACATATCAAACGTGCCAGAAAAAATTAGAACTGTTGTCCAACCAAGTTGCAACACAAGGGATCTCACCGGTGTGCGGAACTTCTCGTGCACAACACCAGCCCCCTTAAAGAACATCCCTTCGTTGGCCATGGAATAATACACGCGAGAACTTGCAAGAATGGTTCCGTTGGATGTGCCTACTGTTGATACCATTACTGCAACAGAAACAAAGACGGCGCCAAATGTTCCCATCATTATCCATGCGGCATCACGAGCCACTGCAGATGAGGCACTTAATGCATCGATTGGCAAAATTGTGAGATAGGCAATATTGATCAGGACGTATACGCTGATGCAGATGCCAGTGCCGATCATCAGGGCGCGTGGTACCGTTGTTTGCGGGTTTTTAACCTCGCCACTCACATACGTAAGATTATTCCAACCGTCGTACGACCATAGGGCCTTGTTCATCGCCATTGCGAGCGCAAAGATCAACGCCGTTCCAACAGGCACTGCAGTTGTTGTTGACGCTACAAAAACGTTGCCTACATGGCCAGACGTACTTGTAAACGCCATGAACACAAGGAAGAGTATTGCTGCTACTTTGGCAACAGTGAAGAACCCTTGAACTCTTCCTCCTTCTCGAACTCCAAATGCATTTATGAGTGTTAGTGATCCCACAGCACCTGCTGTCAAAAGTTTGATGCCTATTTGTTTGAGCGGATAGATGGTTGCAAAGGGCAGAGAAATTGCCCAGGCAGAGGTGGTTGCATCATCTAACTGCCACAAGGGAACTACTGTATTGAAATATTCGGCAAACACAAATGTGATTGATGCGATTGAGCCGGACTGAATGACAACAAACAGTGCCCACCCATAAAGAAAGGCCACGAAGTCTCCATACATCACACGGAAGTACTGATACTGTCCGCCAGTTACAGGTATAAGCCCCGCAACCTCGGCATTGGTCAATGCTCCAAACATCGTTACCAAGCCTGCTACCACCCACACGCCCAACAAAAGTTCAGGCGAATGGAGAAAACTTGCCATTGTTGAAGGATTGCGAAAAATCCCTGAACCTATCATCCCACCAACTACCAGGGCTGTGGTGGTAAACAGTCCAAGAGTGGCAACAAGACCTTTTGTGCTGGACGTCGTTTTTTTTTGGGGCATATCTAAACTCCATAACTCGAAGATTCGAACGAAGATAACCGAACACAGTTATCTTAGCCACAGATGATAATTGCATTGTTCATTGGTCTTGTAGTTGGCTACCTTCTCGCGATACCACCTGGCCCAATAGGTATGGCCTCGGTCCGTATCGGGTTGCGCGATGGGTGGCGCCCAGCAGTCAAGTTGGCGATAGGTGCTGGAATACTTGACTTTGTGTATTGTGCGATCTCCATGTGGGCATCAACAGCAGTTATTGGCGCACTCCAGTCTCTTGAAGGTGGCAATCCCCTAATTACCCTCGGGATTCAGATAGTTGTAATCATTGCCATGATAGGTTTTGGCGTTTTTCAGATTATTGAACGCCCGGTAAAACCAGAAATGATGGAAAAGCAGCTCACAAAGGTTGCAAACGCCGAAACAAGTACATCACACGGCCCACTATTTGTGGGCGCAGCGCTTGCGGTAGCAAATCTTGCAAATCCAACCTTCATCCCTGCTGTTATGGCCATGACAACGTTTGTGCAGAAAATGGCGCTGTTTGAACCCACTCTTACAAATGCATTGGCCTTCTCGGTTGGGTTTGGCTCTGGTAACGCGCTGTGGTTGGTAACACTCGTGAAACTCGTTTTATCGCTGCGTAACAAGATGACGCCAAAGTTTATTCATCGCATTCAACAGGCCTCTGGTGTAACCCTTGTGGGATTTGGGGCATATACTGCCTTCAGGATCCTGAGCGCCACTCCGTGGTCGGACATCAGTAAAATGTTAGCTCGTATCTAGTGTTTTTTCGTAATCTAGTGACCATGAACTTCTGCCGTTTTAATGCTTTTGGGTTATTATTAACGATATCGTTTGCCGTTGCGAGCGCGCAGATGCCGTCGATTGGCATCAAAGGTGGGTATCAGTATATAATGAATATTTCCACTATCCCTGTTATTGCTGGGAGTACAGACTGTGGTGTATTCTCTAATGGTAACTCCAGCGGTTTCTTCGGTGGGCTTACAGGAGACTATTCTATTTTGGGCGACGCGCTTGAATTGACTGGTGCTGTTGTTTATTCCTACCGTCCAGCGCAGCTTAGTGCAATGAACGTAGACGGATTTGAAGTACTCGACCCCAATACGAATACCTATGTGCCAATGGTTCGTGAGCATACCTTTACGAGTTCATTGGGCTACATCGTTGTTGAAATGGGGCTCCGCTCTCGTCCTCTAGATGCCCTGCCCATCTACCTACGTGCAGCATTTGATGCCGGCAATCCGATTGTAAGCGCCAACTACACACAAACAGAAGAAATTACTTCTCCTTCTGGAGTATTGTTCCCTGATGGAACACAGCGTAGGAGTACGGGCACTGGCGAGTTTCCTGGCTTAGGTACGGCAATGGGGCTTACCGGAGCAATCGGCGCAGCACTGGCAGTTTCAAAACACGTAGAACTTTGTCCCGAAATATTCTATCGCTACGGGTTAAACACCATAACGTCTACTGCAACATGGAAACAATCGTATGCAGGCGCTGGGCTTCAGATACGCTATCGTATGTTTTCCGAGGAGCAGCCACCTCCACCTCCACCTCCACCTCCAGAACCAGTTTCAGAAGTTTTCCCTGTAGTACCTGTTGTTGTTGAAGCCGCCATTGCACCACCACCGCCCGAGCCCGTTCCGGCAGTGATTGCATCCGTGCGGTCTCAGCCGTTAGAGATTCGCGAAACAGTTGTAACGCAAACCTTTCCGTTGCTACCGTATGTATTTTTTGATAGCGCTAGTACTACGTTGCGTTCAAAGTACATCGGCCAAGACGACGTAGCAGCGTTTAGCGAAATGGCATTGCCAAAACAAACGCTGCCGATTTATTACAGGATGCTCGACATCATAGGTGCTCGCCTCAGGGCGATGCCAACAGCCGTGTTAACAATCATGGGAACCACAGATGGTTCCGAAGGCGGAACTGCCGAGCAGCGTTCTAAACTTGCCAGTTCTCGTGCACAGTCAGTTTTAACGTATCTCACTGCGCGTTGGAATATTTCCACAGATCGCTTGAAGGCCAAGTCTACGGACCGCCCTGCATTGGTTTCGAACGAAGGCTATTCGATGGGTGTAGAAGAGAACAGAAGGGTAGAACTTACGTCCAATGATGGCAGAGTGCTCGACCCCGTGGTTCATACCCGTTTTAATGAATACGTGCCTGTTCAGGCACACCACAACTTTTCCGTAGACATACGCAACCCTGCGCAATCTGCGTCGTGGGCGTTTGACGTGAATCATCGTGATCGAGGCATCGGTTCCAGAACAGGTTCCGATGAGCCCCCTGCACTGATAAGTTTTGACCTCTCCCAGGAAATGACAGATAAACTCGGTCCAGTGGTAGGGCGCAGCGATACCCTGGACGCACATCTGAACATCAACCAGAGAGATGGTGTGCCTGTTACTGCCCGCACGCGCTTCCCAGTTATTAAAACAGTGAGCAATTATGAAGTTAGCCGGTTAAGCTTGATTGTATTTGACTTTGACCGTGCGGACATATCTCAGCAGAACAAGGATATGATGCTTCGCGTGGTTAAATCGGCCTCTGGCGATGGTAGTGTGGCCACCATCGTGGGCTCTACGGACCGCCTTGGTGAGCTCCAGCATAACATGAATCTTTCCACCGACCGGGCGGTTTCTGTGGAATCCTTCGTACGTTCGATAGCCCCTTCACTTAAAATCACAGAAGTGAAGGGAATTGGACCGGCGATTATCCCGTATAGTAACGATTTACCTGAAGGCCGGTTTTACTGTCGCACAGTGTCGCTGACCATCACAACTCCATTGAGGGAGAAATGAACAGACGAGACCTCTTTACCAACATCGTGCGTGCTTCGCTACGTGACGATGGCGCTTCTGAAACAGCTTTGGTTGTTCAAGCGGGACTGGACACTTATACCACACCTCTAACACTAGAGGATGTTTTGCATGTATATAGGCGCTTGAGTTTCTCAGTGTCTATGCCCGTTGCGATGTCGCACGTGGGTAAGCAGGCAAGCGTCTTAGTGGACGAGCTCCTTGGCCCCGACGATCCTGGAGAACCGTTACCAGAGATCAAGTTTGCGCAGTGGCTAGATCCTGCAACGCAAAAGCTTGTGGACTACACGGAAAACCCTGACGGTGCCGACATCCGTACTCGGTTGGCCATCGAAGGATGGTGGAAGTCTAATCACAGATACTTTGGTGGCTGGTGGCTAGGTGGAATGGCCGCGGATGCTACGGCAATTGAGCGGCTAACCTTATTCTGGATGGGACACTGGGTAACAGAGTTCTCGTTTGACGAGGCCTATATGGTACCGCAGATGCACTACCGCCAGTATCGAACGCTTCGGAAAGATAGAATTGGCAATTTTCCACGGATGTGCCTAGACATGACAGTAGACAACTCCGTGGTTTTGTATCTCGGCGGAACGTTTAACGAAGTTGGAAAGCCAAACGAGAATTATGGTAGAGAACTTCTTGAGCTGTTCACAACCGGTATTGGATGGTACACTGAAGGTGATGTACAACAGGCCGCTCGTGTGTTAACGGGATGGAAGGCTTCTAGGTACAATGATGAGCCAGCACCAAAGGGTATTTACACAACGTGGTTCGATGCGAATAAGCACGACACAGGTGCAAAACAGTTTCTTGGCGTAGCGATACCAGCACGCACGCCGGATAATAACACCGAATTTCAAGTTCTCAACGAAGAAGTTTTTGAAATGATCAATATCATTTTCCGTGTTAGACCGCAAGCGGTATCCCGTTTTATTGCACGGAAATTATATTCGTTCTTTGTCTATAGTTCTCCGGGTAGTGCAGATGTAAGTGTGATCGAAGACCTAGCCGCAGAATTCCGAGCATCCAATTTCAACATCAGGCCTTTGATCAAGAAGTTGATGACGAGTCAGCACTTTTTTGACAGTGCGTTGCGTGGTGTTCAAATCAAGACACCAATTGAATATGTTGTTGGCCTTGTTCGCCAGTACGGTGTGGATGAGTTCCAAATGCACAACTGGACGTATGAAATGGATCAGATAATGTTTGATCCGCCAAACGTTGCAGGATGGCCCGGCTACCATGCGTGGATCAGTACGAATTCGTATCCGCGCCGCCGTGAATATGCAAGACAGTTGATAGATAAGATGACGGATGCACGTGCCAATGCGTTCATCAAAGAATTTGCGAATTATGACGATGTAGACAAGTTTGTGAAAGACGTTACAATCTTCTTGCTCCCCGTTGCCATTTCTTCAGCTCGTCTTGAATTCTACAAGGGTGCTCTTCTCGAGGGCCAGCCAGATTATACGTGGGCAGAAAAACTTCTGGTACCTTCGGCGGCAGCTCGTTCGATGCGGGAACTCCTCAAGGCAATTGCCAAGGCCCCAGACTTTCAACTTTGTTAAGAACATGAATGTGAACACGATCGATAAGGAAACCCGATGAAACGTCGCACCTTCCTCTCGACCACGGCCGCAGCAGCCGTGGGAACACAGGTACTTGGGGGAATTCCGTTAAAGGCATTTTCTCCATTTGACCTAGGCGAGAAGATTCAGGCTGAGGATGATCGTATTCTTATCGTCATCCAGATGTTCGGAGGCAATGATGGCCTCAATACGATCATACCGGCAGACGACCCAGAATATTACAAGATCCGTCCATCAATCGCAGTTCCAAAGGACAAGGCGATTAATGTTCTATCCCGCGTCTATATGCACCCAGCACTCGATGCTGATGCCCCTTACAATCTCAAGCGGATGTTTGAAGACGGAAGGTTGGCAATTGTAAACGGTATCGGCTATGAAAACCCAAACCTGTCCCACTTTAGGTCTACGGATATTTGGTTGAGTGGTTTTAACTCGTCTGACCCCGACAAGAGGCTTATCGACGGTTGGCTGGGTCGGTACTGGTCGGAACGTGTGGCTGGCTTCCCAGAAGTGCTTCCACCAGACCCAATTGCAGTTCAGATTGGTGGTTCGCTCTCGATGTTGCTACGTAGTCCTAAAGGTGATGCGGGTATCGCGCTTACTGATCCTCAGAAATTCTTTGAACTGGGCCAAGGACTCTCCCCAGATCTCGATCCTATGCCAGAGGATACAGCGTATGGTCATGAATTCAATTTTGTGCGCAGCGTAGCCGAACAATCCGATAAATATTCAAGTGTTGTAAAAAATGCGTATGATAAGGGGCAAAACAAGGTAGAGTATTACAACAATGGGTTTGTGAATCAAATGAAGCTGGTTGCTCGTTTGATTAGCGGAGGTCTTAAGTCAAAGGTCTACCTGGTCTATATGGGTGGCTTTGACACACACGTGCAGCAACAGTTTGAGAATCAAGAAGGATTGCATCCGTTCCTTTTGGAAATGTTGAGTAAGGGCGTAGGAACCTTTATGCAAGACGCATTGATGCAGGGCTTTGCCGATAGAGTTGTTGGCATGACGGTTTCTGAATTTGGACGTAGGCCATACGAGAACGGTAGTCGTGGTACTGACCATGGTGCGTCATCGATCCAGTTTGTGTTTGGCAATGGCGTGCGTGCCGGCGTCTACGGTGAGGTGCCAGACTTGAAGAACCTCGATAGTAACGGCGACGTGAGATATCAGTGGGACTTCCGTCGCGTTTATGCGGATGTCATCGAAAACTGGTTTGGTGGAAAGCCGTCCGATACCGAGGGGATACTCGAAGATCGTGTTCTACCACTTGGTGTGTTGCAACGCTCAACAAGTGTAGATGATTTTTATGCCGGTGCAATCAAAGTTGATGTGCGTGTTGCACCTAATCCGATGAGAGATCATACAACGCTTGAGTGGTATCAATCCGTGCCTGGCCTCGTAAACGTTGACCTCTATGGCACTGAGGGCAGGTTCTTACAATCTGTGTACGCAGACCGGGTGATGCCAGGAACAATTCGGGTGCCGGTGTCAGGCATAGCGTCAGGTTCATACATTTGCACAGTTACAGTAAACGGGGCACGAACAATTGTCCCTCTTACTGTTGTTCGTTAATGAGACCGTCACTGCGTACATTGCGTTAGAGTGAACTCACGCAGAGACTTTTTATACAAGATTATCCTCGGCTCGGGAGCAGTGTTTTTAGCACCGCTCCCCGGCTGTGAATATTGGCGATCAGGCGAAGAAACAAAAAAAAGCACGGGACTTACAAAGGCCTCCGATCCTTTAGTACCCCGAACCAATACGCCCCAGTTTAAGATTGCACACAACTATCTGCGAGATGGTGTTGCGCTGCCTCAACCATCCAGAGAACACGCTCTAGACGTGATAGTTATCGGTGGAGGCATCTCCGGCTTGGCGGCTGCATTGGTATTGAAGAACCACGGCGTTCATGCGGCGCTCCTAGAATCGGAACCTCGCGTTGGTGGCGCGGCCGTCTCTTCGGCGATGGGGAAGGCAAATGTTCCGCTCGGCAGTGTGTATTTCGTTTCTAGAACCGAAGACGTAGATATGCTCCTCAAGGCCGCTAAGATAGAGCCAGTTGTTTGTCCTGATGATGCCTTCATACTAGCTGATGGTGCACGTGTAAAGGACCTGTGGTCCGATAGGGGGCTTGCCGAAGCAGCACCCAATTCTCAAGACCGTCAGGGGATGCAGCGTTTCCGTGATGCACTCTTAGCGATGACGGATGATTTGCCATCCTACCCACTTGATAAGACACTTTCGGCAAGACTGCAGGAGCTGGACGCACAAAGCGCACAATCATATGTAATGGCATTTAAATCGAGTACGCTTGAATGCATCGTCAACGCCTATAGCCGATCATCAATGGGAGCCCCTTCCGATCAAACAAATGCGTATTGTCTGCTCAACTTTTACCAGTCGGAACTAGGCAGCGAATACGGCTATTCTCGCTATAGTTTTCCAGGTGGAACGGCGCGGTTAGCTCAAGGAGTTGCACGCAATCTTTCCGATATTCATACCTCTGCACTTGTGGCCTCATTGCGTGAAGACTATCAGCACGTTAGTGCAGATGTTGTAGAAACAGATGGATCTGTTACTCGCTATAGAGCATTGTATGCAATCGTAGCAGCACCTAAATATCAACTGTCGAGACTTCTCTCACATGTTGATGACACGCGCTCCAAAGCATTACGGACCTTGAGATATGCACCCTATGCTACGATGCAAGTGCGTTCCTCTGTGAAGATTGCTACGGGTGATGCATATGACACGTGGGACTTGAGAAACACAAACACGTATACGGATGTAATAGATCCGATGTGTATTCAGCCAGAAATCGAAGATCACATCGTTTCGTTGTATGTGCCGTTGGATGCCAAACAGCGAACGATGCTGACCGACTCGCAGGCATTTGCATCATTTGTTGCTGCAACCGTTGAGACGTTTGCCGCCTCGCTTACTGATCAACAACGCCAATCAATCATCGACGTGCATGCATGGGGATGGGGACACGGAATTGTAGTGCCAACAGTTGGCTCTCATAATGGTCCGGCGCAGCAAGCATGTGCCCCCACATCCAGACTAAGGTTTGCCGGCACTGATAGTGATTGTGCTCCTGCCTTGGAGAATGCCGCTGAACAAGGAGCGCGTGCAGCTCGTGATATTGTCGGTTTGCTTAGTGGCCCAACGGGCAGATGATTTTGCCGTCTTCGGTTCCTTTCCTACCTTTGTGCCCCTCTGCGGAAGTGGCGAAATTGGCAGACGCACCATCTTGAGGGGGTGGCGCTCGCAAGGGCGTGCGGGTTCAAGTCCCGTCTTCCGCACACAGATTGAACGGCTACACGCAACAGTGGCCGTTCTTTTTTTATGGGCTATCGGGTTACACCGAACTTTCCAACCGATGATCTGTTGGTGCTGGCGCTAGCTCCTTGTTAGCAAGCCAAGACCACGGTCCAGTACGTGCACTGTCTCAAGAGGAACGCGAGGAAGCCTACGTAGTGTTTACGAGCGCGGTATGTATCGCCAAGAGTCCAGCCCAGATCTCGGCACATCTTCTCGATAGTGGACGGTATCTATGCAGTTAGAGAACATTTTACCGAATCTTACGTGAGAACGTAGTTGCAGTGGTACTCTTAGGTTCAAGTTCGTAGTGCAACACGTCGTTTATGTTGACAATATACTTGGTTCGGTGTTGTAAAACCAAGCCTCTTTCGTGGTCTGTTGTTCAATGTATCTTCGATCCATTGAATCTCTTGGTCGGTGACGCTTTCCTGTGGTCTTGACTTTGGGGTGTATTGACGAATAAGTCCATTTGTATTCTCGTTCGTGCCGCGTTGCCAGGATGATTACCGGTCAGCAAAATAGACTCGGGTATGCAGGCCTTGCTCTATCTCTTGATGTCCTGCAAACTCCTTGCCATTATCAGTCGTAATGGTTCTGACGCATGCACGCGTAACAGCCTCGGCCAGATCACCACCCCCTGTTTGTGGTTCTTGCCGATCATCGTATCTCCCTCCCAATGTCCGAATTGCTTTCGGTCTAGTACTGATGGGCCTCCGATTGGGGATGATGCCCCGGCTGCTCTTGCTTCCATAGCGCTTGCGCCATTTACGATGCCCGCTACGAAGATGTTTGAACAGTGTGCCACCATTGGGCCTTGTCTTGCCATATGTGCTGATAGATAGATACGCTCAGCCCTCACACATTCAATCTCCGCCTTGCCCCAGGTACCCACGATTGCCTCGATTTCGCTTCATTTCGCGGCATACCGTTGATGGCGATATTCCGATAGACTCGGCCATCTTGCGCTGCGAGATCCCATTTCTATCCATTGCCCAAATCATGTACCTTTGTTCTTGGGTTACACGCTGATATCCACTTGCCATGTTTGCTCCATGGTTGGTCTCTGAAAAGAGTTCGTTTCGTCAGCAAGTAACCCTTTTCTTTTAACCTACCCATGTTGCATTACGAACTTGATTTCACCTAAAATTCTATGCATGAATATTTGAATTACCTGCTTGGGTTTGATGATGCCAATCTCGAGCCTCATCAAATGGCAGCACGTGCAGCCGTTGTGTTTTCTCTTGCGCTTGTCTATGTTCGCACAGGCGGCTTACGTATGATTGGCAAGCAATCAGCTTACGACTCGCTGACAGCACTAATACTGGGAGCTATGTTAGGAAAAGCAGTGGTAAGCCACGACTCATTCCTGGGCACCCTGCTTGCTGCTTTGGTAATAATGATTTTGCACCGATTAGTAGCATGGATAACTTTTAAAAGCAGTTGGGCGGGTAGTATTCTAAAAGGAAAGTCTATTATGCTGTTTCAAAATAACAAACCGCTGCTTAAAAATCTGAGCCGCGTACACATCACCGAAAACGATTTGCAGGAAGCGGTAAGAAAAAATCTAAACATGGATAACATGAGTCATGTTAAAGAAATTTTTATGGACCGTTCAGGAGAATTGAGTGTAATCAGGCATAACGCATCTTCGGTTGGACAGAAGAGCAACCGATAACAAGTGGTTTACGATAGCGGGGTTTCTGTGCTTCGTAGACACTTTTGTGGTTAATCAAACATTGGTTCTCCGCATCAACATTTGTGGTAAAAGTCCCGCCCTTCGGGTAGGTGCAAACTTTCTAGCCCCCCAAATAGCTGTAGACGGACTCCTGATTGTAGATTCGAGAGTGACCCGTAGGGATAAAGAATATGGGAACGCATCGCCGCTAGGGCAAGGAAATGAAGCCAACGCGCCGAGATTGTCGAGCCCATGCGCACTGTTCGGTACTACAAGGGAGCGATGAGATTCGAAGAGCGAGGCTCTAAGTGGCAGTTCTTGTCCTCGCACGTGGCTCGGCGGGCAGGGCAGGCGTATGATATGGTGAAGGTGTGGGATGAGGTCACAGTAGCCATTCTCCATACGGCATACAAAGGAAATGTGAGCCTGCTTCTTCTTAGTAAGAATTCGTGAACTTGTGGAATATTCCAATTCCCAGCATTCTGTGCCAATACCACCCCCACTCTATCAGTACTTCTGCTTTCCCATATACGGCCTGCAGTGCGAAGACACGGATACACCTGAGGAATTTCTGTTTACCGATGCAACGATTCTTTCGGGCAAGCAGGTCCGTCTGTTATACTCAGCGCCGGATAAAAATCTACCTTTCTTTTTGAAAGACGCAGTGCAGTATGTGGTAGTTAGATGTCCTTTGCATGAACATTGCGTAGAGCAAAAAAGGCACCTTGAAGTAGTGCTAGAACGAGCCAAAGTAGTTGTTGCAGGCATATCAATACCGTTACTCGCTTATTCTCACTTTCGTTCATGTCCAACGCTGGCTACAGAGGTACACGGGTCGGTTACAAATACGATGATACATCTTAGTAGCAAAGGTGTGTCCGTTACAAACGAACATGTACAAGCTCTGCCAATTGCTACTCCAGAATACATGTTCTCGAGGGGAGAATTTCTTGATCTGCTCAATCGTGAACCATACAGATGGCTGTCGGATGTTTTGTTGTTCTCAAGTACAACAAACCAATTACAACGGGCTATTCGTAGGGCTGCGTCGGCACTATACGTTGGTATCAATCAGCCAACACCCACGTTTCAATTCTTTGGTTGTTGGGTCTCACTTGAAGTGCTCCTGAATTACGGCGAGCACAAGAAGATTATGAGCCGCGCTGAACTCCTCCTTGGAGAACAGGTGTATGAGGATTTTTCCGCTGCTAGCTCGGTAACGATTGATACTGTGAGTGGAGAAAGAGAACAACGGCCCGTAAAGTTGAGCGTCCTCCGCAACAAGCTTGTCCACGGGGCAGATACTGCAACAATGGAGAATGTCTTCTATATCGTGCGCTTTGTGACAAACACACTTCTTGCCGCTTCTTACTATAGCAGCGAATTTGAAACGAAGAATCAGCTATGCGAACACCTTGATTTTGTTTCACAGATACGATCCCAAGCTCCAGAACGAGACAAGTTCGAGATTGCGAAGCAGTGGGCTGTCATGTGGACTGATCGGTGCCTGTGGGATTACAACTTTGCTCACTTGGTCTACTTCTTCGGACTGTATAAACTCGATGTCGAAGAAGAGGCTTTTCGTGTCAATTGCGCTTCCGCACTAACAGTATTGAGAGAGATAAGAGGCTTTGAACCCACAATAGGCTTCGGAGGACTGGCAAACTCGATGTACACAAAACAAATGCCCTTTCGAGATGTTGAAGAAGCCTGGGAATATATTGCCATTCATCGGGACCAAATAAATCCGACGCTTGCATGGTTCCGCTGACGTCTCACCCCCGTCTCCCTAACTATCTTAGTGCTTTACCAGTAGGGATACATGAAAGAAGCATCCGCTCGGATAAAGATCAACAAACTGCTCGAAGCTGCCGGATGGCGGTTCTTTGATGAAGATGGGCGCCCTGCGAATATCATATTGGAGTCGGGCGTGAAGATCACACGACAGGATATGGACGCGGTAGGAGAGAACTTTGAGCGGATTTCAAAAGGCTACATCGACTTCCTCCTTCTAAACGAAAGGGGCTTCCCGTTCATCGTTCTGGAAGCAAAAGCGGAAGGTAAACATCCGTTGGTGGGCAAGGAACAGGCGCGCACGTATGCTATATCGCAGAACTGCCGCTTTGTAATCCTGTCAAATGGGAACATGCATTTCTTCTGGGACCTTCAGCATGGGAACCCGGAACTCGTAACGTCATTTCCAACTCCATCGTCGATGATAGGGTACCAACGTGTGCAACGTGACTCTCGTAAACTTGTGGATGAACTGGTTGACGCCGATTACATTGCGCTTACGCAACGTCCCACGTATGCATCGGATGCGGGATGGAAGAACATAGAGGAACGCGAGCAGTATGCGAAGCTCAATAAACTCCGATTCCTTCGGCAATATCAGCTCGATGCAATCCATGCTATTCAGAAAACAGTAGCTGAAGGCAAAGAAAGATTTCTTTTGGAAATGGCTACCGGAACTGGGAAGACCCTTACGGCAGCAGCAATTATTAAGCTCTTTTTGCGAACGGGTAATGCTGGACGTGTTCTCTTTTTGGTTGACCGCTTGGAGCTTGAAACTCAGGCACAAAAGGATATCTCAGCAGCACTTGCCAACGACTATAAAACAGTTATCTACAAAGAATCTCGCGATGACTGGCGCCGCGCAGAAGTAGTGGTTACAACTGTTCAGTCGTTGTTGTTCAATAACAAGTATCAACAGCTATTTTCTCCTACTGACTTTGATCTCGTGATCTCCGATGAAGCTCACAGATCGATAGGGGGCAATGCACGTGCAGTGTTCAACTACTTTGTAGGGTATAAACTTGGCCTCACGGCTACACCTCGTGACTACCTGAAGCGTACCAAGGATGCGGAACCATCTCCGTCAGACCCACGAGATGCTGAGCGCAGATTAATGCTCGACACGTATCGTACGTTCGGTTGCGATAGCGGTCAGCCAACATTTCGGTACTCATTGCTTGAAGGTGTGCGGGACGGATACCTCATCAGTCCTATCGTTATCGATGCTCGCTCGGAGATAACAACAGCCTTGCTCTCAAGCGAGGGCTACGTTGTGCCAGTGAGCGAAGACACATCAGAAGATGAAGTAGAGGCGTTCCGCCAGCGTCACTTTGAGAAACGATTCTTTTCCGAGGCCACTAACGCTGTATTCTGTAAGACGTTTCTGGAGAACGCACTCTTAGATCCTATCAGCAGTGAGATAGGGAAGTCCATCATCTTTGCCGTCAGTCAGCATCATGCCGCTAAGCTCACACAGATGTTTAATAAGATGGTAGATGCGATGTATCCGGGCAAGTATAGCTCTGACTTTGCAGTGCAAGTAACGTCTCTTATTCCTGATGCTCAGCAGTTCACTATAAACTTCAAAAACAATAAGCTGCTCGGCAGTGCCAACGTCCTGCCGCAGTACATGACCAGCAAGGCACGTGTATGTGTTACCGTTGGTATGATGACAACGGGGTACGACTGTCCAGACATTCTCAATATCGGTTTGTTCCGCCCCATATTCTCGCCAACAGACTTCATTCAGATTAAGGGGCGAGGCACGCGTAAACACAATTTTACGGATGACCTACACGACGTGAAATTGAAATACGAAGTCGGCGATCAAATGAAGACGGCGTTTAAGCTGTTCGACTTCTTTGCGAACTGCGAATACTTCGAAGAAGACTTCAACTACGACGAAGAACTGAAGCTACCTAAACCGAGTCCACGTTCTATTGATCCATTGCAGCCAATTCCGCCTGGTGGGGACTTTCAATACTCAGGAGCTGACGGAATAACTGCCATTCGTGAGATTCCTATTGGTATAGAGGGAATGAAGATCGACAGGATGTTTTTTGGTTCATTTGAGAATACCGTGCGCACACATGACCAAATAGTACGTGCCGTGCAAGCTGGGTAGTGGGATGTGGCGATTGACTATCTCAATAGAGAAATTCTGGGCAAGCCAGATCAGTATTACACGGTCGAGAAGTTGCAACGTGCAGCGGGTGTTGACAGAAAGATTACCATTCGAGAGATCTTAGAAAAGATCTTTGGACTTATCCCTGGCTTTAAGAATTCGGATCAAGTGCTTGAGGAAGAATTCTCCAAGTTCATCGCCGATCTCAAGCCAGAAGAATCAGAAGATCTACCAGCTATGAAGACGTACTTTAAGGCCTATGCTACCTCAGAGAGAACGCGCAAGATCATCGCCTCGGGCCAGTTGACGGATCTTGCCACCAACCCTGAATTCACAACCTCTGACTATAGCGCCGTACCTTCCAAGTATAGGCAGATCATTCCCGTTTACATTAACGACTATGTGCCGTTACGGCAATTCGTCACATAAACCGTGAAATTGCACACGTTCAATTCTAATTGGGGCGAATTCGCCCTAATTAAACCTCTCGAATTCGAGAGGTTTAAATTCGCCACAGCCCACCAAGAAATACCATGAGCAAAACAAAAACAAGCCGGATCGATGTTCAAGGAACGTCCATTGGCATCCTCTCGAAGCCGACCGGAGACTACATTTCACTCACCGACATGGTGCGAAACTTTGATGGGGCAGGCGCGCTGATTGAGCAATGGCTCAAGAATAAAGATACCGTCCTGTTCCTTGGGGTATGGGAACGAATCAACAACCCTGATTTTAATTCCCTCGAATTCGAGGGAATTAAAAATGAAGCAGGCCGGAACAGCTTCTTCCTATCAGCCAAAAAATGGATTGGACTGACCGGTGCCAAAGGGCTGATCGCAAGTGCGGGCCGCTACGGCGGCACCTACGCCCATAAGGACAACTGAAGTGATTTCGGATGGCTGATTGCTGATTTTGGATTTGGAGACCAAAGACGATGGACAAGGCTGAATTGAAGCAAAGGACAAAGATTTTCGCACTGCGAGTGTTGAAGCTCGTGGATGCGTTGCCGCCAACGACGGCTGGACGCGCCATCGGCAGCCAGCTTGTGCGCAGTGGAACCTCCGTGGGCGCCAACTATCGCGCTGCCTGCCGTGGCCGATCTAGGGCTGAATTCATCGCCAAGATCGGAACGGTCGCCGAAGAGGTTGACGAATCCGCCTTCTGGATGGAACTGATCATTGAAGGCGGTCTTCTGAAGCAGGAGCTTGTCCTGCCCCTGCACACGGAGGCCGAAGAACTCACCGCTATTTTCACTGCCTCCGGCCGCACCGCTAAAACCAACAATCAGCAATCTAAAATCAAAAATCCAAAATGCTAGTCACAGAAACTAAACGCCGCATCGACACCGCACGAGACATCCTCGTTGGCAAAGTCCCTGACCCCAAGTCGCAGGTAGAACAGATTACCATCGCGCTCATTTACAAGTTTATGGACGACATGGATGCGGAGTCTGAGCAGCTAGGTGGTAAGCGCAAGTTCTTCACAGGCGATTACGCACGTTACGGATGGCAGCACCTCATGCGCTCTGGTCTAGGCGGTCACGAGACCCTTGCATTATATGCAGAGGGGATAGACAAGATGCCCACCAACCCAGGCATACCGCCGCTCTTTCGAGATATTTTCAAGAACGCATACCTGCCGTACCGCGACCCCGAGACGCTCAAGGCCTTTCTCAAGATCATCGATGAATTTTCGTATGACCATAGTGAA
>Ga0209490_10001476_pt1 | contig 22689 bp, 20 predicted proteins | sample MAT06_FD_187209 | JGI IMG/M metagenome (GOLD analysis project Ga0209490, IMG submission 187209) | Freshwater microbial communities from Lake Fryxell liftoff mats and glacier meltwater in Antarctica - MAT-06 (SPAdes) (version 2) | ecosystem: Environmental > Aquatic > Freshwater > Ice > Liftoff... | reverse complement strand
CGTCGAATCATCGATGAGCAATACAAACTGGCTCGCAAAATCATTGAGGAGAATCGCGACAAGATTGAAGCCATGGTGAAGGCGCTGCTCGAGTTTGAGACCATCGACGCGGATCAGATCAAGGACATTATGGAAGGTCGTGAGGTTCGCCAGCCGAAGCCCTCCGCAATGCGCTTCAAACCCAACCGCGATGGCGATACGCCGAGCGGCGGTTCGGCCGTGCCTGCTGACACGCCAGAGGTGAAAGTGCCCCCGGCCACCGAGGGTGCCGATTAGTCGGCATCATGAACGCTGACTCTGACGGGCGGTTATCCGCCCGTTTCTTTTTGCGATGGCCCTGACTTCCATCACTGCCGGCAGTTACGTGCTCCCGTCGGGCCGACCGTTGGTGATGGGCATCGTCAATGTCACGCCAGACTCATTTTCTGACGGTGGCAGGTATTTGCATCGCGACGCGGCGGTTGCCCACGCCATGCGTCTTGTCGATGATGGCGCGGATATTCTGGACATCGGTGGTGAATCTACGCGGCCGGGAGCCGCGCCCGCGTCAATCGATGAAGAACTGGCCAGAGTGATGCCGGTTATTGAAGCGCTGGCCTCGTGTGGAACACCGCTGTCTGTCGATACGCAAAAGCCGGAGGTCATGGCAGAGGCGATTCGCGCCGGCGTATCGATGGTCAATGACGTGAACGCGCTCCGCACCGTTGGTGCACTGGAGGTCTGCTCCCGCAGCCGGGTCGCCGTTTGTCTGATGCATATGCAAGGTGCGCCCGGCTCGATGCAAGAAAGGCCGACCTATCTTGATGTGGTCGCCGAGGTCAAAGAATTCCTGTTGCAACGCGCGGCAGCGTGTATCAGTGCAGGGATTGAACGGGATCGAATTGTCATCGATCCCGGGATCGGATTTGGCAAGTCGTTAGCCCACAACCTTGCCCTGCTCGGCGCCATGCAACAGTTCGCCGGCACCGGATTTGCCGCCATGGTGGGTGTTTCGAGAAAGTCCATGTTCAAGGCACTGTTGGGGCGCTCTTCAGAGGACCGGTTGGTCGGCAGTGTGGTCGCCAGCCTGCTGGCGGCTCAGCGTGGCGCAACAGTGCTTCGTGTACATGATGTTCGCGACACATGCGACGCGTTGCGCGTTTGGCAGGCGATTACCGCACCGAATAGCTGAGAAAAACGACCGTACGTTGGTCCGACGGTTGACCGGATGCGGATCGCAGACGTATTCTGAGATCGCGTGTCGGTGGGCCCGGGTTCCGCATTGCATGAAAGCCGAGGTCGACACCTGATCTGCGTAGTTGACCCCGATTGCAAACATGTTTGAAGTTAAGACGATTCTGCTAATGAACATCACCGCCTGTTTTGTGCTGGCGGCTTCGCTGCGCGCGGCGATCAGCCGGCCGGTGCGAGAATCAAGTGACGGGTTGTGGCTGTGGCTGGCGTCGCTGGTCGCGCAGGCGTTCGCCTACAGTCTGATGGTATTCAGTGAGAGCGCCAACATGGTGCTCTACCAAGTGGTTGCGCAGTCGGTCCTAGCGACTTTTCTGACGCTGCAAGCGGCGGCACTGTTTCAGTTCTTTGGCCGGCGCCTCAAGAGTTGGTGGCACCTGGTGCCGGCATTGTTGGTGGGCATGCTGTTTGGGCTTGCGGCCGGGTCTCCGGCGGTGTTGACAATTTTCGCCGGCGTACTGTTCGGGGCCGCCTACGTTGTGCTGGCGATGGTCGCCAGCCAACTCGGTGTCGGCATGCGCTCGTCCGGCCTGCGCCTGCTGGTGATCGGCTTTTCTCTCGGCGCCATTGCATTCTTCATACGCGCAATGCCGGTTTTGCAAATGCCTGACTCTCTGGGAGGGGCGCAGGCACCGGAAAACCTCATGGTGCTGGGACTGTTCCTGTCGTTCATGGTCATCATCCTCACCTCGGTGGGGTTCCTGGTCTTGCAAAAAGACCGCGCCGAGGAAGAGGCGACCAAACTCGCGGTGACTGATCCGCTCACCGGTACATTCAACCGGCGGACGTTTCTCGATTTGGCAGAAAAAGAAATCGCACGTTCGCGGCGCTCGCAAGCGCCACTTACGCTGGTGATGTTTGATCTGGACTTATTCAAGAGCGTTAACGATCGCTACGGGCACCTCGCTGGCGACTACGTGCTGAAACGTTTCGTGGAGGTGGCGCAGATGTGCCTGCGACAGGAAGATTTGCTGGTTCGCTATGGCGGCGAGGAGTTTTGCCTGCTGCTGCCAGATACTGATACTGACGATGCAGCAGCGCTGGCGGAGCGTATCCGTGGGGCCACCGAGTATTCGCTGTTCGTGTTCAATGATGGCAAGACGGAAAAAACGATCAGCGTAACCGTCAGCGGCGGCGTCGCGAAGCTGGATGCAAACGCAGAAGAAGAGGTTGACTCGCTGGTCGCGCGCGCGGATGAAGCGCTGTACGCCGCCAAGGCGGGAGGGCGCAATCAGATCGCGGTGTTTCCAGACAACGTTGCAGGAGTTGCAGCGCTCACGCGCAGCCAGCGCATGCGTGCGGTGCAGCCGGCTGCACGCGTCGTGTCAGCGTCCGGTGGTATTTCCGCGGGCGACGCCCGCGAAGCTGAGCCAACCAGCCGATCACCCGATTAGCGTCACTGGTCTTTGTGTTTTGACTGCAGGACCGCACCGATCGGGCTTGCCGAACCAATCGTCTGCTTGTCCTGGTCGCGCGATGCCCTTCGCGAAAACCACGCGCTGGCACGATTGCCCAAGGTGTCCATGTAGGTGTAGAGCACCGGAACGACCACCAGAGTCATGATGGTCGAGGTGACGATGCCGCCGATCACCGCGTGCGCCATCGGTGACTGCTGCTCGGAGCCGGCACCAAACGCTAAGGCGAGGGGCAGCATGCCGAAAATCATCGCGGTCGTGGTCATCAGTATCGGGCGCAGGCGCACTTGGCCCGCTGCGAGGATCGCTTCGATCCGGTCTTTGCCGTCACGGATACCGTGATTGGTGAAGTCGACCAAAAGAATCGCGTTCTTCGTCACCAGCCCCATCAGCATGATGAAGCCGATCACCGAGAACAGATTCAGGGTGGAACCAAACATGATCAACGCGAGAAAAACGCCGATCAGCGACAGCGGCAACGACGCCATGATCGCGATCGGTTGCAAGAAGCTACCGAACTGCGACGCCAGAATGAAGTAAATGAAGATGACGCCGAGCGCCAATGCCGCCACGGCAAAGCCCAGCGACTCTTGCATGTCCTGCGATGAGCCGCCAAGCTGGAAGCGGTAACCGGGCGGCAGGGCGATGGCCTCGGTGATTTTCTTGACTTCCTTTGAGGCATCGCCGACGCTGACGCCACTCGCAACACCGGCCATGATGCGAATCTGCCGTTGCAGATTGCGGCGGTCGATACGACGTTCCGATACGCTTGGTTGGAAGTCGGCAACTTGGCGGAGCGGCACCATGCGTGCGCTGCCGTCGGCGTTGCTGCCGTTGGCGCGAACAAAAATCTTGTCGAGGTCGCTGATGCCGGTCCGTTCGCTGCGCGGCAGGCGGACGGTAACCTGATGATTTTCGCCGTCTGGCCCTTCCCACTGGCCGACCGGCTCACCGGCGATCAATGCGCGGGTGGTGACGCCGATCTCGTTCATGGACACGCCGAGGTCGGACGCCAGTTCGCGGTTGACAACGATGTCAAGCGACGGGTTGGTGGGTTTGAACGATGACTCGACGTCAACAACACCTTTGACCTGCTTCATTTTGCTCATGACGTCGCTCGCCACGCGATCCAGCTCCTTGATATCCGGACCCATCACGTACACCTGTATCGGTCGGTTGAAGCCGATATTGATCTCAAGGCCGACGATGCGCTTCAAGCGTGCGCGAATCGCGTCATCGAGATCCTTTTGTGTACGTTTGCGCGTTGCCTTATCGGTCAGTTGCAACTCGAACCACGCGTTGTTCTTGTAGACGCTCTTCGAGATGCGCTTGATCTCCGGGAAGTCCCGCAATGCGACTTCAACCTGTTCGGCCTTGGTAGTGGTGTAGGGCAGCGAGGAACCAATCGGCGTTTGTATCTGTACGCTGGTCCAGTTGTTGTCCTCCTGCGGGACAAACTCCGAACCGATGAAAGGCACCAAGAAAAAACTACCGACAAACGTAAGCGCCGCAACACCTAGCGTTGTTTTGCGATGACCCAACGACCAGCGCAGCCACGTGTCATAGCGTCGATGCAGCCAGTCCATGCCCGCTTCCTGTTTGTCGAGCAGCCATTTGATTGGCTGGCGGTCCATCCAGCGCGATTTTGGGTCGTGCCAGATCGACGATAGCATGGGGTCAAGTGTGAATGAGACGAACAGTGAGACCAGCACCGCGACCACCACCGTCACGCCGAATTGCAGGAAAAACTTGCCGATTATGCCGCCCATGAACGCGACAGGCAGGAACACGGCGACGATGGTGAAGGTGGTTGCCATTACCGCCAGGCCGATCTCGTTGGTGGCCTCAAAGGCGGCTTGCATGTGTGTCTTGCCCATCGCCAGATGACGGACGATGTTCTCGCGAACGACGATCGCATCATCAATCAGAATCCCGATAGAAAGCGACATCGCCATGAGGGTCATAAAGTTGATCGTGAAACCCAGTGCATAAAGCGCAATGAAAGTGGCCAGAATCGAGATCGGCAGCGTGAGGCCGGTGATGACCGTTGAGCGCCACGAGTGCAGGAACAGAAATACGATCAGCACCGTCAGCAGTCCGCCTTCAAGGATGGTGTTCTTGACGTTGTCGACGCCGTCCTTGATGAACGTTGAGCGGTCAAACGTGATGTCGAGCTTGATGTCTTCAGGCAGGGATTTCTTAAGTTCGGCGACCTGCTTTTTGACGCCGTTCGCCATGTCGATGGTATTTGCACCGCGTGTCTTGCGGATTTGGATCGAAATGGATCGTTTGCCGTCGGCGGTTGAGAATGACGTTTCTTCGCGTTGGGCGTCGGCCACATCGGCGACTTGCCCCAGCGTGATCGCCGTTGAACCGCTGCCATTGAGACCCCCGCGTCGAGCGACGATGATGCGCGCGAAGTCTTCCGCCTTGCGGATCTTGCCTTGCACGCGCACCAGCCGCTCGCCCGCCTCCGACACTAATGCGCCGGCCGAGATGTTTTGATTCTCGGCACGTATCGCATTGATGACTTCATTGACGCCGATGCCGAGCGCCGCCATTTTTTCCGGGCGCAGATTTACCGCGAGTTCCCGACCGACGTCGCCGGACAGTTGGATGTTGCCAACGCCGGGTGCACCTTGCAGGCGTTTCACCACCAGTTGGTCTGCCAGATCTGAGAGCTCGCGCAAACTGCGCGAATCCGACAGCATCGAAAGATAGATGAGCGGCTGATCATCGTCCATGCTGGCGCGCGATACCGTCGATTCGCCGACGTCACGGCTAAAGCCCCGGCGCGCCTCGGCGACCTTGTCGCGGACATCCTGAATAGCGACGCGTGGATCGACGGTTAGTTCGAACTCCACCACCACCCAGCCGACGCCGATTTGTGAAGACGAGCGGATCGTCTTCACGCCGTTGATGGTATTGACCGCTTGTTCGATGGGTCGCGTCACGTCTTGTTCGACCGCTTCGGCGGAGGCACCGGGGTAAGGCGTCGAGATGACGGCGATCGGGATCGAGATGTCCGGCATCTGGTCAACCGAGAGGCGCTGATACGAAAACAATCCCAGCACCACAAGTGCGAGCATCACCATGGTGGCAAAGACAGGATTATTGATTGAAACTTTTGTCATCCACATGGATGTTCTCCAGGTTGTCGGCGGTTGCCCGGTGCGTCGCCGGCAGGCGCGGGCGTCGATTCATCGGCAAACAAGTTCATAAGCAAACACAAGCAAGAACGGGCTATTTCAGCCATTAGTGGCTGGAAACGCCCATCGTTAAAGGGGTTTTACGTTTTTCCAGCGGCTGGCGGCGGGCGCGCGTCGGCTCTGGCAGTGGCTTTGAGGATTGCCTTGGCGCCGGGCTTGAGGCCGTCCATCTTTACCGCAACCACCTGCGAACCGACTGCCAAGCCTTCGCGAATTTCCACCATGCCCATGTCGACATTGCGCTTGCCTACGGTAACGGACTTTCGTTCAATCTTGTCTTTTTCGATGACGAGTACATAGCTCTGACCGCCTTCTTCGCGAAGCGCAACCAGTGGCACGGCATTGACCGCACTGCGCGACTGTGCCGCCAGCTTGCCGGTGGCAAACATGCCACCCTTTAGTGCCTGCTCTGGATTCGGTAGCGCCAAGAAAACGGCGATCGAGCGCGAACCGGCGTCGGCGGAAGGGTTGATTCGCTCAACCTTGCCTTGAAACTGTCGGTCAGCAAAGCCGTCCACCGTGAACGAGAGTTCCTGACCGATCTTAATGCCGGGGATTTCAGCCACCGGTATGCTCGCTTCGAGTTCCATTCTTGAGAGGTCGACAATCTGCATCACAGGCATGTCCGGCGACACCTTCTCGCCAATATTGATCATGCGCTTGGCGACGATGCCGGCAAACGGCGCACGAATCGAGGCATCACCGAGCGCGCGCTGTGAAATAGCCGCTTGCGCCTGCGCCGACTTGAGGTTGGCACGGGCGACTTCCGCAGAGTTTGAAACGGCATCGAAGGCATTCTGCGAGATAAAGTTTTTCTGCAACAATTGGCGGTTGTTTGCTTCGTTCTTGCCCGCGAGGTCGAGCCGCGCCTGCATTTCAGCAACCGACGCCATCTGCGCATCGTAACGCGCGCGTAGGTCGGCCGTGTCGAGCGAAACCAGTATCTGTCCGGCCATGACACGCTCGCCTTCTTGTACGTGCACCTTGGCAACCTCCGCCGCCACCTTGGCCTTGACGACCGCCTGCGTCAGCGGCTTCAAGGTGCCGGAGATGGGGACGACGTGCCCCAAGTCCATCGGCCCGAGCGTTGCAATATCGCCCTTGGCAAACTCATAGATCTTTTCAGCCTCTTTCTTGGGCTCATCCTTCTTCGCGGAGCTGACGCGCCAAGCGACCAACGAGCCACCGACCAGTGCGACCGTCAGCAATGTCACGCTGACCCGCGCCCAGCCGCGTTTTCGGGGAGATGCTGTTTGGGCTGGGAGACTTATGTCCGCGGGTGAGCGTTTTTTCATGAACATGGCAGCGACGTTTTTCGGTAGTGGGTCGAGTGTCTGGTGGGGAAGCGCGGATTGATGCCGGAGCGGCCACAATCTGGCCGATAAACCCCGCGATCGGTGGCAGTACTTTGCGCAGTTGTCAGTCAAAGTTCCATTCAGACGCGACAGAATGCGTAACTGGATTCGCCAGTCGTCACATTCGGCGACAAACTGCGGCCGGCCGCGATGAAGTGCTGGATCAGCCCGCTATTTACCGTACGGGGAGACTGAGTATGCGCGGGATGGTGCCGGGCCGCCATCCCGCAACGGCGTCTGCCAGCACAACCGCCACGGGCGCGGTCGAAGGTCCGACCGGTTGGTTGAGGAACCGCAGCGCCGCCCGCAGCGTGTCGCCGGCGTTTTCCACATTCAAGGGCGCCGCCAACGTTTGTTTTGAGAGTTTTTCACCCGCGTCGTTGCTGGCCACGGGAATATGCAGGTAGGAGGGGGTCGGATAGCCGAGCGCCGTCTGAAGCGCAATCTGGCGCGCCGTGGAGTCGATCAGGTCGGCACCGCGCACCACATGCGTCACACCCGCATCAAAATCATCAACCACGACCGCGAGTTGGTAGGCGGTGAGTCCGTCACGACGTTTGACGACGAAGTCGCCCACCGCCACATCAAGGCGCTGAACAAGCGGGCCTTGCAATCTGTCGTCGAACTGGCGCGTCGTGTCGTCGACGATAAATCGGAGCGCCGTCGGTATTGGCGAGTTGAAGATTGGCAAACGTTTGGTCCTGCAGGTGCCGGGGTAGACCGGCCCGTCGATACCGGCGACGGCAGAGTCGGCAATCTCACGACGCGAACATTCGCAGGCGTAGAGGCGTCCGGCGAGATGCAGCGCATGAAGCGCCTTGTCGTAACGCGGCTTACGTTGGGATTGCACCGCGACATCGCCGTCCCAGTGCAGACCGAACGCGCGTAGGGTGGTCAATATCTGACCGACATAGACCACATCGCATCGAGTTTCATCAACGTCCTCGATTCTGACCAGCCAGGTGCCCCGGTTGGCGCGCGCATCAAGATAGCTGGCCAACGCGGCCAATAGCGAGCCGAAATGGAGTGGACCAGTTGGCGATGGCGCGAAGCGGCCAACGTAGTGCGCCTGGCTCATCCGGTACCCATGACGGACGCCGCAATCACGGGGTCCTCGAGTTGGGACACAAACCAGCGCAGCGCGCGACCGGTGCGATTTGACCGCCACGCCGCGCCGATGTGCGAATCGGGACGCGGCGAAAGTGCGGTGAGTGCGACCAACTGACCGCGCTTCAACGCCGGTGCCGCGAGATGCTTGGGCAGAAAGCCCACGCCGAGCCCGCGGATTTGTGCCGCGAGCTTGTCAGTCATGCTCGCGACGGTGAGCACGTCTTGCCCCGAGACGAGGCCGATGGTTCGCGGTGGCGTATTGCGTGATGTATCCGCGACGCTGACGGCGCGGTAGCGCGCGATCACCGTTTCGGTAAGCTTGCCAGGCTCCTTGGTAATCGGGTGGGTTGGGGCAGCCGCAAAAACCCATTGCACACCTCCCAAGGGTAGCGTCGCAAAGCCGCCACCGGAAGGCGCTTCGATTGAGGCGCCAACGATCAAATCCGCGCGCGCCGACTGCAGCGCGTCCCAGCCGCCGCCGAATACCTCTGTCGAGAGCCGGATTCGCGTTCCTGCATCTTCGGCAGTGAAACGTTCGATGAGCGGAAACAACGATTGCGGATCGATGATGGTATCAACGGCGATGCGTAGTTCCGTCTCCCAGCCTTTGGCGACTTGCTGGATGCGGCATTCAAGATCAGCGGCCGCGCGCAACAGCACGCGACCTTCGTTGAGTAACTCGTGGCCCGCCGCCGTCAAGGTCGCCTTGCGACCGCTGCGATCAAACAGGTCGACGCCCAGATCAGCTTCGAGTTGTTGCACCGTATAGGTCAGCGCGGAAGGGACGCGATGCAGTTCCGCAGCCGCGCGCGCGAACGCGCCGTTACGCGCGATAGCGTCTAAAACCAGCAATCCATCAAGAGAAAGTTTCATTAGTTCAGTAAATTTGAATGATTCGCTCGAAATTATCCGCTTGCGCTCGCTTGAAGACAACCCCATCATGCTCCCTAGCAGCGAAAGTCTGCGGAGTAAAGCGTCAAAACAACTGAATCAAGATCCTCGCATCGATAGGGAGTACCGACTTGTTGGAAATCAGAAGATCGCAAGAGCGCGGCTATGCCGATCACGGTTGGCTGAAAAGCTTCCACAGTTTTTCGTTTGCGGACTACTACGACCCGAAATACATGAACTTCGGGCCGCTTCGCGTCATCAACGAAGACCGCGTTGCGGCCGGCATGGGCTTTGGCACGCACGGGCACCAAAACATGGAGATCATCAGCTACGTGCTCGACGGTGCGCTCGCCCACAAGGACAGCATGGGCAACGGCTCGTCGATTCGACCCGGCGACGTGCAGCGCCTGAGCGCCGGCACCGGCGTGCAGCATTCCGAGTTCAATCACGCCGGCGATCAGACCACACATTTTTTGCAAATCTGGATCCAGCCAAACGCATTGGGAATCCCGCCTTCATATGAAGAAAAACACTTCGCGGAGACCGAAAAGCGCGGGCGCTTGCGTGTTGTCGCCTCGCCTGATCAGCGCGATGGGTCGGTGAAAATACATGCAGACGCCGTGGTCTACGCCGGCCTCTTTGATGGCGATGAGTCCGCCTCGGTCAAGATTTCCTCGGGTCGGCGCGCCTATGCACACGTCGCACGCGGGCGGGTGGTCGTCAACGATCAATCGCTGGTGGCCGGTGACGCACTCAAACTGGTTGATGTCGCGGAAGTGTCGATCACGGGCGGTGAAAACGCCGAAGTTTTGGTATTTGACCTCGCCTAGCCTTTAAGCCGACCATGCAAACGATTGCTCGAAACATTGAACGTGTCATTCAAGCGCATATCGCGTCGGTCGGAACCTTCACGGTGAAACGCGCGCTACCGGATCAGCAGCGCAAATCGGTTGGTCCGTGGGTGTTTCTCGATCACTTCGGGCCATTTCGGGTGAAGCCTGGGGAGGACGGCATTGGGCCGCATCCACACGCGGGCATCGAGACGGTGACTTATTTGTTGAGTGGTCGTAACGAACACACCGATTCGGCCGGGCATCGCGGCATCGTCGGCCCGCTTGGTGCACAGTGGATGACGTCCGGCCGCGGCATTATCCACGCCGAATACCCACGGCCTGAAAATGAAGCCGAGATGACGCAGCACGGCCTGCAGTTGTGGACCACCTTGCCACGTGACAAGAAACTGATGGCACCGCGCTATCAGCGCATTGACGCAAACGATATCCCAACCATCACTCACGACGGCGTGAAGGTGCGCGTGGTCGCGGGCGTCTTCGAAAACGCAATCGGTCCGGCAAATGTATTGATGCCGACCTTGCTTTGGCATGTGACGCTTGCACCCAATGCGACGTTCACCGCACCTATCCCGCACGGCCACGAAGTCGCGGCCTACGTGATGGGTGGGTCGGCGGCGTTCGCAGACGGCCTGCAAACACTCGGCGTTGGTGCGCTGGTCGTATATGACGATGCGGCGGGCGATGGTGAAATTTCCGAAATTGCATTTCGCAACAGCGGTGGCACGCCACTCGATGTGATGGTGCTTGGCGGCGCACCGGCAGAGGGGCCACTCGTCTTTCAAGGTCCGTTTGTGATGAACAGCGTCGAGCAGGTGCGCGCAGCGGAGCGCGCCTATCACGCCGGCGAGATGGGGACACTCAATGGATAAGTTTCTCGCAGGTGCTTGCTTTGTGATTGCAGCGCTGTTCGCGAGCGCGGCGCTCGCACAAACGCCAACGCCACCGGCGGTGAACAAGTCTTTCGCTGAACAGCCAGCGGGCGAGTACGTGCTCGATCGCGCGCACGCCTCGGTTGTATGGCGCGTGATGCACATGGGCTTATCGCGCTACACCGCGCGCTTCGACAAAATGGATGGCAAGCTCGACTTTCGTCCAGCCGCGGCATCGTCGTCGAGCGTTGAGTTTTCGATTGAAACGGCGTCCGTCAACACGGGCTTGGCACCGTTCAACCGCAGCCTGATGGACGGCGAGTGGTTTGACGGCGTGAAGCATCCGAGCATTCGCTTTCGCTCGACCAACATGGAAGCGCTCAGTGGCGCGCGCTATCGGCTCACCGGTGACTTGAGTCTGCGCGGCGTGGTCAAGCCGGTGGTGTGGGAGGTGAACTTTAACGGCGGGCTCTACAACAGTTTTGTGCAGGGCCACGCGATTGGATTCTCGGCAAAGACTACTCTCAAGCGATCTGATTGGGGGATGGTCAAGTTATTGCCACTGGTCGGCGACGACGTTGAGATCGAGGTTGAAGTTGAGTTTGTACATCGGCCAGCCGCGAATTGACGCTGTTGATTCGGCATTCGAAATTGGTAATTCCAACAATATTGGATACCTGCCCCCGCGCAGGCGGGGGCCCAATGTTGGCCGGGATAAGTGACGGAGAAATTGGGCTCCCGTTTGCGCGGGAGCTGGGGTTTCTTGCCGTTTTTAGCGGCCGAATCTTTAGGAAGGGGGAGTACGATGAATGAACGCTACACAACAACGGCCATCGTCTTTCACTGGCTAATGGCGCTGATGATCCTGGTTTCGTTCGCCGTCGGCCTCTACATGGTGAGCCTCACCATGAGCCCGACCCGCATCAGGCTCTACAACTGGCATAAGTGGGCAGGGGTCACGATCCTCACAATCGCGGCGCTGCGTTTGCTGTGGCGGTTGTCGCACCGCGCCCCCGCGCTGCCGGCCACCATGCCTGCGTGGCAAGTGAGTGTGGCGAACGCCACGCACATCCTTTTCTATGTGCTCTTTTTTGCGGTGCCGCTGATCGGCTGGGCGTACAGCTCGGCGGCCGGATTTCCGATCGTCTGGTTTGGTGTCATCCCGTTGCCGGATTTTGTGCCAAAAGATCGTGAGCTCGCCGAGTTCTTGAAACCGTTTCACTGGATGAGCGCGTATGCATTGGCGTCGCTTGTCGCCTTGCATATCGCTGCGGTTGGCAAGCATGTGCTGATTGATCGCGATGGCCTACTCAAGCGAATGCTGCCTATTCTTGATCGGAACAAACCATGAAATCTCCATCTCGTGTTGTCCCCGCGATGCTCGCCACGCTGATGCTTGGTGCAGTCGCCACGCCGGCATTTGCGCAGCAGAAACTGGTTGCCGCACAAAGCGACATCGCCTTTGTGAGCAAGCAGTTTGGCGTTCCCGTCGGCGGCAAGTTCAAGAAGTTCGACGCGGAAGTTTCGTTCGACCCGAACAAGCCGGATGCGGCCAAGGTCGGCTTTACGGTCGATCTCTTGAGCGCGGATATTGGTAACGCGGAAACGGAAACCGAACTCAAGAAACCCGGCTGGTTCAATTCACTCAAGATACCGCAAGCGACGTTCGCATCGACCGGCGTGAAAGCACTCGGCGGCGGCAAATTCGAGTTCACCGGCAGGCTGTCGGTCAAAGGCATCTCACAGAACGTGGTGGTGCCGGTTGCGCTCACGCAGTCGGCCGGTATCACCCGCGTAGTTGGTAGCTTTACGCTGAAGCGCCTCGATTTCAAGATCGGCGACGGAGAATGGAACGACGTTTCGCTGGTCGCGAATGAAGTTGTCGTTAACATCAAGCTCGCAGTTACCGGAATTCCATCACTTTAGTTTTACGCCCCATTTTTTCCAACACACAGGGACACACACATGAAACTTCTGCCATTGACACTCTGCGCTACTGCCATCGCTGCAGTTATCGGCTTGGGCGCTACCAGCCCCGCCGCGCAAGCGCAGACCTATATGGTCGAGCCAACCCACACCTTCGTGATTTGGGAAGCGAAGCACTTCGGCACGTCGACATCACGCGGGCGTTTCGATAAAAAGACTGGCTCGATCACGATTGATCGCAAGGCCAAAGCCGGCAAAGCCGAAATCACCATCGACATGAGGTCGATGAACACCGGCGTCGCGCTGTTTGACAAGCACCTGACGGGGGATGATTTTTTTGCCGCAGAGAATTTTCCAGAAGCAAAGTTTGTCGGCACCGCGTTCAAATTTGACGGCGACAAGGTGACCGAAGTTGCCGGTACGCTGACCATGCGCGGCAAGACCAATCCGGTGACGTTAAAAGGAACCGGGTTTAACTGTTACATGAGCCCGTTCGTCAAGCGCGAAGTGTGTGGTGGCGACTTCGAAACCACCATCACTCGCAGCCAATACGATATGTCGTACGGCCTACCGGGCATTCCAGATGCGATTCGCTTGTTGATCCAGATCGAAGCGATCAAGCTGGGCTAGCGTCGCTTCCGGTCGCTGAGCCGAGCACCTTCGTTGGCGGGCGATTTAAGGCGGTTTGCCTTTCGAATCCCCGTCGATGAAAGCCTTTCAATTTTTGTCCGAGGTCATATGTCCAAGCCATTAATCATCGCCTTCGCGGGTAGCAATCGAGCCGGCAGCCTGAACCGTATCGCGCTCAACTTGGCCGTGGAAGGTGCGCGCCTTGGCGGCGCAGACGTTGAAGTTGTTGATTTGCGCGATTTCGCCATGCCAATCTACGACGCCGATTGGCATGAAGCCAACGGCGTGCCTGAGTCGACCAAACAACTGCGTGAACGCATGCGTGCGGCGCGTGGATTGCTGATTGCGAGCCCCGAGTACAACGCGTCCATCACGCCGCTACTGAAAAACACCATCGATTGGTTGTCGCAGTCGGTTGCAGACGGTGTTGGTGCCGGTGGCGGGCGTCTGCCGTTTGAGAACAAGACTGTCGGTCTGTTGGGTGCTTCCGCCGGTGCCTTCGGTACCATCCGTGCATTGCCGCACGTGTCATACATCCTGTCCAATCTTGGCGCTGTTGTACTGCCGATCCTCGCGGTTCCGGGCGCAGACAAACTCTACGGTGCAGATGGCGCGATTGCCAACGAACGCCAGGCCAAGATGCTGCGTGAGCTAGGTGGCCGGGTGGCGGCGATGTCGGCGTCGTCGCCGTTTTAGGCTCGCCCGTGTAATGATGCCGCTGCAAATGTAATTGACGATTGCGGCGATCCGACAGCCTCATTGGTATGTTGTGCTGAAGGAGCGTAACTTCAGCACGTGCCGCTGGTTTTCGTGATCCGCATAGCGTCTACAACTGCGCCGGTGTGGCGCGCAGCGTTGGCAGCACACGCTGGCTGTTCTCATCGCACTTGCAATCGTTGATACCCGCCCGCACCTTTATCTGATTCAATCGACTCTGCGACTGACAACAAACGGGACACCGATATGGCCACTATCGAACTGACCAACGAGAACTTTAACGCCACCATTGAGAGCGGCAAGACCGTCATCATCGACTTCTGGGCACCGTGGTGCGGGCCATGCCGTGCGTTCGCGCCGACCTTCGAGGCGGTGTCAGAAGAGTATCCGGACGTGGTGTTTGCCAAGGTCAACACCGAAGACCAGCAAGAGCTGGGTGCCGCCTTCAATATTCGCTCGATTCCCACGCTGATGGTGTTTCGCGAGCAGGTCGTTTTGTTCTCGCAACCCGGCATGTTGCCCAAGTCAGCGCTGCACGAAGTTATCAAGACTTCCCAGGCGCTCGACATGGCTAAAGTGCATGCCGAGATCGCGGCGCAAGAGCAGTCGGCGGGATTAAACTAGAAATGAAACACTAGTACTGGTGGGTGTTTCCGGGCATTTATGCCTGAAAACGCCCGCCAATCGGCGAGTTTGGCTTCTTCTCGATTAGTTAGTGTCTGCCCCAAATGGCACTTACTTAAGGCGACGCGGACGACGCCAGCGTCTGAAACAGGTGGTAGCCCGGAAGGAGCGGCCTTTAGCCCCGGCATGCTTGAAGCCGGGGGTAAAGGCCGCTCCTTCCGGGCTACGCTTAGGTAAGTGTCATTCGTGTCTGCCTTTATTTTTCCAGCTGTGAACGTCTGTGTTCATCTGTGAATGGAAATCTCGCACATACGCATCAAAATCAAAAATCACGCAATCACGCCGGCCCGCCGTGCCTCATAGCCTGCACCGTAAGAAAAGATCGGGCCTACTGCCGCGACAGGAATCGCAATCAACAGCACCCACCACGTGCCCATCATGGCGTAGGCGATACCGGCCCAGCCGAACGTACTGAAGAGTTCAACGATCGAAGACATTGGATGCGCTTGTCCGCGCTTATTGAGTTCTCGTCGGTTCGCTTTGCGCGGGTTCAGTACATGACACGCGGCGCTATTGATAGAGGCACCTATCGCACAGAACGCGAGGACAAATGCATACCAAGGTTTGGTGAACAGCCAGTAGAAGAATAGCGGCGAAGCCAAGACGAGAGCCGGTACCACAGCGGCAATGCCCTTCGTGAAGCGAACCCGCGCCAAGGCCAGCGGCGAGCTGCCGACAAGGTCAGGGGCATCCTCGGCAGCCACCGTCAGCCACGCCAAGTTACCGACCAGCATGGCAACGATAAAGACTACCGACGGTACCACCAGCGAGGCGAAGCTCTTGCCGGAAATGCCGAGAAATACCATCGGCATCATGTAGAGCATTTGCAGCAACGTCTGTGAGATCACTTGCGGATCGCGCGCAATCAGCTTCCACTCCTTGCGCAGCAGGATCCACGTTGTACCGCTGGCAAACTTGATGCGCGCATCACCCGCCAACGCTTGGCTAGGGCCAGGGGCAGTTTGGCTCTCTTGCGTACTCAACACAAATCGCCTATAGGTCAGATTGACGACCAGCCAAAATGCGATCACGGTTGCCACCACGAAGGTCAACATTGGCATCCACTCGCCCAGAAAAGCGCGGCCTGGCCACCACAAAATACTTTCCGGCGCGAACATCCCACCGACTTCGGATTCGCGCAGGAGCCAGCTGCTCAACGCGGCGCGGGTGTCGCGACTAAGCAGGTTCTGCAGTTGTGAGGATAGAAAAAATCCTGCGCCAATCAACGCGCCGAGCACTTGCGTCGCGGTCTTCGCGCGCCGGGCACCCAGCAGCTGCACCAGCAGCATCGTCAACCACACGCCGATGGCCGCTGCCAGCAGAGCGAGTGCGACGGTAGACGGATAAATAGAGGCGAGCGGAAAACGACCGGTGATGATCCCGACGTGCGCGAACGGCAGCGCGATCAATGCTGGAAACAATATCGCCGCGAAGCCGATACCGAGCGCACGAATGGTCAGCACGACCTTGGCATCCAAGGGGGATGAAAGCAACAGGTCAAGATCGCCGCGCGAAAAAAACGCCTCGACGGCGTGCGCCAGCGTTTGCGAAAGTACGATGGTAAACAGGAGCCAAAACATCACGCCCGCGATTTGCATCGTATACGGCGGCAGCGAAACGCCAGCGTCACTGGCTTTTGAAAGCGCGTAGAAGAGAAAGAACACCAAGGCATGCAGCAGCAGCCAGACAATTCCGAAAAACGCTGCGAAAGCCCACGCGCGCTTGTTGCCGAGGCTGCGCAACGCCAGCCGCAACTCGTGCTTCAGTAGCCACGCTGAGGTGCCGGGCTTGCTGAAGACTGCGCGAACGTTTGTGATCACGCGCTTGTCGATGCGCTGCTTGCTGCACCGGTTGATGCACCAAGAGACGCATCCGCCGTGGTGTCGGTCAGGTTCAAGAACACATCCTCCAGCGTAGCGCCACCGGCCCCTGCGCCTTGGCCTGCGCCCCGGCCTGCATGTTCGCGCAACTCATCCAACGTTCCTTGCGCGACGATCTTGCCGCGCTGAATGATCGAGATGCGTTCGGCGAGCCGTTCGGCAATTTCTAGAATGTGCGTCGTTAGCACGATGGTATTACCCTGCTTGACGTAATCGACCAGCATGTCTTTTACGGCGCGCGCGGCGTGGGCATCCAAGCCGGTCAATGGCTCGTCCAAAATCATCAACTTCGGCTGATGAATCAATGCGCCAGCCAGTGCGAGTTTTTGGCGCATGCCGCGCGAATAGCCTTCGATGCGCTGGTTCGCTTTATCCCAGAGGTCGAGCCACTTCAACAAATCGGTGGCGCGATTTGCCGCCGTATCGGCGTCGATCGCCCACAGGCCGGCAGCGAATTCCAGATATTCAAAGGCGTTGAGCTTGCCGTACAGCAACGGGTCGTCCGGCAAAAAGGCCATGAGTTGCTTGGCCGCTTGCGGCGCGGTGACGATGTCGTGACCGAGCACATGTACCGAGCCTAAGTCGGGCTTGACTAACCCAGCGACGATGCGCAGGGTCGTTGTTTTGCCCGCGCCGTTCGGGCCGAGCAGCGCATGAAATTCGCCCGCCTTGATCTCGAGGTCGAGATTGTTGACCGCGTATTTGCCGTCGAATTGCTTCGCGAGTTTTTCGATGTGAAGCGCGATGTTCTGGTCTGGTGTTTGCATACTTTCCATGAAGGTCGTTTATTGGCGGTCACTTTCAAGCACTTATGTCTGGAGGTGCCCGTGCTTGCTTGCGTTTCGGAAGTACGTATGAACAGCGGTATTTGCCGCCTTGCTCACAACAGGCGGGTGCGATAATCCACAGCTCCAGACTTTGTCCTCCTAGCTGTCGCTTTGTGCGGCACCCTGCGCTGTTCCCATTCCATGACCGATTTGCCAAGTTTAGTCGCACTCCGCCAGGCATTCCTGGTCGATGAAGTTCAAGCGCTGGACGCGGCACTCGATGCGGCGCGCGTGGATTCGGCCATGCAGCAGCGCATTGACTCAACTGCCCGCCACTTGGTGGAGTCGGTGCGTGCAGAGCAGCGATCAAATGTCGGCATGCAGTCATTTCTCACGCAGTACGACCTCGGTTCACAAGAGGGGGTGTTGCTCATGTGTGTTGCCGAGGCGCTACTGCGCATCCCCGATGCCGCCACGGCCGACAAACTCATCCGCGACAAGTTTGCGCAGGGTGACTGGCAAAAACACCTCGGTGCGAGCGACTCGCTGCTGGTGAACGCCGGTACCTGGGGCATGATGCTGACTGGCAAGTTGGTATCCGTCGCGCCGACCGATATGATTGACATCGGCGGCTGGCTCGGCCGCATCGCCAACAAGTTAGGTGAGCCGATTGTGCGCACCGCACTGCGTCAGGGGATGCGGTTGATGGCTGAGCAATTTGTGATGGGGCGCGATATTGAAGAAGCGCTGCAACGCAGCGTGTCGAGCGAGCAGGCCGACTACCGGCACTCCTTCGATATGCTGGGTGAGGCGGCCATGACGGCCGCTGACGCCGAGCGCTACTTCGACGCCTATCAGGGCGCGATTCATTCAATCTGCAAGTACGTCAAGCCGGGGCAATCCGTGTTCGAGGCACCGGGAATCTCGGTGAAGCTGTCCGCGCTGCATCCGCGCTATGAGCTGGCCAACAAGTCGCGCGTATTCGCCGAACTGCTACCCAAGCTGCTAAGGCTGGCTGAGATGGCGCGCGACGGTGGTATTGGACTCACGTTTGATGCCGAGGAAACCGAACGTCTGGAAATTTCGCTCGAGTTATTCGCGGCCGTCTTCCGCCAGCCGCAGTTCGACGGCTATGAGGGGCTGGGGCTTGCCGTGCAGGCTTATCAGAAACGCGCCCCCCATGTCATCGACTGGTTGATCGCCCTTTCGGCACAAGCCAACAGACGCATCATGACGCGACTGGTGAAGGGAGCTTACTGGGACACTGAAATCAAGCGCGCGCAGATGCAGGGCCTGACGGGCTATCCGGTTTTCACCCGCAAGGCCAACACAGATGTCGCGTATCTCGCCTGTGCGGCGAAGATGCTCGCCGCGCCGCGGGCGTTCTTTTGCCAGTTCGCGACCCACAATGCACATACCGTGGCGACCATTCTTGAGCGCGCGAAGATCGACGGAACGCAAGGTCAGTTCGAATTCCAGCGTCTGCACGGTATGGGGGTGGAGCTCTACGATGCGGTGCGCAAACGCGACGGCGCAGTGTGCCGCGCCTATGCGCCGGTCGGCACCCATGAAGACTTGCTTCCCTACCTCGTGCGTCGCTTACTTGAGAACGGTGCCAACTCGTCGTTCGTCAACCGCATCGCCGACCCCGCAGTCAACATTAATGATGTCATCGCAGACCCCATCGCCCAGTGTGAATCGATCATGCCCAAAGCCAATCCGCGTCTGCCGTTGCCCAGCCAACTCTTTCAAACCTCAAGCGTCGCGCGTGTCAATTCGGCGGGCTTTAGTTTCGCCGACCCACCCGCCGTCGCAGCATTGTTCGCCGAGCTGGCTCCTGCGTTGGCGCGAACCGATTGGCGCGCGCAACCGATCGTCGCCGGGAAATCGGTACGTGGCGCGGCAACCGTTGTGACGAGCCCGGTCGACGGCGTCCAGATCGGCGTGGTAGAAGACGCCGATCAAGCCATTGTCGGGCTGGCGCTTGACCTTGCGAAACAGTGGCCGGGCCTGCCGGCACTAGAAAGAGCGGCGGTATTGGATAAAGCCGCAGATCTGCTTCTGGCGCGGCGCGCGTTTTTCATGGCGTTGATGGCGCGCGAAGCGGGCAAGACGCTGCCCGATGGCTTGGGAGAAGTGCGCGAGGCGGCCGACTTCTGCCGCTACTACGCGGCGCTGTGTCGCCAGCATTTTGCGGTGCCCGACTCACTGCCAGGCCCGACCGGCGAATCAAACGAACTCAGTTTGCATGGTCGCGGCACGTTTTTGTGCATCAGTCCGTGGAATTTCCCGTTGGCCATTTTCTTGGGCCAAATTGCGGCGGCGTTTGCCGCGGGTAATGCCGTGATGGCAAAACCCGCCGAGCAAACACCGATTGTGGCTTTCGAGGCTGTGAAGCTGTTGCTTGAAGCCGGCATGCCGGCCGCCGCGATTGCATTGTTGCCGGGCAAAGGTGAGACGGTTGGTGCCGCGCTGGTCAGTGATCTGCGGGTTGACGGCATTGCGTTTACCGGGGGCACCAGTACCGCCCGTGCGATCAACCAGTCGCTCGCAAAGCGCGATGGTCCGATCATTCCTTTGATAGCCGAAACCGGCGGACTCAACGCGATGATCGCGGACTCGTCTGCGCTGCCCGAACAAGTGGTCAACGATGTTATCGCCTCCAGTTTCAACAGCGCGGGGCAGCGGTGTTCAGCGCTGCGTGTGCTGTGCGTTCAGAAGGATATCGCGCCGCGCATCAGAACGCTGCTGCATGGCGCGATGCAAGAGCTGCGGGTAGGCGACCCGGCAAGGCTCGATACCGATGTCGGACCGGTGATTGACCGCGAGGCGTTTGACATGCTGGTGCGCCATCGCGAGCACATGGCGCGGCAGCACAACCAGGTCGGACAAGTATTGCTACCCGCCGACACGCCATCGGGCTACTACTTTGCGCCTTGTGCGTTCGATATACCAACGTTTGACACGCTGACGTCCGAGGTGTTCGGGCCGATCCTGCATATTCTGGAATTCGACGCCGACAAACTACTGGACGTTGTCGATACGATCAACGCCTCCGGGTATGGCCTCACCCTTGGCGTGCATTCACGGATCGAGGAGACCATTCGTGCCATTCGCGGCCGCGCCCGCGTCGGCAATATATACGTGAACCGAAACCAGATTGGTGCGGTGGTAGGCGTGCAGCCGTTCGGTGGCGAAGGGCTGTCGGGAACCGGCCCCAAGGCGGGCGGTCCACACTATCTGTTCCGTTTCGCAAGTGAGCGTACTTTTACGGTAAACACTGCCGCGGCAGGCGGCAATGCCGCCCTGATCGCCTCGTCCGAATGAGACACATTGTCAGCAGGCTGTCATCGATTTGCCGTAGATTGACGTCATGAAAACTTCTTGCCTTTGCCTAGCCGTGAATCACCGCGCCGGACTTGCCTCTGCCGCCATTTTGGCGCTCGCATTGGTTGGCTGTGCAAGCCGCCAACCAACGGCCAACCTGATTAAAAAGCCCGATCACGTGGCGGCGTTTTCAACTGCGCAGTTAGGCGAGCCGCACCCGCTTGAGTGGCAGCCGTGGATTTTCTCCCGCTTTGCCCGACGCACGGACTACCGGGTGGTGGAAGAGGGAGGCGCCCGATTCCTTCGCGCGCAATCCGAGCGCGCGGCATCAGGCTTGTTGCAGGAAGTCGAAATCGACCCGCGCGAGGCCAAACATATCAAGTGGCGCTGGCGAGTTCCGCAGCTGCTGAAGGGAGCGGATCTGAATCGTAAAGGTAGTGACGATTCACCCGTGCGTGTGATCGTCAGCTTTGATGGCAACCTCGACAAACTCGACGTCGAAGAGCGCGCCATGGCGGGCATGGTGAAACTGATCAGCGGCCGCGAGATGCCGTACGCGACATTGATGTATGTGTGGGACAACAAGATGCCTGTTGGAACATTTCTTGAGAATGCCCATTCGTCGCGGGCGAAGCTGATTGTGGTCGCCAGCGGGCCGGCGGAGCTCGGCAAATGGGTGCCGTTTTCGCGCGATCTTGTCGCCGACTTCAAGCGAGCGTTCGGTGAAGCCCCAGGCAAGATCATCACGGTCGGCGTGATGACAGACAGCAACGCCACCGAAAACGACGCAATCGCTTTTTATGGCGACATCGTTATTTCGGATCAGCCCTAGTTGGCGAAGCGGGGCTAGATGGCTTTTAGGGAAGCCGGCTGCTGGTCGCCGGAGAGCAGTACCAGCATGGATCGACCTTCTTGCTTCCAAAGACCGACCGCGTCCTCGAACAACTCGACGACCGTCTCGAGCTCGCTGGCATGGTGCTCGGCGAATGCGTCGGTATGGTCAAAGTAGATGCAGTAGCCCTCGGCCTGCACCCAGTCCATATCGGTAATGCAATCGTAAAAGGCATCCCAGTTCTTGCCGAAGTGCGTGGGGAATCTCATGACCACCGAGGCGTGGTTAAGGAATTGATCCTTGCCTTCGATTTTTTTCCCTTCAAGGTGAAAAAACGCCATGCCTTTCGCGCGTGCCAGCTTGCTCAGCTCAGGCACACTGGCGTGCGTCTTTAGCCAGAACACACCGCGCGGCATATCGCTCGAAAGAATGTTTTTCAGCTCTGTTGACGGCATTGCGTTTACTCCTGAATGCGTTTGAACGAAGCGTAATGATCGTGCGTGTAGTAGCAAGTCGAGCGGGCCGCGTTGCGTACATCACCCCCGCAGACGATGCGTCGCGCCGCACGGTTTTTGGCACCGGGCGTGGGGACGGTGTATTCCTTGTAGTGACCGCGCGGCTGCTTGGGTAAGATGCGTTCGAAATTGCCGAACACCGAGCCGTCCTTGCCGGCATGCTTGAACGGCCCACCGTTGCGGATCAGTTGCAGGATCTCCCGCCCTTGCGGCGGCAGTTCCGCCGCCCGCATTACGCTCATCGACCTGGGATCGGTGGCTGCATTTGAAGTGTCGCGCGCGTCTGCCGCAGTCGCATTGCCGGATACAGCAACAAACGCGGCAAAAAACACGGCCGGGATTCGCTTTGTCGCGACGCGGATATGGTGTCGCAAGTTGAACTTGGCGGGACTATTCATGGCGGCGTGCGCGGGAAAGATGGTGCAGCTCACGGCGTCTTGTTGGGGCAATGCGCTTTGATGCAATCGGCGTACAGGTA
>Ga0209490_10001474_pt1 | contig 22711 bp, 21 predicted proteins | sample MAT06_FD_187209 | JGI IMG/M metagenome (GOLD analysis project Ga0209490, IMG submission 187209) | Freshwater microbial communities from Lake Fryxell liftoff mats and glacier meltwater in Antarctica - MAT-06 (SPAdes) (version 2) | ecosystem: Environmental > Aquatic > Freshwater > Ice > Liftoff... | reverse complement strand
GCTCCTTATGGTTGGGATGCGGAAGTTTCTCTCAGACAAAAGTGGGGAAAAAGCGGGATGGTCAAAGCCTATGCGCACACCGAATCCGGCGGGATGAAAATCTGGCAGAAAGTCCCTGGAACTGAAGGCCGCGGCCAATTGGTCGACCTCAAAAACCACTACACCTTTGCTTCCGGTTCTTTCAAACAAACCGGCAAAAACGACTGGAGCTATTATGGCGGGATATCTTATTCCAACAATGTGGATGAATTTACCTTGAACCAAATTGATATTAGAAACCAAAACCAGATCATGCACGCCAAAGCGGTGGCATTGAAAGGATTTTCGGATAAGTTTTCTTTAAAAACGGGAATGGAATCCTATTTTTTCAACTATGAGGAAGGCTTGCGGTCCGAAGGTTTGGTCTGGGATTTTACAGATTTGCAAGGAAACATTTTTACCGAAGCAGATTATTATGTAAGTAACAAGCTCGTTTTCAGAGGTGGTCTGAGGGCAGGACACAGCGTATTGGCGGATCAAACCTGGGTTGATCCAAGATTTTCATTGGCATACAAATTCGAAAATGAAGGACAGCTTTCCTTTGCCGCAGGACAATTCAGCCAAATGCCTGTCGAGCAACTCCGGATCGCAAAACCTGAAGTCCAAAATGTTAAAGCTGACCATTTGATATTGAATTACTTCCTGACCAAAAACGGCAGGACCGTCCGAGCCGAAGCCTTTTACAAGAATTACCAGAAAATCCTGACCTATGAAGGAAGCCAATATTTCTACAGGAATATCCAACAAACCGGGACAGGCTACGCTCAGGGATTTGATGTCTTTTACCGGGATCAAAAATCCGTTAAAAATACTGATTTCTGGGTGACATACAGCTTTGTGGACAGCAGGCGGAAGTTTGCCCAATTTACAGAATTGGTACAGCCAGGGTTTGCGCCAAGACACAATGCCTCGATAGTCGTGAAGCATTTTGTATCAAAATTGAAATCCCAACTTGGAGGCTCATTTGCGATCAATGACGGTTATACCTATACAGATCCAAATTTTGCAGAGCAGATGAATGCCAAGACAGAAGGCTTCCGTGACCTGAGTCTGAGCTGGAGTTACCTGCCAAAACCCAACCTGATCATCCATTTTGCTTGTTCCAACGTGCTTGGCCGGGACAATATTTTCGGTTACCAATTCAGTCCCCAACCCAACGAAGCCGGCCAGTACGAAAGCTTACCGATTCGTCAGACAGCACCAAGATTTATATTTCTGGGGATTTTCCTTACCCTTTCAAAAGACAAAACAGCAAATAATCTAAATAACTTATAATCTATAGAAACCATGAAAAAACACATCCTAATTCTCAGCTTGACACTGCTTGCTGCAGTATTTGCAAATGCCAACAACGATGCCTACGAAAAAGCAATGCTCAAGGAAATCAAAACGATGGGACAGGCAGGTCCTGTGGAAGAAATGCAGAAATCAGCAAATGCTTTTGCCAGAATAGCAGATATGAATGAAGGCCAATGGCTTCCGGACTACTATGCCGCATTGGCTTATGCCAATATGGGCTTCAGGTCACAGGGAAGTTTGGAGGAAAAAGACGGCTACTATTCTCAAGCCAAAAAACACATCGAAAAGGCCAATGCGCTTTCCCCAAACAATTCAGAAATCGTCGCAGTGCAAGGCTACATTACCATGGGCGAGCTTGCGGCAGATTCCAATTCCAGAGGTCAAAGCCTTTCGGGAGTTGCGATGCAGACATTTGGCAAAGCCATCGAACTCAACAGACAAAACCCAAGGGCAATTATCCTTATGGCACAAATGGAATATGGCATGGCACAGTTTTTTGGTCAAGGTCCGGAAAAAGCCTGTGGTTTGGTGGATGCAAGCTTGGGATTATTTGCGAAGGAAGCCGCTGAAGCCAAAGAAGGAAATTTGAACCCGACTTGGGGAAAGAGATTGGCTGAAGAAATGAAAGAAAGAAGCTGTAAATAATTTGGATGGCCTTCCTGAGATGGATTTCAGGAAGGTTTTTTTCATTTAACCATTTCTAACTAAAATCAATTAATACCTATGAAAATTATTCAATTCATTTTTGTTTTAATGTTTTGGATGGCCACTTCGGTTTTTTTCCCGATCCAAGCCCAAGAGCGAAAGGAACTTAATTCCGGATTGGGATTTGGTTTTCAAGTCAGTCAGTTTCAGGATGATTTTGGCTTTGGTCTGAACATGACCAGCCCACACGTCTTCCAAGGCCATGGTGCCTTTAGACTTAAGGCCAATCAGGCATACTATGAGCATCTTTTGGATGGGGAATATGTCTGGTCAGGATACCAAAATTTTTCCCTTGGATTCGTGGGATTCGGAGGAAGAATTGGTGAAGGATTGAGGCTCTACGGAGAGGGCGGGATAATAGGTATCATTCCTTCTGAAAGGTTCTCCACAGAAAAATTGAGGCTGAGTACGTACGGGACTTTTGGATTTGAGTTCTTCACCACACCGGCATTCAATTATTTTATAGAATTGGGTGTGGTAACTTCGCGGGCTAGAGCGGATAAAATCGTAGGAAATCCATTTTATTCAAATGGATTTGTTGCCAGTGTCGGGTTTAGGATCAATCTTGAGAAATAAACCGCTGAATTTATATTTATAAATTAATCTAAAAGTAAAGGATATGATCTCCAATTTGATCCAAAATGAAATCGGGTTTATTCATTTGATTGCCTCCACGGCAGCTTTGGTATTTGGCTCGGCAATATTGCTGATGACAAAAGGCACCAAAATCCATATCCGAATCGGCTACGCTTATTTTGCAAGTATGGTAATAATGTTGATAACTGCCTTTATGCTTTACAACTTATTTGGCAAATGGGGGATTTTTCATTATTTCGCCATAGTCAGTTCGCTCACACTTCTATTGGGAATGGGACCGATAATGTTTAGGGCGAATTTCAAAAATTGGGCTTACCTTCATTTCTCCTTTATGTATTGGTCTGTGATCGGATTGTATGGCGCATTTGTCAGTGAGATGATGACCAGGATTCCCGAAGCTCCCCTTTATAATATGGTCGGTTTGGCTACCGGTGGAGTCATGGTGTTTGGAGGTATTGTTTTTGGATTTTTGAAATCCAAATGGATGGGAATATTGGGACAATATCAGAAAACTGAGTTTTGAATGGTGTACAGATTTTACACAATTGATAATATTCTAAACAGGGTGAAAATGAAAAAGATATTCCTAAGTGCCAACACCTGGACAAAACTAATTGGGCTTTCCCTGATTTTGCTTTTCACTTCCTGTGCAGCAAAAGAGTCCGTGGAGCAGTGCCTGACGGGCGAGACTTATGGGTTTTTTTGGGGAATATGGCATGGAATCATAGGTCCTATCAGCTTGGTGGTTAGCTTGTTTGACAAAGATGTGGCGATGTTTGCAGTGAATAATTCGGGCTTTTTCTATGCGTTAGGCTTCCTGTTTGGATCAGGTGGCTGGGGGATATTGGCATCCAAAGCCAAAAAAGATTGATTAATTCCGAGACAAATAATCAGATGTCCAAAAAATAAACCCATTTAAATACGAAAACCCATGAGCAAGGATTTCTACAGTTCGGCCACAATCTTCAATTCCGGAAAGAGGTTTTTTATATTGAATTTTGGAATTTCAGCCATTTTGATGCTGTTTTTTTGTCCGAGCTGTTTCTTGTCAATAGATGGGATTGTCAGCATTTTACCTGATTGGATTTTTTCTTTTTTGATGTCCTCAGCTTTGAGTTTGGGCGGATTTAAAGTGGAGGAGTACTTTGATAAGAGAATTTCCTGGATCGAAAAGCCCGTCACAAGACTCGTTTGGACTGCTGCTTCCTACATGATTTATTCATTCATTGTCAGCTTCTTTTTGGTATTGATTTATGTTTTAATGACGGTTGATGGTGTCAATCTGACAAATATCAATTGGTTGCGGATGTTGAATAGCACCCTGATGCCGACATCCATCGCTTTGGTCATCATTACCATTTTCATATCTAGGTCTTGGCTCTATGAGTGGCGGTCTGCAGCCATCGAAGCCGAGCAGCTCAAATCCGAAAAACTGGCCAGCCAGTACCAATCCCTCAAAGACCAACTCAATCCGCATTTCCTTTTCAATTCGCTGAATGTACTCTCCAACCTTGTCTATGAAAGTGCTGAAAAGTCTGCGGAATTTATCCAACAGCTTTCCAAGATTTACAGGTATGTATTGGATGTCCAAAATAAAGAATTGGTTGGGTTGGAAAAGGAAGTGATGTTTGCCGAAAACTACCTGAGTCTCCAGAAGATCAGGTTTGAGCGAAGCCTCGAATATTACATCGATGTCAATCAGATGAAAGGTCTGAATATACCGCCGCTTTCACTGCAGCTGCTTTTGGAAAATGCCATCAAGCACAACATTGCCAGCATGGAAAAGCCCCTTAAAATCTTTATCCAGCAAACTCCTGATACCCTAATCGTCAGAAACAACCTGCAACCCAAACTCACCAAAGAGGCTGCAGATAGCGGGATAGGTTTGGAGAATATTGAAAAACGGTATGCGCTTCTCAGCGACAAGATTCCCAAAATCACCAAGACTTCAACAGAATTTATCGTCGAGCTCCCACTCCTCACATTGGAAAAACCATGAATATCCTGATCATCGAAGACGAGCGGCCTGCTGCCAACAGGTTGAGACAGCTGGTGTTGGAACTGCTTCCGAATGCTGAGATTTTTGGGCATCTCGATAGCATCACCTCTGCGGTCAAATGGCTGGAATCAAATGTGTTTCCTGACCTGATTTTCTGTGATATCCAATTGGCCGATGGACAGAGTTTTGAGATTTTTGAAAGGGTGAAGATCAGTTCCCCGATTATTTTTACTACTGCCTTTGACCAATATGCGATCAAAGCTTTCAAGCTCAATTCTGTGGATTACCTGCTCAAACCGATCGATCCCAAAGAATTGGCACAAGCCATTCAAAAATTCCAACGCCAACAGGTCAAACCCGCTTTTGACCTCAATCAGATCAGGGACTTGCTTTCTCCTCAGGCCAATAACCACAAAAGCCGCTTTTTGGTGAAGTTTGGTGAAAAAATCCAAAGTGTGGAGACTTTTGATATTTCCATTTTTTATAGTGAAGAAAAAGTCACTTTTCTCCAGACCAAAGAAGGAAGGAGGTACATTCTGGATTATACCCTAGACCAATTGGAAGGCATGCTCGATCCAAAAAAATTCTTCAGGCTCAATAGAAAATATATCGCTTCATTTACTTCCATTGCCGAAATCCACACGTATTCCAACAGCCGCCTCAAAATCAGACTGGCAAACTGCGAGGACAAAGACGTCCTAGTCAGCCGAGAAAAAGTCGGAGAATTCAAAAATTGGCTGGATGGCTAAAAGGTTGGAAAGTGAATGGAGGATTTAATTAACTGTAAAAGGTGAGAGGTGAGAAAGTCCGAGGGACGAAGAACTTTTGAGGTTTTTTTGATCCTCGAAGGTTTGGATGTTTAAAAGTACGAAGTCGGGGAAGTTTGGGTCCAAAATAGCTGTGAGCAGTAAAATTATCCAGTTTCATTTCCCTTCGACGTTTCCCAATAAATTTCTTTTTTGATGGTAACCCTTATATTTTTTTACTGTATATACACTTTGTTACCACTAACTAAATAAAATAAGGTTTGATTTCGAAATCTGCAGCTGCGAACCGTGGACCTTTTTTTTTTGAAGCCAACAACTTTTAATGTTGGGCTTTTCGATTGAATGCGCTATATTTAGTTTTAAACCAATTCTTATGAAAAATCTCCTGTTGGTATTTACGATTGTGTTGGTTTTTTCTTGTGGATCTAAGACCGATCAGAAAGCAGATTTCTCACAAATGACTTTTTCATTGGATACAGTGATGGTGGATTCCAAGGATGAGATTCTTGATCTGAAATCCGGACTTTGGACCTCTGATTTTTCGGAAGAAAAAAAATACCTATACAATTTCAGCTCGAATGACCATAGTATAGAGAAAATTAACATGGATTTGCTGGAATATGTAGAGCGGTTTCCTTTTGAAAAAGAAGGGCCGAATGGAATTGGAGATTATATCGGGCTGATACAGTATTTGCCCAAGGAGCGGTTCTACATCAATTCCTTCCTCCAAAATGGCATTTTCAATCTGCAGGGCCAGAAAGTGGACGACTTGAATTTTAAATATGAAGAACTTCAAGGAGATTCCCTGCCGATTCAACAGCGTTTGATATATGGTTTTGTTTTTGATAATAAGCCCAAACAGATTTTTGCTGTGTTCAGAGATTGGTTAAGCAATAAAACTTCTTTTGGAATAATAGATGCTGATAAAAAAACATTTCTAAACAAGCCCATCAGTGAGTATGATTTTTTAAAGGATTTTACAACTGTTTTAAATGGGGACCAAGGTTTCCCTATCGCTTTTTTAGGTCCTTGGGTTTGGGCAAACAAAGAAAATGAAATGATTATTATCGGGAATAATGCTTCTTCTGATCTTTATACTTATGACCTTAAGACTGATTCACTTTCTTTCAAAACCTTTGAAAGTAAATTGACAGCCAATAGAAAAACGGGTGCATATCCCGCTGAAGCGGCCTCAAAAGAAGAGTTTGATATTTTAAATAGGACTTTTGGTGAAGGCATTACTTTCATGAATCCAGTTTGGGATCCGACAGAGCAGGTATATTTTAGGTTTTCCTATTTGCAAGAGTTCAAAGAAGTGGATAGCAAAAGTCTCAATGACAAAGCCGTAATCTATTTATCCATTTTGGATCAAGACTTTAATTTGGTCTCCGAAACAATAGTTGATGTATTGGACAAACGACCCAACTTCCATTTCGTCAAAGACGGCAAAATCTAGATTTTTGAGAATATAGATGACGAAATGGCATTTGTCCGGTTGAGCATCGATTAGAAAAAACCCTCTAGGATTCCGAACCCCTGGAGGGTTGCCAAAATTTGAATTATCTAACAAATAACCACACCAAACATTAATATTATGAAACACCTTCTATTCGCATTTTCGGTTCTTTTGCTATTTTCCTGCGGCGGCAATACCGAGGAAAAAAACAAAGCAGACCTTAGTAACCTCACTTTTTCATTGGACACCGTAATGGTGAATAGCGGAGAGGATTTTATCAATCTCAAATACGGAATATGGGGTTCAGCCATCAGTCAGGACCAAAAATACCTGTATAACTGGAACCAAGAGACGGCCGAACTCGACAAGATAAACCTCGATCAACTTATCTTAGAAGGAAAAATCAAATTTGAAAAAGAAGGGCCAAATGGGGTGGGAAGCTACATTTCCTGGATTTCCCTCTTGGGAAGTGATCAGGTCGTATTCGCTAATTTTCAGGATATTGGATAATCATATTCTATATTTTTCAAAATTTTTCTACAAACTGCAAAAAAGTTTTTATTCTGAAATCCTATTCTTTACCTATATTTTAGTTTGTTGGGGGGGGGGGGTTATAACGATGGATTTAGAATATTGTATGGTTTTTGGAAACCTGATTGGTCCAAATTCATGCCTGATAGGAGGTTGAAGTGGGGAGAGTTTTTGGATATACAAAAAAATATTTTTAGGTTTAGTTACTTAAAGTTAAACAAGGTCAATTACAATAAATTATTCTTTTAAAGGCAATGGTATAGTATGAAAAATTCCTACTTAGTCACACGAAAATTGCTTGAATTGCTTGAAATTCCTTTTTCAAAGGATTATCTCCATGACCTGATAGACTCCCATCCCGAGCAAGAGAGCCTGCTCGCTATTTCAGATACCCTTACCAAATATAAAGTTGACAGCCTTGCCATTCAGATCGGTGAAGAAAAGCTTGATCAGATTCCCCTGCCAAGTGTCGTCCAAATGAATGGGGATTCCTATCCCATTTTCAGTTGCGTATCTAAGGTCTCTGAAGAGAAGGTGACTTGTTTGGATGGTAAGGGAAAAACTTCTGAAATTTCCCGAAAGGAGTTTTTAACAAAGTGGACAGGAGTGACACTCCTTGTAGAAAAAAAAGAAAATGCCTCAGAACCCGGTTATCAAAACACAAGAAAAGAACAACTGACCTACCGTTCTTTAATTATTTTGTTGAGTGCGGTAGGGATTATATGGCTTGTTATATTATCGGGAAGCTTAGAAGGAAATGTAAGCCACATGGTCGGTGTGTGGTCTTTCTTTTTCTTAAAATTGACAGGATTGGTTATTTCATCCATCTTGCTGTGGACTGAGGTGGATAAGAACAATCCTGCCATTAAGGAATTTTGTACCGGAGGAAAAAATATTGACTGCAATACAGTTTTGGACTCCTTTTCATTTGGAGGGGTCATCAGTCTCAGCAATTTGGCTTTTGCTTATTTTTTCTCAGGGTTTCTATTGCTGATGCTTACTTCGTTTTCCGGTTCGGCATTGCAGCTTTTAAGCTTCTTGAGTTATGCTGGTTTGGTAATTGTACCTGTTTCACTGTTTTATCAGGGTATTAGGATAAAAAAATGGTGTCTGTTGTGTCTTTGGATTTCCGGGGTTCTTATCTTGGAGTTTGCCGCAAGTCAAATGCTGTTGACCAACCTAGATCCTCTTGAGTTGAAGGAGTTGAGTGTATTTACTTTTCTTTTTCTGGGCGGGATCATCGGATGGTTGAGTATAAAACCCTACCTGATTGCTAAAAGAGATATTGGTGGCTATAAAAGCAAACTCGCCAAATTCAAGTCCAACAGGGAAATATTCGATTTTCTAGCATCCGGATCAAGAAAAATCATATCAACTCCTGAAGGATTGGGAATCTTCTTGAAGGGTGAATCATCGAAATACCATGTACTCAAAGTATGCAATCCTTATTGTGAGCCTTGTGCCAAAACCCATCCTTTGTTGGAAGAACTGTATGAAGCGGGGAATATCGACTTGCAGATTTTATTTCTTGCGGGTGGCAATGATGAAGTTAAAATGAATACCGTCAGGCATCTGATGGGACTTGCATCCAAAGGAGATCCAGCTTTTACCAGACAGGCTTTGGATGATTGGTATCTCCCTAAGGAAAAGAACTACTCCGAATTTGCCTCAAAGTACCCCTTGAATGGGGAACTGACAAAGCAGGGAGAAACTATCAAAGCCATGGAGGCATGGTGTGAAGAAGAGCATATCACCCATACCCCTACGATTTTTATCAACGGGTATGAAATGCCCGAGGGCTATTCGGTGGAGGATTTGAAATATGTCTTGGTGTAAAAGTTGAAAATTTGCCGCATGGCATTAAAAATATTCGATCGCGATGAATGGACATAGGCTCCGGGTGTCCTTAACCGTCTGGGGAACAAACAAATAATTCTATCTTTAAAAATTATGAAAAAGTTAAGTATTGAAATGCTGAGGCTCACTTCTGATGAAGTGCTTCAAAGAAGTCAGATGAAGAAGATTACGGGCGGTTATACGGGATGTCTCGATACCAAATGTGGTTCAAAGAACCCAAATGGAGTATGCTGCCCACAAAACACTTGTAGTAGCCCTACAGATGGATTTTGTGTTTTAAACTAAAAGAGAATGAAGCCACAATAATTGTGGCTTCTTTTTATTCCTTCATAGAAAATACTAATGAAATCATTTAATATTATTATTTTATTATTCTCTGCATGTACCACAAGAGAAATAAAAAACGAAAATCCTTCGATGTCTTATTCAATAGATACTGTGAGAATCAATTCCAAGAATGAAATTTTGGATTTATGGGGATTTGCATCATTTTCTGCTTTAGATCTTGAAGAGAAATCAATTTTTTCTTATAATTCTCATAACCATTCATTGGATCAAATAGATCTTGAAAAGCTAGAATTTAAAAAAAGAATAGCGTTTGATAAAGAAGGCCCGAATGGAACTGGTGAAATGTTCGTTGGTTTCAATGTGTTGCAAGATGATCGTTTTTTAATCCAATCATTTGAGCAATCTGCGATTTTTGATAATAATGGAAGCTTAATTCAAAAATTAGATTGGAGAAATTCAATCGATTCTAATGGTGAGAAATTTGGAGATTTTCCTAGGAGACAAATTATTGTAGATTCAAAAGATTTACTTGTTTTTGGTCTTTCTTACGATTATGAAAATATTGAGGTTAATCTTGATGTTTTGTCAGTAGGAGCAAATAAGGTAGACCGATTAGACCTCAATTCAAAAAAATCATATGGCGATTTATGCATTAGAAGTGCTCAGTCCGGTAATATTGTTGATCCTAGTATTGAATTAATACATCAAAATAACAAGGTCTTTATAAGTTATGAATTTTCAAATGAGATTGTATATTATGATTACAGCGTTAAGGCCTTGAGATTTGTAGAATATAATCCTAGACTAACTCCTAAAAGGGTAAAACAACCAAATATTAGTGTTGGTACACTAGAACAAATAATTAAAGAAACTAAACATTTCCATGAACAAGTCAGGTATTATCGCCCAGTATGGGATCTTGTAAGCAAGCAGTATTTTCGGTTGTCAACTATAACAATTTTTTCGGAGGAAAATATTGAAAATTCAAAAGCTACTTATGGTGAAGTTGAAAAAATAAAGGTTTTTCTAACTGTTTTCGACTCGAAATTTAATCTCCTTTCTGAACTTGAAATAGAGGAATTGTCAGAGTTTGATAATGATTATTTCACTAAAGATGGGAAGCTCTGGCTATTTGTAAACCTGGACGATGAAATGGGATTTGTTAGAATAAGTTTAAATAATGTTACAAGTTATTAAAATTGAGTCCACTACGAAAAGGCATTTTAACAGAAAATAGTGCCTATTTTAGCGATTCAAGGGGTATATTTCCTTCAAAAATCAGTTATCGGAGTGGACTCAAAATTAGGATATTTAAAAATAAAAAAAATAATTTTTGAAAACCACCTTCCCTTTTTACAAACAACCCGACTCTAAGGACTGTGGGCCGACCTGTCTGCGCATCGTTGCCAAGCACTATGGCAAGCTAATATCTCTGCAGGAGATCAGGGATATTTCAGAGACCACAAGGGAAGGCAGTAGTTTGCTTAAGCTGAGTGAAGCGGCAGAGGCAATGGGATTCAGGACTATCGGCGCCAAGTTGAATTTTGACAAGCTGAAAAGTGCGCCATTACCCCTGATCGTCCACTATGATAAAAACCACTTTGTGGTGGTTTATAGGATAAGGAAAGATGTGGTTTATATTTCCGATCCGGCCTACGGCTTGATCAGCCTGACCAAGGAAGAATTTATTGAAAGGTGGATAGGTAACAACGCTGATAAATATTCCAAAGAAGGGATCACCCTATTGTTGGAAATCACCCCTGAGTTCAAAAAATTAAAATGGGAGGACAGTAGTAAGCGGTCATTGGGCTTCCTGTTCAGGTACCTGACCAATTATAAAAACCTGATTATTCAGCTTTGCATAGGCCTTTTGGTCGGAAGTCTCTTGCAGTTGATTTTCCCGTTCCTGACCCAGAGTATTGTAGATGTTGGGATTCAGAATCAGGATATAGGGTTTATCTATCTGGTACTTTTTGCTCAGGTCATGCTTTTTTTTGGCCGAACTAGCGTGGAGGTACTCCGCAGCTGGATACTGCTCCACCTCACTACGAGGATCAATATCTCTCTTGTATCTGATTTTTTTATCAAGCTGATGAACTTGCCTATCTCCTATTTTGATACGCGGATGACAGGTGACATCATGCAGCGTATCGGTGATCATCGGAGGATAGAAAACCTGCTTACAGGAACTACCCTCAATACCCTATTTTCTTTTTTCAATCTTGTCGTTTTTGGGGCAGTACTTATTTATTACAGCCTGACCATTTTCCTGATATTCCTTGGAGGCAGTATCATCTACATTATATGGATTTTGTTTTTTATGAAGCGGCGGAGGGAGTTGGATTACAGGCGTTTTGCCCAGATGAGCCAAGAACAGAGCACAGTGATCGAATTGATCAACGGCATGCAGGAAATCAAAATGCACAATGCAGAAAAACAAAAGCGCTGGGGTTGGGAATTTGTACAAGCCAGGTTGTTTAGTGTCTCCATCCAGTCCCTGACTTTGGAGCAGACTCAGGAAGTCGGCTCTACCGTGATCAATGAACTTAAAAACATCTTCATCACCTTTACTTCCGCGCTGCTGGTCATAGAAGGAAACCTCACCCTGGGTATGATGCTTTCGGTCCAGTACATCATAGGGCAGTTAAATAGCCCCATTTCGGAATTGGTCGGATTTATCAGGGCCTACCAGGATGCAAGTATCAGTCTGGAACGACTAAACGAAATCCATGATAAGGAGGAAGAGGAGAATACGGAAAAACAATATATCCGCAATGTCAATCCCGGTGAGGAGTTGGCAGTAAAGAACCTTTCATATCGCTATAAAGGCGCGGATGAACATGTGCTGAATGGAATCAACCTGACAGTGCCTCCCCAAAAAATCACGGCAGTAGTAGGCGCAAGCGGAAGTGGGAAGACGACTTTGATGAAGTTGTTGTTGAAATTCTATGAACCCATCAAAGGAGAGATCCTGTATGGGAATCATGACCTAAAAATGATAGCTGCCAAAAGCTGGAGGGACCAATGTGGCGTGGTGATGCAGGAGGGGTATGTGTTCAACGACACCATAGCCGGTAATATCGCAGTGGGCCAAGACAGGATAGATCAGGAGCGGTTGATTAAGGCTGCCCGTATCGCCAATATCCTCGAATACGTTCAATCCCTGCCGCTTGGGTTCAATACCAAAATCGGTAATGAAGGTGCAGGGATGAGTACAGGGCAAAAGCAGCGGCTTTTCATCGCTAGGGCAGTGTATAAAGATCCCGAAATTTTGTTTTTTGATGAGGCGACCTCCGCACTCGATGCCAGAAATGAACGTATTGTCATGGAAAACCTGAATCATTTTTTAAAGGGGAAGACGGTATTCGTCATTGCACACAGGTTGAGTACCGTAAAAAACGCTGATCAAATCGTGGTAATCGACCAAGGAAAAATAACAGAGCAGGGGACACACGAGCAACTGTTGAATTCAAAAGGAGCCTACTACGATCTGATAAAAAACCAATTGGAACTTGAAAAGATTAACACAAACTGAACATGCCAGACCGACCCACACACCACGACAACTTGCATCTCCGGTCAGAGGAAGTCCAGGAGATCATTGCGACCCCGCCGGCTTGGCTGATCCGCTGGGGAATTACGCTTGTATTTATCCTTATTTCCCTGATCCTTCTATTGTCTTTCCTGATCAAGTATCCGGATTACATTCAGGCAAAGGTATTGGTGACCACATTGGAGCCGATTGAGCGGGTGGAAGCCCGTGTTTCAGGCCAAATCGAAAAATTGTTTATCGGAAATGGGGACCAAGTCAAAAGTGGTCAGCCACTTGCTGGGATGAAAAGTACAGCAAAATTAAAGGATATTCTTTTTCTAAAAAATTCTCTTGATAATACTTTCTTTGGAAGAGACAATAATTATTCCTTTCCTATTGAGTCCCTATCCGATTTGGTTCTAGGTGAGGTTGAGGTTTCCTATCTGGATTTTGAAAGGAATTACATGGAATATTGGCTTCTCCAGGAATTGCAGCCACACAAAGGACAATTGGAAAGTAACCAACTGTCCCTCGTGGAGATCAATAACAGGATCAAAAGCCAAATCGCACAAAAGGACCTGTTGGGGCGGAGATTGGCTCTTGTTCAGATTGACTATGAGCGGAATAAGGGCCTTCACAAGGATGGGATAATCGCTGATAAGGATTTTGAATCCAAAGAAATAGAATACCTCCAAATGCAGGAACAGGTCAATAACATGGTCATTGCCATTTCACAACTGGAGGAAGCACTTAGTATGGCAAACCAAACCCAGCGCTTCACTGCAATCGACAAACAGGAGGAAGAAACCCGGACCCTTAAAAACATGGTGCAATCCTATCACAGTCTTAAGCGGACGCTAAGAGATTGGGAGTATTCCTACCTGATGACATCTTCCACAGGTGGGGTGGTCAGCTTCCAAAAAATCTGGGGTGCCAACCAACAGGTCAATTCAGGTGAACTCGTGTTTACAGTACTTCCTGAAAACAAATCAGAACTATTGGGATCGATGAAAATAGCTGCCCAAAATGCAGGAAAGGTTAAGGTCGATCAGAAAGTCCTGATTAAGTTGGATAATTATCCGTTTCAGCAATATGGTGCGCTGATTGGAACCATAACAAATATCTCTGTTTCACCTGACGATGAATTCAATTATCTGGTTTATGCGACCTTGCCCATGGGTATGACAACTTCCTATAAAAGGGAAATACCCTTTAATCAGGAATTGTTGGGAAATGCGGATATCATCACAGAAGAATTGAGTGTGGCCGAAAGGCTTTTTTTCAAGTTCAGGTCTTTGATTGTTAACTGATATGAAATTTGTACAGACTTTCTGGATCGATGAGGGTAAGAACGCTTTGGAGGCGCCTTTTGGATGGTGCAGTGCAAAATACCATCTGATGAGCTGGGTACTTAGCTGCCTCCAATTGACCAAAATTCATTCCAATGTAGAACTGGTTACGGATAGCAGAGGAAAAGAACTTTTGATAGACAATCTCAAATTACCTTATAGCCATGTCAGAATAGAAATGGATAATTTAAATTTTGATTGTAGTCCCCAATTATGGGTCATGAAAAAAATATATTCCTATACGCTTCATGCTGAGCCTTTTTTAAATGTGGACGGTGATGTTTATGTCTTTAAACCTTTTCCGGATGAGGTTTTGTCAGGAGATTTGATCGCCCAGAATATTGAGCAGGACTTTGACTACTATAAAGAACTAGTCAGGCTGGTAAATGATACCTTCGACTTTGTTCCTTTGGCCATCAAAATACAGATTGAAAGCGCCATACCGATTCAAGCAAGTAATGCAGGTATTTTGGGAGGACATGATTACCGGTTTTTTTCCTATTATTACCAATTTGTAAAAAGCTTTATTTCGCAAAACAGGGATAAAATAAATCAACTGACCCCTGTCCAAATGGTCAATTTCAATGCCGTTGTAGAGCAATATATCTTCCAGTGTTTAAGCAATGATAGGAATGTAGCAGTCAAGTACTTACTCGATACAGTTTACGATCCCTCTTTTTTCGAAGCATTTGCCAATTTTCATTATTTGCCAAATGAAATTTCATTTATGCACGCTTTGGGAGATTACAAGAAAAACGGCTGGGTTTGTGATCAATTGGCAAACAGGCTGCGGATGGATTATCCGGAATATTATGATAGAATCATCAATCTCTTTGAACCACCCAGAAATGGTTTAATTGGGAACAATGCAATGGAGGAATTTGAGGATACAATAACAGAAGGGTCAAGTTTCGGGGCGAAATATTTGGCAAAACCGGAAGAGGAGAGATTTTACAGAACCCACCAAATCATGTCGCTTATTTGCGAAAAGGAAAATATCTCTTTGAAAAGGATTGGACTCACAATTTTTAAATGTAAAGACGTCTTGGATAATGAATTGACAAATACAAGTTTGGCTGCTCTTCTTAATGATGTCTTTGATTTTGAAAAAGAGAAAATAAGGTTAATCCATTCATTGCCTTCAGACGACATTTTGTGGAAGAATGAAGTTGAGACCACTGATGGTGCAAATTGGGTTTTCAAGAATGGGAATTTCCTGGAATCAGCTGAGTTGAAATTGTCACCACTTTGCATGACCATAGAATCAGAATGGGATTGGGCGCAGAATCATGTTTTGTTTACCCGTGTCAAGGTGAATAATTTTGAAAATAACCTCCTGCTCCCGCCACACTATTACCAGACATTATTATTGTTTGACAAGCACCATGGAGAAGTCATAGAATACCTGCTTGGCCCAATGGAAGCCTATCTTATATCTATTCTTTCTAAAAATGAATTTGTACCAATTCCTCAAGTTTTAGCAGAGATGAATTCATTTTTTGTGAATATCAGGGAGGAGGAAATGCTAATTTATCTGGAAGAAGCGATCCGGTTTATGGGGTATAGCGGTGTGGTTTTCTTACAGCCAAACGACCGAAAACCTTAAAACAACTCTTATTAAAATGACACATTGACCATGTAGAATTCAAAGATAACAGTACGCCAAACGTAAAAACTGAAAGTCAATAATATAGCCAATCAAAAAATATTCGATCGCGATGAATGTTCATATGCTCTTGGTGACCTAAATGTCAGGAATATCAAACAACGTATAAATTTTAAAAATTATGAAAAAGTTAAGTTTAGAAATGCTCACTTCAGGTGAAGTGACTTGCTTTTATGTTTTCATAGGTCAATTTGAAAGATTATTCACATGATATGGTTATTCTCAAATATATAAAGAGGTTGGAACAAATGGATCAGTTGATAAGAATGAAGGCAACTGGAACGTCTAAGGAATTTGCGGTCAAACTTGGGATAAGCCGGAGTTTGATGATGCAGGAATTAAATGTATTAAAGGAATTGGGGGCGGAAATTGCTTATGACAAAATGAGGCAAACATATTTTTACAAGAAGCGAATGAAGCTCTTTTTTGGATTTTTGTCCCAGAGTTCTGACGCCCCAAAAGATTTTTAATAAAGGGACTTTGAGTTCTTTATTTATGGACTATGAAAAAGTATCTTAGTTATATTAATCCATACCGATAAATTAGGCCAAGAAACAGTATCGGGAATAAAATTGAATCTACACTTACACATGCCATGGTTAATATTGATTGAATTCAATTTCATGGTTATTCAAAAATATTCGATCGCGATAAATGGGCATAGGCTCCGGGTGTCCTTAACCGTCTGGGGAAAAACAAATAATTAAATCTTTAAAAATTATGAAAAAGTTAAGTTTAGAAATGCTGAGACTCACTTCAGATGAAGTGCTTCAAAGAAGTCAAATGAAGAAGATTACTGGGGGGTATGGCTCTGGGGGCCATTATTCATGTAAATGTAAAGCACCTGCAATTGGTCAATGGAGCCATTATTATAGTTCACAAAGTGTGGCTAACGGGAGTCTCCTTACAAATTGTTCTAATCAACAGGGAAATTGTTCAATATATTATAGAGCATAATTTAAGTATTAAATAGATTAGAGTAATCTAATCTAAAATTAAATCAATCAAAGGAAGGGCAGTTCCAATTGCCCTTCTTTCCCTTCTTACATAAAATATATGAAGACCCTAAAAAAAATTTTGATTTTGATTTTTCTTTCAGGTTGCGGACAAAGTAAAAATCAAAAAGAAAAAGATGAAGCATTAGTTAAGATAGATACAATCCTAATCGATTCTCGGTCAGAGTTAATTTTTTTGCGTGATAATCTTTCCAACTCTTTGGTCTCATTGGATGGTAATTATTTATATAACTATAATGCTGATAAACCTGCTATAGAAAAAATCAACCTAATGGATGGAATTCTAGAAAAGTCAATCCAAATTGAAAAAGAAGGGCCAAACGGAATTGGTGATAACTCCTTAAGTTTGCACATCCTAAATGACAGCTTGTTTGTATTATCCGGTTCTGATAATTATTTAATCTTGGACAATAAGGCAGATTTAGTAAAATCAGTAAAACTTGGTTTTCATTTTTACTATGATGAAAGATTAATTGATAGTTTTATGACCATGGAATTTTTATATAGAGACCAAAAAGCTTATTCGATAATAGGTATCCGTCAATCTTTTTCAAATAAACTAATGGTCTATACAGAAGAAACCGATTCATTTCAAATTTTTGATATACCAAAATCCGGTTTGATAAAAAGCGCCTCCATTATAAGTGTTCCGGGGAATTCTTTTTACTATGTTCCTCAATTAACATTAAGTCAGGTTAATGATAAAATAATTATTTCAAATAGGACTTTTCCTGATATTGTAGTTACTAATACTGATAGCATAGATTTTATTCATTATTACCCTGAATCCGAATTGTATTCGAAAATAGAAGAAGTGGATGAAGTTCCTCAAGTAAAAACCCAAGAAGACGTTGAAGAGTTTTTATTTGACATTGATAAAAGAATGAATTTTTTACCTCCTATTTGGGACAGTCATAGTAATGTTTTTTATCGATGGGGATTTAAATTATCTTCAAGTTATAGAGATTTTGAAAGTAGAGAATACGATAATTTTCTATTCATTATGGATAGTAATTTTAAAATAGTCAATGAATTTAAAATACCAAAAGTCCGTTTGAGACCCTATAAAACTTTCATCAGGGACAATAAAATTTATCTCTACCAAAACTATAACGATGAGCTCATGTTTATCAGGTTTTGGCTTGATATATTATAGTTTAAATATTTAAAAATACTATTATAAAAATGAGGAAGTTTTCATTACACAACTCCCCCACGCCAAAGACTTCGGTACCACTAGACTAAGTCTATTAGGCATTCACCTTTAGAAACTGATTCTCCTTAGGAAATAATGAATCCTTTTGATCAAAATCAATTCTATTGATAAAAAAATAAAATTGTAGGTACCACTTTATTTTAAAACGAAAGTCTATACCAAATTAGCACCAAAAATATTCGATCGCAATGAATGGACATAGGCTCCGGGTGTCCTTAACCGTCTGGGGAACAAATAAATAATTAAATCTTTAAAAATTATGAAAAAGTTAAGTTTAGAAATGCTGAGACTCACTTCTGATGAAGTGCTTCAAAGAAGTCAGATGAAAAAGATTGCAGGGGGGTACGGGTGGAGTGCTTATTATTGTCAATGTGTTAGCTCTCCTGGGACTTACAGTCATCCTCGTACAGATTATTTTTGGAGCATGGAATATGCAATGTATTATACTTTAAGTAGATGTGGAGGAGCCGGTGGTTGTGTTAGACAATAACACATAAATTGATCATTGAATTTTTTTTGGCCAAATCTCGTAAAGATTTGGCTATTTCATAAATTAGGGCGAATCTGGATCTGATCAGTGGAAATTGAAAAGTTTGAGCGAAAGTATTTCTATCCAATCAAATTACGAGTTCACTGATGTGGTATTACACCAGAATGGATTCTCTATTTTTAGATTTTTTGGAATTCTAGCACCATCAGACTAACTTCGGCTAAACCAATAACTATGGCAATTTTCCCCACAAAGGCCCGCTTGGCGCACATCGTTTTTGAACACGATGACCGTGCATCGAGAAATTTTGATGTGATAGTATTGATCTTGATTTTGGGAAGTGTGGCGGTGGTTATTTTAGACTCTGAGCCATCCATCAACAGAAAGTACCAACAAATACTATATATTCTAGAGTGGGGTTTTACCATTTTGTTCACATTGGAATACAGTCTTAGGCTTTGGCTGAGCAATAAGAAATGGGGCTATATCACCAGTTTTTATGGCGTAGTGGATTTGCTTGCCATCATCCCAAGCTACCTGAGTTTGTTTTTATTGAACACCCAATTTTTGGTCGTGATCCGGGGATTGCGTTTACTCCGGGTCGTAAGGATCCTCAAACTCGGACGCTACGTAAAGGAAGGCGAAACATTAAAAAGTGCATTGAGGAGCAGCCGGACCAAAATCCAGCTTTTTGTGGGTTCAATCTTGACGATAGTTTTGATAGCAGGGACTGTGATGTTTATCGTGGAAGGCCCGGAGAGTGGTTTCACTAGTATTCCGATGTCCATGTATTGGGCGATTGTGACCTTGACCACAGTAGGTTATGGTGACATTACGCCTGTGACTCCATTGGGTAAGTTTATTTCTTCTGTGATCATGTTATTGGGTTATGCCATCATTGCTGTGCCGACAGGAATAGTTTCCGCCGAGCTCACACAGGTCAAGCGAGACCAAGCTGAAGGCAAAAAGAAACAATGCGTGGCCTGCAGAAATTGGAATGACATGGATGCAAATTATTGTAAAGTCTGTGGGGAAAAGGGTTAGGACTATTGGTTCATACTCAGGACAGTCTTTAGGTCTTTGATATGGCCGAAAAGTAATAAAATATCACCCTCTTCGATTTTAGTGTTGCCGGAAAGGACCCCTAGCACTTTTTTTACTTTCGATTTATTTCCAAAAATATTGGTCTTTTCCTCCATTTTGATGATGGTCAGGATATTGATATTGTAATTTTGGCGGATATAAGTCTCTGCAATAGTCAATCCCACATACTTCGCAGGAGTGGTCACTTCTATAATATTGTAATCATCAGAGACATCCAAAGAGTCCAACACACCTTTCATCTGAAGTTTTTTTGCCATCCGTTCTGCTGAATCTTCCTCCGGGTGAATGATTTCATCTACACCGATGGCACTGATTACTGTTTCGTGGACTTTATTCATGGATCGGCCGATCAGCCTTTTTACTTTCATTTGTTTGAACAAAGCCGTCACCATGATCGAAGCGCCAAAATCCTCTCCAATGGCGATTATGACAACATCCACGTCTTTATAAGGCAATGTTTTGAGGGCTTGGGCATCTGTGGCATCCATCATGATGACATGGGTGATACTGTCTTTTAAAAGGTCAATCTTGGATTCCTTGGTGTCGATGCCGATGACTTCATGTCCCAGGTTGGTCAACCTGACAGCGAGGTATGCCCCAAAATTACCTAATCCAACTACGATGTATTTCATAACAAATGATTTTGATAATAATATTCTGAGCAACCAATTTGAACAAAATGATTGCCATTTTTGACTGAAGAAAATACGGTCAAGTTATAAAAACACTTTCTTCAGGATACTGGTAATTCTGGCTTCTAGCTTTTTTGATCAACGCTACCAAAACGGTCAGCGTCCCAACCCTTCCCAAAAACATGATCAAAGTTACCACCAATTTGCTGCCAATGGAGAGTTTTGAAGTAATACCCAAGCTTAAACCTACCGTGGAAAACGCCGAAAATATTTCAAAAGCCACATCAAGGATGTCCATCTCCGGATTGAAAAGCATGACCATAAACACCCCTGAGCCGATAACAATAAATGAAAGCTGGATAACTGCAAATGCTTTTCCTGTGGTTTCAACATTGATTTCCCGGCTGAAAACCTCCACCCTTTCTTTTCCTTTGGCCACACTGATTGTATTGAGTACCGCTACTGCAAATGTACTCGTTTTGAGCCCGCCCCCGGTCGAGCCCGGAGAGGCCCCGATCCACATCAATATGAGGTAGATCAATATCGTTGGGACAGCCATCGCAGTCATATCTACAGTATTGAATCCTGCAGTCCTCGGTGTGACTGAACCAAAAAAGGCCGTTACAATTTTCCCATAACCTGTCAGTCCCTTGAGGCTATACTCGGATTCGAAATAGTAAAAAGAAATAAATCCTACGACAAGCAAAATGAATGTGGTGTAGACAATCAGCCTGATATTGATATTGACCACCCGTGGCGCATGCCTGAATTCAGCATCTTTGAATATCATTTTTCCTGTTCCTATGACTAAGTGCCTCAGGTAATTGAAATACCCCAAGACCACCGGAAAGCCGATTCCACCGATAATTATAACAATGGCTATGACCAAATGGACATGGTATTCCAACCTGAAACCTGATTCATAAAGTCCGTTTTGTAAAGTGGAAAATCCGGCATTGCAAAATCCCGATATTGCATGGAAAACTGAAAAAAACAATCTATCCCCAATACTTTGAAATAAACTTTTGTCAATCAATGAATAGACCAACATCGCTCCAACTCCCTCCACGATCAATGTAAACAGGATTATTTTTACCAATGTCGAATTGATTTTTCCAATGTTATCTTCATTGATGTAGTCCCTGAGAAAAAGCTGGTTTTTGAGTGAATACCCACCTTTAAAGAAAAACCCAAAAAAACTGGTGAAGGTCATCATTCCCAATCCCCCCACCTGAAACAGGATCATGATAATAAACTGACCCATAAAAGTAAAATCCTTGGAAGTGTCCAAGACAATCAGACCTGTCACACATACCGCCGAGGTGGAGGTGAAAAGCGCATCTATGAACGAGATTCCTTTGGTCGTCGCATTTGGGAGTAACAGTAAACCCGTGCCGATCAAGATTACTACTATAAAACTCAAAATAAATACTACAGCAGGGTGGACTTTGAGCTTATTGACGGATAGACTCAGCCTACTCAGTTCAATCAAAAAAAGGATAAAAATAAGAAGGTTGATCAAAAATGACTTAAAATTTAAATTTGCAATCCTGAAGTCTTGATCCAACTTTATGACAGTCAGGTTCAATACCGCTGCTGTTAGCAAAAAGAGGATAATGAAGATTTCGATGACTAACCTGGACTTCTTATATTTTTCGGATTTTGAAAAAAGCCTGACCGTATAACCTAGAGAGAGGGCGATCAGCAATACGTTATATAAAATTGCCAACCTACCGGATTGAACCACTTTGCTGAATCCGATATCATAGATTAAAACGCTAAGTGCCAAAAAACTTAATACCTGCAATAACCTGACATTCAAATCAAAAACCTTTTTGGTGAATTTGATTTTCCGATCGGGATTTTGAAAAAAAGAAAATTCAGGCATAGTTTTTAGAATCCCCGAAATTTAGGCAATAAATAGCCAACACGTGAAGGAATGGAGGGATTAATGAAATGAGGTGAGATTGAGTTTCAAACACAAAAAAGCCCCAAATCTCACTCTTCATTAGTCTTTCAATGCTAAAAAGACCATTTTTTTGTGGAATCTATTGGTATAGATATAGAGCTTATTCTTATCTATTTCATACTTGAAGGCATATTGTAAACCCGCAAAATATTCTTCATCGGCATCAGCTTCCGCCAAAGTGGTAGAGCCAAGCTTATCC
>Ga0209490_10001469_pt1 | contig 22776 bp, 13 predicted proteins | sample MAT06_FD_187209 | JGI IMG/M metagenome (GOLD analysis project Ga0209490, IMG submission 187209) | Freshwater microbial communities from Lake Fryxell liftoff mats and glacier meltwater in Antarctica - MAT-06 (SPAdes) (version 2) | ecosystem: Environmental > Aquatic > Freshwater > Ice > Liftoff... | reverse complement strand
CGGCCTTACTTTTGAGCAGGAAAAACCGGCTGGCCTTACCCCGGTACGCGGCAGCCTGCAACGCCGCGCGGACGCCCATATGCCGTATGGGCAGATTCCCGGCCTGAAGAAACCGGTCTCGCGGCTGATTTTCGGCTGCGACAATCAAAACGATTATCGCCACGGAGCGGCGGTATGGGATGATTGGTTTGAACGCGGCGGCAATGCCTTTGACACCGCGGTCATTTATGGCGGCGGCAAGCATGAATCCAACCTCGGCCAGTGGATCGAACAACGCGGCATCCGCGATCAGGTTGTGGTCACCGTCAAAGGCGCGCATACCCCCGACTGCAATCCGAAAAAACTCACCGAACAATTGCTGATCTCACTCGAGCGTCAGCGCAGCCAGTGCGCCGACATCTACATGATGCACCGGGATAATCTGGATATTCCGGTCGGTGAGTTCATCGACGTGCTCAATGAGCACGTTCGCGCCGGGCGCATCACCGTGTTCGGGGGTTCCAACTGGAGTATCAAGCGCGTCGCTGAGGCCAATGCCTACGCCAAGGCCAAAGGCGTGCAGGGCTTCAACGTCCTATCGAATAATTTCTCGCTCGCGCGCATGGTCGATCCCGTCTGGCGGGGCTGCGTGTCGGCATCCGACGGCGAAAGCCGTGCCTTCCTGGCCGCGAATGACGTTGCCCTGCTGCCGTGGTCCAGCCAGGCGCGGGGTTTCTTCCTGCGCGCAGATCCAAAATTCACCGCCGACGAAGAATTGACTCGCTGTTGGTACGCCGAAGACAATTTTCAGCGTCTGGAGCGCGCCCGCATTCTCGCTCAAACCAAAAAGGTCCTGCCGATCCAGCTCGCCCTGGCGTATGTGCTGAATCAGCCCTTTGCTACCTTCCCACTGATCGGGCCACGCCAGATCAGCGAAACGGCTAGCTCGTTGCAGGGCTTGGATATCGTACTCACCCCGCGTGAAGTCGCGTATCTGAATTTGGAAGCGCCGTCGCCGACGTAATCCGCCTGCTCGCCGCTGGTCTGGCTTCTGTGAACAGACCGGCGGCGTGGGTTAGGACTCCGCTTCAACGACCTAATAGCAGTAAATTATCGCGATGGATGAAGGCCTTGGGCAAAACATAGCCCAAAGTCTTGGCGGCGGTGTCGAGGCGTTGCCCGGCGACGGCGGTCACTTCGTCAGCGGTCAAGTTAGCCAGACCGCGGGCGATTTCTTCGCCGGCGGGATCCAGAATCCCGACCGTATCCCCGCGTACAAAGCGCCCAGCCACGGCGGTAACGCCGATGGGCAACAAACTGCGGCCCTGCCGCAATAATGCGGCGGCGGCGCCCGCGTCGACGGTGACCGTGCCTTTCGGTTGTTGCGTAGACGCCAGCCAACGGCGGCGACCATCGCCGGTCGCGTCGGCGCGGGCACAAATGCGCGTCCCGCAATCAGCGCCCGCCAGCACCCGCGCCAGGGCGTCGGGACTGCGCGCCGGAGCGATGACCGTGGTCACCCCGGCAGCGGTGGCCAGACGAGCGGCTTCCAATTTTGAGCGCATGCCGCCGCGTCCCAAGCGACCACCGCCTCCGGCGGCGGCCATCACCGCCGGAGTCACTTCGGCAAGTTCGCTGATCCGCGTCGCATCCGCATGCAGGCGCGGATCCGCGGTATAGACGCCATCGATGTCGGTGAGCAGAACCAGAAGCTGGGCACCCAGCTGGGTCGCCAGCAAGGCAGAGAGGCGATCATTATCGCCCACGGTCAATTCTTCGACCGCCACGGTATCATTTTCATTCACCACCGGCACCGCGCCGTAGGCGAACAAGGCGCGAAACGTCGCGGTGAGATTCAAGTAGCGTCGGCGGTCAGCGAAATCGTCATTGGTCAGCAAGACCTGCGCCGCGGTCAGCCCTTCGGCGGCGAGCCGCGCCGACCACGTTTGCGCCAACCCGATCTGACCGATCGCAGCTAGAGCTTGGCGATCGGATAATGCGCTCGGGCGGTCTTTCAGGCCGAGAGTTCCCATACCACTGGCTACCGCCCCGCTGGTGACCACCACCGGGCGCCAACGCGCAGCCACTGCTGCCGCAATAGCCTTGGCGATCACGCCGAGAAATGCGCTGTCCAGGCAACCATCGGCGGCCACCAGCGAGCTGCTGCCCAATTTAATCACCACAACCGGACGTTCAGGCATGAGAATTTGGCTCGGTTTCTGCTTTTTCAGTTTTTGCTTTCGGTACGAACAGACGGCTGACCAGCAGCCCCAACTCGAATAATATCTGCATCGGCACGAAGGTAATGAACAAGGTGGTGGCGTCGGAGGTCGGGGTCAGCGCAGCAGCGAGGACGATATTGCCCAGCACGATGAAGCGGCGCCGCTTCGCCAACCATTGCGGGGTGACTAGGCCCACCCGTACCAGCACCACCACCAGCCAGGGGATGTCAAAAATCAACCCGATCGCGATGCCGAACTGCAGGAAGTCGGTGAAATAACTCACCGAACGCAGCTCCATGTGATAGACCAGCGGATCACCGGCAGTCCAGCTAATCAGCCACGCCTGCAGCAGCGGCAATCCCCAGAAATAAGCAATCACCAGCCCCATGTAAAAACACGCTACTCCGGCGGGAACAAATAATAATCCTAAGGCGCGTTCTTTGACCTTGAGTCCGGTCGCAACAAAGGCCCAGGCCTGATAAAGGAAAATCGGAATGGTCAGCGCGATAGCGAACACAAAGGCCACGTTCATCGACAACATCACTGATTCGCCGACGCCGAACACCGTCAGCATCCGTTCACCGCGCGCCGGATCGAGCCCGACCTTGGTCGCGGTCTCGATCCCGACCAAATCCACCGCGCGCAAGAGCGGTTGAATCAGAAAGGATTTCAATTGGTTGTCGATCGCAAAGCCGAGCATGAACAACAGAACAAAGGCGACGATCGGAACAATCAGCCGCCGCCGCAATTCATGCAGATGATCGCCCAGCGACATCGGCAGATCGAATATATCCGGTAGCATATTTTTGATCACTGCTGATCGTGTCCTGCCGACAGGCGGCAGCCCGCACAGTGCTTACGCACCGTGCACCGCTGCCGCAAGCAGCCCCGCCCGCGCGGCGACGGTGGCCACCAGTTTCGCACGGGGGCCGGGATGATTGGCGATGAGTTGTACCAGATGGCTGCCGACGATGACGCCGTCGCCATGCCCCGCCGCTTCCGCCGCTTGCTCAGGCGTAGAGATGCCAAAGCCGATGCACACCGGCGCGTCGGAAACCTTTTTCAGGGTCTGCACCTGACGACCGAGATCGGCAGGCAGACTGGCGCGTTCACCGGTGACGCCGAGGCGGCAGACATAATACAAAAAACCGCGACTCTCACTGGCGAGGAATTTCTTGCGGGCCGCCGTGGTCGTTGGCGCTGCCAAGCAGACATTGGCCAATCCCGCTGCCCGGAAGGCGGCGATCACGGTATGATCTTCGTCGGGCGGCAGATCCAACGGCAGCACCGCATCCAGGCCAGCGGCGACCGCATCGCGCGCAAAACGTTCGACACCATAAGCCAGCACCGGATTGATATAGGTAAAGGCGACCAAAGGCACCGCAGTCCGCACACGAATACGCCGCACGGCATCGAGCACCCGGACCACACTGGTGCCGGCCGCCAAGGAACGTTCGCAGGCCGCCTGAATCGCCACCCCATCCGCCATCGGATCGCTATAGGGAATACCCAATTCAATAATGTCGACGCCCTCCGCTGCCATCGCGACCACCAGATCAACGGTGGTATCGAGATCCGGATCGCCTGCGCACAGGTAGGCGATGAAGGCCTTTCGACGGTTCGCTTGCAGTTGGGAGAAGGTGTCGGCGAGGCGGTTTGGTTGGTCCGGAAGCGTCTGTGCACGGTCCGGAAGTCCGGAAGTCCGGAAGTCCGGGAGTCCGTTGGCAATTGATTTTGCTGCGCTTTTGCGGCCATTGGCAGAAGAAGAGTCTAATCCCGCCCTAGATTCCCGCACGGGAGACTTCCGGACTTCCGGGCTTCCGGACTTCCGGACTGTCGAGATCGCCGCCGACTTCCGGACTTCCGGACTTCCGGACTTCCGGACTTGCGCACGGCTCACAGCGACACCCCTTCACAACGCGCAATCTCGGCAACGTCTTTGTCGCCGCGCCCGCTGATATTGACGATGATGATCGCCTTTTTCGGCAGGTCGGCGCAGATGTCTTCAAGTATACCTAGGGCGTGTGCGGATTCCAAGGCGGGAATGATGCCTTCGTTTTCGGCGAGGAGATGTACGCCGGCCAGAGCCTGGGCGTCGCTGCAGCGACGATATTCGGCGCGGCCGAGATCGCGCAGCCACGCGTGCTCAGGGCCGATCGATGCATAATCCAGACCGGCGCTTACCGAATGGGTGCCCATCACCTGACCATCCGCATTTTGCAGGACATAACTGGCCATGCCTTGAAACACGCCAAATGTACCGCCTTCAAAGCGGGCGGCGTGGCGGCCGAGTTCGACCCCGTCGCCACCCGCTTCGACGCCAATCAGGCGTACGCCTGCATCAGCAATAAAGGGATGAAATAAACCAATGCTGTTCGAACCGCCGCCGACACAGGCGACGCAAGCATGCGGCAGGCGACCTTCGACTTTTTGAATCTGAGCCCGGGCTTCACGGCCAATAACGCTTTGGAAATCGCGCACCATCAGCGGATAAGGATGCGGACCCAGGGCGGAACCGATGATGTAATGGGTGCTTTCGACCGACGAGACCCAATCGCGCAGGGCTTCGTTCACTGCGTCCTTCAAGGTCTTGGTGCCTGAGGTCACGCCGACCACTTCGGTGCCCAACAGCCGCATGCGAAATACATTCGGCGCCTGGCGGCGCATATCTTCGACGCCCATGTACACGGTACATTTCAAACCGAGCAAGGCACACGCGGTCGCGGTGGCGACGCCATGCTGGCCCGCGCCGGTTTCGGCGATCACCCGTTTCTTGCCCAAGCGCTGCGCCAACAGCGCCTGACCGATAGCATTATTGATTTTATGCGCCCCGGTATGATTGAGGTCTTCGCGCTTGAGCCAGATACGGCGACCGAACTGTTTCGACAAACGCTCGGCAAAGGTCAGCGGGGTTGGGCGGCCGACGTAATCACGAAGCAGCCCACGGAAGCGTTTCTGAAATGCGCGGTCGCCTTTCAGGCTGCGGTAGGCCGCGGTCAATTCGTCCAACGCCGGGACCAGGGTCTCGGGCACGTAACGCCCGCCATACGGCCCGAAACGCCCGCCAGCGTCCGGCTGGGTGGCTGCCATCCTGCTGGCTATGATCCCGCTGCGTGTCCGCGCCATTGCCGTCCTCTGGAGGTGGTTGAATACGCTAGGTTGACCGCCGCCGGAGGCCAGGGGCCAGTGGCCGGGGCTTCGGTTTCCCTGCCCGTGCCCCCGGGGAAAACGACGAATCCCAGGGGCGATACGCCCCTGGGATTCTGCATGCCCCTTGCGGCCATTGATTACACAATAGCCGCTCTATGCGCTGTTATAGGCGCGATTCGATCTCCTCGAAGAGGACAATGTCGCCGCTGACCATTACCATCAGACGCCGCTCCTCCTCCTCGCGTCCGTTGGACGAGAAGAGCCGGCCCAGAAAGGGGATATGGCTCAGGAAGGGCACGCCCTGGTGCGAGCGGGCACTACGTCCGTTAGTCATGCCACCGATGAGCAGGCTGCCACCATCGGGAATGGTGACCGAAGTGCGCACCGACGAGTAGATCAACTCGGGGATCAGGAGCGGATTGCCGCCGGCGATCGCGACCCCGTTCGGCTCGTTCTCTACATTGTTGGTGCCATCCCCGAAACTGGCCACAGGTGAACCGAAGCGGCGCCACCGCGCGACCTGGGCATTGGTCGGCCGCAGGGTCATGGTGATGTACTTCTTGTCCGCCGAGGCCACCGCCTGCACGTCGAGCACGGTGCCGTAAGAGAGGATCGAGATGATCGGATCGTACTGGCCCTGGACGACATTATAGTCGGCGATGTAGCTCTGCTGATTGATGTGGACCAGATGCGCCTGTTGGCCATTGAATAAGGTCACGTCCGGTTCCCAGACGATGTTGGAACGAGATTCCTTTTCCACCGCTTGCAGCACGGCCGAGGCGAACAGGCCATCGGCGAGGTGGAACCATTGGGTCTGCACCGTCAAGGCATCACCGGGTTCTGTGGGGCCACCAAACGGACGATTGCCTGGATAGAGCAGGGTCGACAGGGAATTATTGAGCGCCGCGCCGGTAGCTAAGCTGCCGTTTGCGTTGTAGGCGCCGATGCCCTGCAGGGGCAGAGCGCTGGCACCAGGCGCGATGCCGGGGACGCCGACGGGTGCACCCAAGGTGGTGTCATATCTGTTCCAACTGACCCCGATCTCTTCGAGGAGGGCATTGGACACCGACAGGAACTTGACCTTGACGTGAATCTGAGTGCCGCGCTGGTTGCGCAATTGGCGCAGCAGTTCTTCGACCTGCTGATGCACGGGGGCGGTCTGGGTGACCACCATCGAACCCTGGAATTCGCCGATCTGGGCCCCGCTTTCGCCACCCCAGGTTTCGGGGGCGACCACGCGTTGAATAATATCGACGAATTCATCGAGCTCCGGCGGCTGATCATCCTGCACCGGGGGCAGCAGACGCGATCCGGTGCCGCCCGGTTCGGGAATGTCGAGATCCGGACCAGGGAACATGGTCAGGCCCTGAAGGAGATCACGGACATCGTACAATTTCATGTAGGTCGCGCCGCGCAGGCCGGTTGCGTTACTGACGTAGATGGCCTGATCGCGCATCACGTAATTGAGTTGGGTCAGACGCATCACGTAATCAAGCACGTAGCGCAGCCTCATGCCTTCGACCCGGAGGGTGACCGGCGGCACCGCGCCCCCGGCGATGACCTGGGGATCGATGACGAAGTTGACGTTGGTGATCTTCTGCAAGAAGGAGATCACGTCGATCAGATCGGTATCCTGGAAATCGAGCGTGATTTCCTGGTCCAGGGCGGCATTGATACCCTGGCGCCAGGGGTCGTTTTCGCCGTCCGACAAACCATGGGTAGGCGCCGTGCGCCGCGCATCGATCTCATGCCAGTCGTGGCTGTAGGTCAGCAATTCCAACTGAGGCAGCATTGCGGTGCGGATCTGTTCCGACAACAGCTTGTGCTCTTCATCCCAGCGGTCGGCAGTGACCTGACGCAGATAGACGTGGCGTTCGCGTCGGCACTTGACCAGCAAGTCGTGGGCTTGGTCCTCGGCGCGGTTGACCTTGAGGATCTGCTCGCAGAGCAGAATCGCCTCATCGTAGTCGCGGCGTTCGCGCGCCTTGAGGGCGCGGTTGTACATCGCCGAAATACGATCACGTTCGAGCCGCAGACTGGCTTCGCGGATCTGCTGTTGGCGATCGACGGCGGCGGCGTTGCGCGCGCTGGCCTCATCAAGCTCTTGCTTAGCCTTGCGGGTGCGGGTCTCGGTGAGCAGGCCTTCGACCCGGCGCTGCTCGGCCTCTTTGCGGTCATCGGCGTAGGGGAGGGATTCGAGGCGGATGTGGGCAAGTTGAAAACTGCGCTCAGCTTCGCGGAAGTCACCGGCGGCCAACTGCTTCTGGCCTTCTTCGACGCGACTCTGGGCTTCGGCCCACAAGCGCTGCTGGTTGACCGAGAGCTGGTCCGCGAGCTGGTTCACGTACACCGAACGCGCGTCACGGTTGTGGCCAGACAACGCCTGAGCGTTGGCGAGGTCCTTGCGGTACTGCTCGTTGTCCGGTTGATAGTCGACAGCGGTGGTGTAATGGCGCACCGCGTCATCAAGCCGGTTTTCCTGCAAGGCCAACTGACCCATCTCGTGATGGTAGTTTGCCGCGACCTCGCGGCCCTGGCGATGGACATCGCCCTCCTTGGCGTAGTCGGCCAAGGCGGTCGAAGCGGGGGTGACCGGAGCAGGTGCGTCGGCAGCCTGGGCTAGGCCGCCGATTCCGGCCAAGGCCAGGACGGTGGCGCTGGCGACGCAGCGGCGCAGGGTCGGGGAGATGCGGTGCATGGGCGTGGGGGTCACAGATGATCCTCCGCTTCCTGGTAGTCGATGATACGGACATGGGCGAGAAGGAAGATCTTCTCGCGCTGATGATAACGGCCGCGAACGCCGAATAGACGCCCGAGGAAGGGGATGTGCCCGAGAAAGGGCACTTTCGCGCTGACGTTTTCGTCAGTGATGTTCTGAAACCCGCCAACCATGAGGCCGCCCCCATCGGGGATTTGCACGGTGGTCGAGACTTCATCCAAATGGATATTTGGCAATTCGATCGGAAATCCATGAAGAACTTCTACCGCAGCCTCGCCCTCACCCTCGACATTGATCGCGGTGATCAATTCAACAAAGGTGGTCAACGTCGCGATTGCGGGCCGGAATTCCATGGTCACGTATTTACGATCAGCACTGACATACGGCTTGATATCCACGCTGGCGCCGATCGAAAGTACCTCGATCACCGGATCCAGGGTGCCGTTGACTACTTCGTAGTCAGCGATGTAGGCGTATTGCGTGCCCGTAAAAACATTGCCGCGCACCCCATTCAAGGTGATCAATTCGGGCCGCGCGAGGATGCGACTCTGCGCCTTGCGCTCAACGGCGGTGAACACCGCTGATATCTGCGGGTTGCCCAGGCGTAGGAAACTGAGATTCAGACCCGTGCCGTCGGTCGCCGGCTGGATGGGGACACTGACCGACGGCAGGCGATGCAGAGCATTCGCGGTCCACTCGCTGGTCGCGTTTGAGCCCGTCGCGCCCGGCGGCGGCGTCAGCCCGCCCGCGGAAATCAGATTCTGCGCGGACCCCCAATTGACGCCAATCTCTTCGAGAGCGGTATCATTGATGGTCAGCCAGCGTGCGGCAACATGCACCGCCAGGGCATTGGCATTGGCTTGCGAGCGGATGAATTCCTGAATCAGGCCATGCACGCGCCGCGGCGCGGTGATGTAGAGTTGATTGGCGCGAATTTCAATCGCGTTGCTGGCATCGTCCCAGGTGGCCGGACTCACCGACTGCTGGATCAGATCGACCACATCTTCGGGAGCGAGCGCGGTGCCCCTATCGGCGGCGGGCTCAAACAAGCTGAAACCGCCGCCTTGGCCACCGCCACCGGCACCGGCACTGAAACCGATGGTATAGCCAGGCTGGTCATACGGTGCGCGCACAATCGCGGCGATGTCGTAGACCGCGAGCACACGGGCCTGATCAGTTTCACCACCAAAATAGACCGCGCCTTTATTCAGTACCCAGGTCTGGGTGCTCATCTGCGCGAGCCAATTCAGCAAGCTGTCGATGCGCATGTCGGTGACGCGCAAGGTGATCGGTAAACTGCCCGTGGCATAGACGGTGGGATCGACGACCAGATTGAATTGGCCCTGTTTGGCGAGGGCCGCCAGGGCTTCGTCGATGGGGACCTCTTCGAAAATCAGGCTGACCCGCTGCGCCAAACGGTCGGCCAACTGCTCTTCCCACGGTTCAACTGCGGCGGAAGCCCCGTTGAAGACCAGGGTATCGTGGTGACGTTCGAGCCAGTCGATCGGGTAGATCGGCTGCGCATCCCAACCGACTGGAATCAAGGACTCTTCGATGCGGCGATGCACTTCGCGGAGACGATCGTCGCGCTGTTCTGTGATATCCGCGGTGCGCTGGCGATGCACCTGGGTGAGGATCTCTTCGTACAGGGCTTCTGCGGCGGACTCGCCCGGAAAATCCCGGGTCAGCGCGCGCGCCTCGTTGAGCGCGATCTCTAGCAGCAGTCGCCGCTGCTGAGCGCGAACGCGCTCGATACGCTCGGCGAAGACGGTGTGCACACGTTGGTCGCGCGCAATGACCTCGGCTTCGGCGCTGGCACGGGCATCCGCGCGCTGTGCGGCAGCTTCTTGCTGCGCCGCGACCCCGACCTGGGGTTGCAATTCCTGGATGAGGCGAGCGATGCGGTCCACGTCTGCTGAGACATCCGTGCGGGCGTCAATGCCCACCAACAGACCGCGCGCCTGATCGAGGGCCGATCGCGCCGCTTCGGGTTGGCCCTGCCGGGCCAGAAGTTCCGCTCGGGCAACGGCGGCGCGCGCTTCGACCACGCGGAGTTGTTGCTGCACGACGGCGACATCCACCGCGCCACGGTCGCCAGTGCCGGTTTGGATGGCCTGCACCCGGGCCAGACCCGCCTGGGCACCCGCATGGGCCTGATCCTGGAGCAGCGCCTGGGCGTACAGCCTCCGGGCGTGGTCCCAGGTCCCGGCCGCCACCGCCGCATCGGCTTCACGGACCAAGGCGTCAGCCGCCACGGTCGCGGTAGCATGGGGTGCTGGGATGGGCACGCCTGCATCCGCCCCGGTCAGTGCAGCCGTCACCACGCACGCCAGCCCGACCGACCACCAGGGACGGTTCAGCGCACAGCGCAGCGAAATGGCAGTTGAGCGCACCAGCATGTCCGTTCAGCGCATGCTCTCGCGTTCGCCCAGATCAATGATCTCAGCGTTGAGCAGGAAGAACAGACGGCGTTGGTCATCATAGACGCCATTGCGGCTGAACAGGCGGCCCAGGAAGGGGATATGGCTGAGGAAGGGGATTCCGGTATGTACCCGCTGACGCAGGGTGTTATTGAATCCACCGATCAGCAGCGAACCCTTGTCGGGCAGCATGACGGTCGAACGCAGGGTGCGCACCTGCACATTGGGCAGTTCGATGGGGAAGGCCAAGGGCTCGGTCACCACGCCCTCTTCCCCGGCACCGATAATGCGCGGGGCCGAGATCAATTCGATGAAGACCGACACCAGGATCACCGAGCTGGGGCGGATCTCCATGGTGATGTACTTGCGGTCCGAACTGACCACGGGCCGGACATCCAGGATGTCGCCATAGCTCAATACCTCGATCACCGGATCAAGGTTGTTGTTGACGACCTCGTAGTCGGCGATGTAGGCGTACTGGTTCATGAACGAGGCGTGGGCGCGCTGATTATTGAAACAGGTGATCGCCGGATGTTGGACGATTTGCGCGTCAGCTTCGATTTCGACTGCGGAGAAGATCGCATTGAGCTGGGTCTGACCCAGGATGCCGCTGCCATTGATCGTATTTTCGACCTGAAGACCACGGCCGTAAACCCCGTTGCCACCAGGAAACCCACTGCGCACATCCCAGATACCGCTCGTCGTTTCCGGCAGGGTTTGAAACAAGCTGCCGGTATAGAGACTGGTGGCATTCTGCCGGGCGGCCCCAAAGCCGCTGGACGAACTGACCAAACCTTGGCTGCCGCCAGCGTTGTGATATTCAAAGCCGATTTCCTCGAAGAATCCCTTGCGGATGTCGAGCAGGCGGACGTTGACGTTGACCTGGAGCTTGGATTGATTGCGTTGCTCATCGAGCAGAGCCACCACCAGCGCGTGGATTTCCGGGGTCTGGCTGACGAACAGGGTGGTGCCGCGCACTTCCATGGCCGCACCATTTTCCGGATTCCATTGATCCGGCACGACATTGGTCTGGATAAACTCACGCAATGCATCGGGATCGGTGGCGGTGCCGTCTTCGACTTCCCCGCCAGCGAACAAGCTAAAGCCGCCGCCGCCGCCGCCGCCTGAATTGAAGGCGAGTTCGCGCGCGGGCATGTCGCGCACCGGCGAGACCAGATCGGCGATATCATACATGCGCAGGACAATGGCCCCAGCAATGGGCTGGTCGGCAATGAAGATGGCCTGGTTCTGAATCGCCATGTGCAGGCGGCTCATTTCCAACACCCATTTCAGGGCTTCGCGGAAGCGCATATCGCGAGCACGGAAAGTGATCGGGGCCGCACCAGCCGCGAACACTTCTGGGGCAACGATAATATTGATGCCGGTGACCTGACGGAAGAAGGCGACGACATCCTCGAAAGCGGTATCCTCGAATTCGAAGGTGACGACCTGATCCATGCGCGACTGAATCACCTCCATCCACGGTTCTTCCTTGCCGACACCCAGTTCGGGCGCCTTGCGCAAGGCCCGGCGTTGCCAGTCCTCGGGGTAAACCAGCAATTCCGATTGAGGGATCAGGGACTTGTGGATCTCCTCGTGCACACGGGTCAGGCGCTCCAGGCGCTCTTCCTTGTTCAGGGCGTCGAATTGCTCGTGGCCATTGCGGCGCGCGCGCAGATAGAGATCACGCGCGTCTTCGCGACGACGGTCGAGTTCATAGCCATTCCAGGCATCGACTTCGGCGCGCTTATAGTCGCGACGATCATAGGCGATGCGGGCGCGGCGTAGCATCTCGTCGACTTTGGCGCGCAGCGCCGTCTCTTCGGCGGTGCGCCGATCCTCGGCGACCTTGGCTGCCGTCTGGCGATCTTCCTGACTGCGTTCGAGTTGGGCCTGGCGATCCTTGGCGCGGGCGGCGAGCTTTTTCGCCGTCACCTGTTCGGGCAGCGTGCCGAAATCGAATTGGTAGGGGAAGGTCCGCAGGGCGATGTCGACGCTGTCATAGGCCAGCTCGGCCCCGGCGAAATCACCTTCGGCCATTTTGCGATCGCCGATGGCGAGATTTTCCGCCATCCGTACGGCGGCTTCCTGGGTGCGCACATCCTGGGTGTTGGCCAGCCACTGGGTGGCGGCCTGCAAGCGATTGTCGCGTACACTTTGAATGGCGAGAATGTCATCACGCAGAGAGGCCGCGGCACGATGCGGCGGATAGAGGCGCAGGGCCTCTTCTACATGTTCACGAGCCTCGATGAAACGGGCGGCAAGATAATGGGCGTGCGCTTCGGTGTACTTGGCCTCAGCGGCGACCATGTCCGGATTCGGCGTCGTATCGTTGCGGGCCTGTTCCCAGAACTGCTGCTGGTCAGGCGTCAAGGCGGGGGTGGGGTTCACACTCTGGCCAGCGCCCGGTTCGGCAGCGCCGATCAGGGAGGCGAGAGTGACAACCAGGACCGGGAGGCGGAAAGTGGCCATGCGGCGACCTCGGGGGGCAACAGAGGAACCAAAGACACCCCTCCCGCGAGCCTGACAGGGCAGGTCGAGGGGGATGGGGACGGCAATGGGATCATTCACGGAAGTGGGGCTACGCTAGAAGGTTGGACGGGGTGGGAACCCCCCGTCTGGGGGCAGCGGCTGGGCGTGTCTCTCACGCCCAGCCGCGACTTTCGCTGAGGCTTACCGGCGACGGCGTGGCGCTGGCTTATCGGGCGGAACGAAGTTCTCCAGCGGCGTCGTGTCATCTGGGTGGCGCCGATAGTGTTCGCTATCGTCCATGGACGGCGGGGGTGGCATGCCGCCATCCGGATCAGAACGACGACGGCCATTGTCCGGGCCAACGGGGTTCCCCGCAGGAACTCCAGCGGGGGGTGCGGGCCTCACGGGCGGCGCCTTGATCACTGGAGTAGGAGGGGTGACGCCGAGCTTCCATTTGCGCAGCACGGCCTTGTTGATGGGCTCGTAGTAGATCAGTTCGCCGGTCGACAATTCGTAATACGGAGTATCGGTAACGGCCAAGCCATCCCCTTCGGCGCGCAGTTCCTCTAAAGGCCCTTCACCGGGCTGATGCACGATCGGCGCCTTGGGATTCAGGGGCGGCAGGACGAATTCACCGGGGTGGTCTTTGAACTCCTGGGCTTCGTCGCCACCCAGGGTCGGTGGATCCAGAATGACATCCCCCAGAGGAATGGTCACGCGACCCAACTTAACCAGGGTCACTTCCTCACCCGTGCGCGTATTCTTGAGCACGGCAAGATCGGCCTTGTACGGCTTGTCCTTCGGGACGAGCTCGCGGCCGGGCTTGCCGTCACTGCGCGCCTGATCTTTGATTTGGCGGTAGAGGATACGTTCAACATCACGTTCGATTCGGACCAACTCAAACGGGGTGCTCAGATCGAGATCGCGATTCAGATCATCGTCGCGCAGGGGATGCTTGGCTTGGATGATGCCGCCGAGCTTGGCCCCTTTCTTTACTTTGACGGTTTGCATTTCGACCCAGCCCTGGCGATCGCCTTCGCGGATCAGCTTGGTCAGCAGAAAGGTCGCCTCGACCTTATCTGGATCGAAATCGGGCGACAGGCGCGCCAGCTGGAAGCGGATCGGCGAGGACACGGTCACCGCCACGGGATCGCTCCACGGACCGTTAAACAAAGATTCCTTATTCCGCAGTTCAACGCCCATGGGAATCGTGTCAGTGGGACGAATCAATTTCGGGCCTACTTCAGGCTCCTCGCCAGCCAAGCCCTTGTTGACCCGAGCGAGGTAGGTGGCTGCGGCCGTATCGTCGCCCTTGAGCGGAATGGTCCGTCCGGCATGGACGATGATCGAGCCGCCTTCACCCTGACCATAGCGATAGCCGCTGGCGACGATCACGTAACGGGCGCGGAAAGAATAGGTACCGAAGTCCTGCACATCGGTGATCTGGATCGGGTCGTTCATTTCGGCAAAAGGGATCATGCCCTTGCCGACGGGGACCCAGCTATCGTCTTTTTGGCGTTCGATCTGCACGCCGAGAATGGTGGCATGATTTTCGATCGAACCGCCCGCGGCGCGTTTCCATAAAACATCATCGCCATCGCCGATGCGATCAAGGTTGCGCACCGACTCCGGCAGGGTCAGCGCCAGGCTGACCGCGCCGACCTTGTCGGCGGCAGCGAGCTTGGGCGGCAAGGCCTCGTAAATGTAGAGGAACTCGTGATTCACTACCGTCGGTCCCAGATCCGGGTGTTGAGTAGTCCAGGCCATCATCGATTCGGCGACCACCGGACGCCCGAGATCACTGGCCAGACGGTCGGCGTAGGCCGGGACTTGTTTGAGGATCGGCGGCTGGGCCCGCGGCCGATACTCGTTGATCTTCGAAATGGCTTCTTTGATCTGATCGGCAGTCATCCCACCCTGGGCGGACGAAGCCCGGATGTCCGGGTCGGTCGCCGATCCAAACATGATCCAGACACAGATAAGGGCGACGACGCCGACCACGGCTTTTTCGCCATGGAGAACCATCAGGTCTTTGGGGCTCATTCGTTGCTCCCTTCAAATTCGCTTCCGGGACTGCCCGGTGGCTGGCTATCCGGCGCCCCCGGCGGATACTGACCAGGCGAACCCAGCGGCGGATTGCCGAAGTTGCCGGGACTACCCGGCGTCATTCCTGGCGTCGCCAACGGGGCGCTGGCCGCGCCGGAAGTGGGATCGGGCATCTGGCTGTAATCCAGCGCCAGCAAGTCCACCGTCATGACCGCCACCGCGGCAAAGGGCTCGTTGTCGGAATCGGTCAGGCGGCGAGACCCGGCGGCGAGGCGGTCTTGGCGGGTCAGGGTCGAACCAGCGACCAGCATGATCGGCCGATCCATCGACTCCAGGCCGGCCACGGTGGCGAGCAATGCGGATTCAGTGCCATGCAGCGTCAGAGTTAGGCGCACATAGGTGGCATAGCGGGATGTCACGGGATCGCTGAAACCTTCGCGGTCGCTCGACCACTCCAGTCCCGCGATGGCCGCCGGACGGTGGACGACCTGTTTCGCATCGACGATCGGATTCGGTTTGGTGTCGACATCCGAGGCCAACACCACCCGACCGAGGGCTTCGACAATGCGGAAGCGCGTGGTCAACAGCGGATGTTCGTCGGCAGTGGGCAGATCGCCTTTGCGGGTGTAGAGCCCCAGGACATCGCGGATCTTGCTGCCCGTCGTCGGGCTGAGGGGATCTTCGTCGGTACCGGCAGCAGCACCACCCGCACTGGGCACCGCCAGCATCGGGGCGATCCCACCGCGACCGGCACGCCGACTCGATGTTCCCTCAACCGGAACCACCAGTGCTTTGGCATCCCGCAGCTGCACGACAAATTGGCCGGTTTTCTCTTGATAGGCGGTGAACCACTGCAACTGCTGATTGCTCTCGGAGATCGGTTCGTGCAGAACCTTGCTGCGCGCGACCAAATCGGCGTGAATGACCTTGAGCTGCTTGCGGTATTCATCGACATTGGGACTGATGCGATCGGCCCACTTGGTGGTCAGCAGATAATCTTCAGTCAGGCGCTTGATGTCGCTATCCAGGACCGGATCGAAAGGCACTCCGGTTGGGTCGCCTTTGGCGGCGCGTTTGACCAGGTTCTGGAAACCTTTGACCTTGGTGTCGAGATGGTTCTTCACCTCGGCCGCATTCATGGTGGTGCCGTTAACCGTCGCCGTCGGCGAGGTCAGGTAGCCACCGATGATCAGGACCAGTAGGAGCACCCCGGCGATGATCCAGAACAGGTAGGGTTTGATCTGATTCACGGCGTGGCCTCCTTGGCCTGAGCGCTAACCAGGACGCAGTCGAAGATGGCACGAGATACCTTCACCCGCACGTCCCGTTCGATGGGGGCGAGATTTCCCTGGGCGTTCAGGAAATTATCGTCTTTGTACCAATAGTTCAAATCGGCATGGATACTGTTGCGCAACTGCACGTCGCTGAACAGGCGTTCGCCGCCGTGCAGATCTTTGATCGCCGGCAATGGCGTGATCGCTTTGATCTTGTCGAGAATCTCCTGACTCAGGCGCAGCGCCTTGGTGTCATCCAGGTCTTCACGCACGATCAGGACCTCGATGACCACCCGACGCTGTTCGGCCAGGGCGTTGTAGGGTCGGGCGCGCACCTCATATGGCGGCACTTCGACGCGGGAGAGATACACCCGCTGCAGCTGGAGGTCACCATCAAGGACTTCGGGCGGTGGCGTATAGGTTACATTGCCATATTCAGTGATCGCATCACCAATGACCTGAAGCACGCCCTGCTGGACTGCCAGATTGACGCCTTTATGGCGGCCATACAGGGCAAAGGCATCAAGATCCTTGGCCAAAGGTCCGACCTCGGTCAGCGAAGCGAGAGCATCCTTGGAGAATTTCTGGTTATCCTTGACCGCCTCTTCGATCTTGCTCGCCAATTCGACATTTTCGGCGATGGCAGCGCTATGAAAGAGATGGTGCACAATGATCGCCAGCAGCACCAGGGCCAGGATGGCGGCACCCGCCCAGCGCTTGGTTTTCAACATCTGCTGCAGGCGCGCGTGCGTCGGCATCAGATTGACATTCGCCGAGGCGACGCCGGTACCCTGGACGGCCAAACCCATGGCCACGCCGAGGGCCTGGAGATCGGTCAGGAGATGCTCGCGATCCAGGCCGGGCTCGACCTTGATGCGTTCAAGATCTTCGAGCGAAATGATCGCCATGCGCAGACGGTCGGCGAGATATTGGGCGAGATTGGGCAGCCGGAAGGTATTGCCCGAAATCACCATGTTTTCGAGCTTGGCTTCTTTGTTCTGACCTTTGTAAAAACCGAGACTGCGGGTGACTTCACTGACCAGTTCGTTTAAGGTCGCTTCGATCAGCTTGAAGGCGCGATCGGACTGCTGACTGTCACCTAATTGACGCTTGAGCTGTTCGGCCTCTTCGAAGGAGACCTTAAACTTTTTCATCAAGGCCTTGGTGATGTCATTGCCTGACGAGGCCAACGTGCGCATCCACAGGGTATCACCCTGGCAGAGCACCAGATCGGTATTTTCAGCGCCGACATCCAAGATCGCGATGGTCTCTGCGGGACCAAAGACTTGGTCGTAGCGGACGAAATTATACAAGGCCAGACTAGAAACCGACACCCCGACCAGATTGATCCCGGCCCGCTTGCATTTGCCGACCAGCTCGGCGATGAGCTCTTTGCGGGCGGCAAAGATGGCAACGTCGTTGGACGCGCCATCGGCCGCCGGACTCAGATGATAGGACCACTCAATCTCACTAAAGTCGCCCGGAATCTGCTGGCGCGCCTCCAGCTCGACCATCTTCGCCACCTTTTTCGGGTTGATGACGGGGATGTTGATAGTGCGCGAGAAGATCTGGCGGCCCGACAACGAGGCGACCACCGGCGTCTTGGCAAAAGCTTCGCGATGAGCGATGAGCTGCAGGGCTTTAGCGACCGCTTCTTCACGATCGACGGATTCACCGATCTCGATGGGTTCGATGGCGTAGCTGACGACCTCGACATCGGCGCCGACGCGTCGAAGGAGCACTGCCTTGATGCTGGAGTGTCCAATATCAAGGCCCCAGGCTTGGGGGTTTTTTTCCATAAGCTCAATCCAAACGCCGGATTACGGCGCATGCGGGAAGTCGGGACCGGCGGACTCTAGTCTCCGGCGCGTAAACCGTCAAAGCCGCTGGGGAGGCCCTAGGGGCTGGTGTGTGACTGCCGGAGGTGCGCTAACTGCCCGCCCGCTCCCCAGTTGGAGCAAGGTTCCTCTTCCGCGCGTGAGCCCTCGGCGCAGCATAACGGGCATGCACCACCTCTCTCGCCGCCGTCTTTTGCAATGGGGCAGCGCCCTGTCTTTGACTTGGCTGGGCCTGGATCGCCGCTTAGCCGGGGCCGAGCCCTGGAACGTGCCACGCCTGCCTGCCCTGGTGCCTGATCCCCAGCGACTGCTCGACCTACCGCCGGGATTCCGCTACGTGATCGTCTCCAAGTCCGGCGCGCGCATGGCCGATGGGCTGATCACTCCAGGGGCCATGGATGGCATGGCCGCCTTTGCCGGGCCAGCGGGCAGCATCCTGCTGGTTCGCAATCACGAACTCACTCCCGGCAACGTCGCGGATGGGCCATTCGGGGCCGACCTCGCCGGCTTCGCCGCCCTGGCCCCTGCCTCGGTGTACGATCGCGGCGGCAACCGCCAGCCTAGCCAAGGCGGGACCACCACCGTCGTGCTCGACGGCGCGACCGGCACCCTGCGCCACGAGTTCCTTAGCCTCGCTGGGACCAATCGCAATTGCGCCGGCGGGCCGACTCCCTGGGGCTCGTGGATCAGCTGTGAGGAAGACCTGACCACGGTCGGCACCAATGACCGAGGCTGGCAAGCCGACCGCCGCCATGGCTATGCCTTTGAGGTCCCCGCCCGCGCCGAGCCCGGCCTGGCCGAGCCGATTCCCCTGCGCGCCATGGGGCGATTCAATCGCGAAGCGGTCGCCATCGATCCCGCCAGCGGCATCGTCTACCAGACCGAAGACGCCCGCGACGGCGTGTTCACTCGCTTTGTGCCCCATAAACCCGGGGAACTGCGCGCCGGCGGCAAACTTCAGGCTCTGCGCATACTCGAGTACCCCAATCCAGTCACCTCTAACTGGGGCGCCGCCCCCTTCCCGGTGGGCGCCACCCACGCCTGTAGCTGGGTCGACATCGCCAACCCGGACGACAACCCCGCCGCCCAGGCCCGCGCTCAGGGCGCGCAAGCATTTACCCGCGGCGAAGGCTGCTGGTTCGGCAGCGACGCGGTGTGGTTCGCGTGCACCGACGGTGGGCCCGCCCGCAAAGGGCAGATCTGGCGTTATGTCCCCGGCCTGACCAGCGACGACGGCGGCTCGCTGACTCTGTTCGTCGAGCCCAATGACGGCGCGGTGTTAGAAAACGTCGATAATATCACCGTCACCCCGTGGGGCGCCTTGTTCGCCTGCGAAGACAATTCGTCCAAGGGTGCCAGCCCGGAAAACCGCATGCTGCACGTGCGCCCCGATGGGCTCGCCGAGGTCTTTGCGGTCAATCGGCTCAATTCCGGCGAGTTGGCGGGGGCGTGTTTCTCTCCCGATGGGAAATGGTGTTTCGTCAACATCATGTATCCCGGCCTGACCCTGGCGATCACCGGGCCGTGGGCCACCCTGGCACCGACACCGTCCTAACGCCCGGCGGTTGAACTGACGCGCATCCATTTTCTTGGTCAGCAAAACCTATTGATAACGATAACCACAACGCGAACGTCAGCGCCCCCATGAGCACTGCAACGATCCTAACCCCGGCCTGGAATGATCCCGGCCAGCCTTTCCGCCATTCTTGGGAGGGGCTGGGCAATATCGACCAGTTCCGTTGGTTCGTACGCACCGACTGCCAAGAGCATATCGCCCTGGCGCAGGAAGAACTCGGTCTGCGCCACGTGCGCGCCGTCGGCATGTTCGACGATGAATTGCGCACCTGGTCGGTGCCGCCGACCGCGTGGAAGGACAAAGAGAAAACCCACGGTGCCAATTGGCAGATCGTCGACGAATGCATTCGCCGCCTGCTTGATCGCGGCGTCAATCCGATGTTCACCACCAGCTTCTGCCCGTCGCAGATGGCCTCGGGCCCGACCACGGTGTTCACCACCAAAGCCCGCACCAGTCCACCCAAGGACGACGCCAGTTGGACCGCCTTGGTCAGCGATGGCGTGCGCCATGCCATCCGCATGTGGGGCATCGACGTGGTGCGCTCGTGGTATTTCGAAGTGTGGAACGAACCCAATCTCGGCGGCAAAGATGTCTCCAGCGGTTTTTTCGGCGGCGACCAAAAAGATTTCTTTCACTTGTGGGATCTGACCTGGCGCGCGATCAAATCGGTCGACAGCCAATTGCGCGTTGGCGGTCCTTCCGCCGCGCGCGCCGAATGGGTCGCGGAATTATTGGAGCACAGCCGCAAGGCCGGCACCGAACCGGATTACATTATTACCCATTGCTACAACAACGACAGCGAATCGCAGCCCCTGTCGCCCTTTGCCGGGCCGCAGGAAGACCGCATCAATAAATCGCCGAACTTTTTCAATGGCGTCGTCCGCGGCACCCGCAGCTTGCTCGATTCGCTCGGCTTCCGCGGCGAAGTGCACTGGAATGAATGGGGCCGCTCCTGGTTCCCCGCCGATCCGCCGCGCGAAACCGCGCTCGAAGCCGCCTTCGCGGTGCGTTCAATGGCCGCCGTCTCACAAGACGCGACCTATTTTGCCTACTGGTGCCTGAGCGACATTTACGATCAGGTCGGCTACGGCGCCAATGCCTTTCACGGCAATTACGGCATGCTCAACCTCAACGGTCTGCGCAAACCCGCGTGGCAGGCGCACCGCCTGTTGCGGCGCCTCGGCACCACCCGCATTCCAGTTACCGGCGGCGACACCTTCACCGACGCCATCGCTACCACTGACGGCGGCCGCAAAATCCTCGCCTACAGCCACCCGCGCAGCTTCGAGGACGCCGTTGCCCCCGGTACCGTCTCTATCCGCTTAGACAGCGAACCGAAACATCCGCGCCTGTACCGCATCGACAGCCGCGACAATAATATCATCACCGCCTGGCAAAACCTGGGCAGTCCCGCCTATCTTGACCGCAATACCCTGGCCGACCTGAAAAATGCCAACGGCCTCCAAACCAGCCCCGGCGCCGTCGCCATTACCCGCGACGCCACCGGCTGGCTGGCCACCTTTGCCCTAGAGAACCCCGGCGTGGCGTTGCTGGAAGTGGACTGAATCTGCCGCGAAGGGGGTGACCTGAGTCCAGATAGGGAAACCCTGTTTTACTTTTGGTGCCGCCGATAATGCCGGACGATATTTTGCGTACATGAAGGCATTAACCTGGAAGCATGGCTGTCAGTGTAACCGGGAAAATGTTCATTAGCTGCTGCGCATGGTATCTAGAGCCTGTCCCCATTCAGAATCTGCTGAAATAAGCCCTGAAATCAGCGGTGTCCGAGTGATTCAGCCCTCATAAAATTGGCTGAATCGAGCATATATGGTCAAATTGGCACCGTTTAAGGTTCATGCCTTTATCAACAGAGCTTTTTCCGCCGCTGCAATATCCATCCGATCAGGCGCACCAGACGATGATCCGTCTGGCCTTGCCGTTGGTGAAAGGGAATCGTGATTACCGCGAGCGCGAGTCGCTGTTGCGGCGGATGGATGAGCTGTTGCTGCTCAGCGGGGTCGAGTCGCAGTTTGTCGAGCAGCAGATGGCTCGGGAACGCGCTGCTGACGAAAAGTCACATCCTGGAAAGACGTCTTTACCGCTGACCGATTGCCGTCGCGCACGTCTTCAGCAGGGTGCGCGCCAGGCGTTGCGGTGCACGATCGCCCGGGTGTTGAGCAATGAGAGTCATCGGTCGTTTTCGGTTCATCTGGCTGAGTCGCCCTTGCTGCAGTGGTTTTGTGCAATTCCTCTGCGGGGTGACATTCGCGTGCCGTCCAAGAGTCAATGACAACGCATGGAGGCGTCCGTGCCGACATCGGTGCTCCACGACGCGCAGCGTCGACTCCTGCAGCAGGCCGCAGGGTGCGATGCTGCAGGCGTTTCGGAGGTGCAGCTTGCCGAGCCCGTCGATGTGTCGGCGGTGTGGATGGATGCGACGTGCGCCCAGCTGAATATCCATTATCCGGTGGACTGGTTATTGCTGCGGGATGCGACGCGAACGATTATGAAGGCGATCCTGACCATCCGTCGGCACGGCTTGATCTCGCGCATGCCCGCGCCCGAATTGTTCATCGCCGAGATGAACCAACAGACGATGGCCATGAGCGCAGTGAGCCGTCGTGGGCGGGGGAGTGACAAAAAGCGCGCACGAAAATGCGCCCTGCGGAAGATGAAGACCTGTATGCGCACGGTGGTGCAGCATGGCCGTCGCTATTGCGATCTCTTGCAAAAATCCTGGTCCCAGACCGATGTGTCGTGGGCGCAGGCGCAGGTCATCATCACCCGTATCGACCATATCCTGGCCACAATTCCTGCAGCAGTGTACCAAGCGCACGAGCGTATCATTGGTGAGCGCGTCGTCCCCAACCATCACAAGATATTCAGTTTCTATCAACCGCAGGCCCGCATCTACGTGCGTGGAAAATCCGGAGCCGACGTCGAATTCGGTCTACAACTGCTGCTGAGTGAATCCGTCGACGGACTCATCCTCGACTGCCACCTGATCGACGGCGGCATCGTCAACGACAGCACCCTTTTATTGCCTGCCATCACGCGCATCCGCACGGCGTTGGGCGACA
>Ga0209490_10001467_pt1 | contig 22791 bp, 21 predicted proteins | sample MAT06_FD_187209 | JGI IMG/M metagenome (GOLD analysis project Ga0209490, IMG submission 187209) | Freshwater microbial communities from Lake Fryxell liftoff mats and glacier meltwater in Antarctica - MAT-06 (SPAdes) (version 2) | ecosystem: Environmental > Aquatic > Freshwater > Ice > Liftoff... | reverse complement strand
TCGCGCTATTTTATGATTGGGCGAAGGATGGCAAAGGCTTTCCGATGCTCGGCAGCGGCAACAATCGGTATCAACTGCTCGATGTTGAAGACCTATGCGACGCGATTTATCTGTGCGCCACGCTTGACCGTGAAGCCGTCAATGATACCTTTAACATCGGCGCGAAGGAATTCACGACGATGAAGGAAGATTATCAGGCGGTGTTGGATAAAGCTGGATTCGGAAAAACGATTCGCCCACTGCCTGCCGCGCCCGCGATTATGGCGCTGCGTGTGTTGGAAGCACTGCATCTGTCGCCACTGTATAAGTGGGTGTATGAAACCGCCAGCAAAGATTCGTTTGTCTCCATCGAAAAAGCGGAAAAAGTTCTGGGTTATCAGCCCAAATATAGCAATAAAGACGCGCTCATCCGCAATTATCAGTGGTACATCGACAACATGCACAAATTCGAGAATCAATCGGGCGTGTCGCATCGCGTCCCTTGGAGCCAAGGCATTTTGAAGATCGCCAAGAACTTCTTCTAACGAGAAAACTATAGCGTCAACGTCGTGATAAAAGCCCAAAACTAACCACAAAGACGCAAAGATCACAAAGGGACATAGAAATTAAAGTGTTTTCTTTGTGTCCGTCGTGTCTTTGTGGTTGATGCAAATTTTGATTCGATTATCCCCAGCCGTTAGGCATTTTCCTGCTGCAAGTAGGGCAGAAGTTTGGCTTCGATGCGCTCACCTGATGTAAACCCAACAATGCGCTGCGTTGGCTTTCCATCCACAAACAGAATCAGTGTGGGCAGCCCCATTACGCCGAACTGCTCTTGAAGCTGCGGATGTGCGTCCGCATCCACTTTCCCCACGCGCATCTTGCCTTGATATTTCTGCGCGAGGGCATCCACAATCGGTTCGAGCATCCGGCACGGTGGACACCAATCCGCGCCGAAATCGACCAATACCGGAAGCGCCGAGTCGCTGACTTCCTGTGAGAAATTGTCGGTGGTGATGTCAAAACTGAAATGTGCCATGTGCGTTTTCCTCCTGATGAATCGTCTAATCTCCATACGGTAGCACTTCAAGTTGACTTGAAGTCAAGGGGGCAAATCTGATGACGGAAATGAGCATTAATGAGGTGGCACGTCAGGCCGGGGTTCGGACTTCGACACTGCGTTATTACGAGAGCATCGGTCTGCTGCCAACGCCCAAGCGCATAAGTGGGCAGCGACGTTATGAGGCGAGTGTTTTGCAGCGGTTGGCGATTATCCAAACCGCGCAGCAGGCCGGTTTTACGCTGGCGGAACTGCGGGTGTTGTTCGATGACATTCTCGCCAACCCGACCCCCGCCGTACAGTGGCATGACCTCATCCAGCGCAAACTTCAGGAATTAACGGCACTCCTGATGAACGTCCAGAGCATGAAGACGCTGCTGGAGGATATTATGCACTGCGACGACGCGCATCTGGAGGAATGTATCTATTTTACGGGAAAAAAACATAACCTACTGCGGTAAAACAGGCAGTCAGCGGTCCGTGCTTCACGAGGGGAAGCGTAATCCTTCAAATAGACCTCCTCATACGCCTTGTGGTTGCACCGCTGGATGTGCAACTCGCGCTCGTCCAGCGGGCGTGGGACATCGTACACACCTGACCGATGCACACTCAATAACTCACACTACACGACCACCTAACTGAGGGTCTTGTCTTCGCGTAGCACTTCGCGCACCACTTTCGCTTTGAATTCCGGGCTGTAACTGTTGCTCATAGCGTTTCTCCATCCTAGGACTTTCGCTCACGCATTTACCCCACCCCTAAATCCCCTCCCCATTACATGGAGAGGGGACTTCAAGATGCGTTTTTCTCCCCCTCTCCATGTATTGGAGAGGGGGCCGGGGGGTGAGGTAAGCGAAAGTCCTACATCCATTGATAATCCCGCTATTTTACTGTCCGATTTCTGGGGTACATCATAAGTAATGTCATCTTGACAGAACTTTCCGAAATTATAACAAGTGATCGTGGGGGTACTTATAGATGGAATTTATGATGCAATTTTAATCAGAACTCGCGCACCTGCTCAAAGGTGATGACGACCACATTTTGATCGCAGCGGTTGCTGGTGATGACGAAAAACACATCCGAAAGCGGCACACCCGCCGGACTGAACAACTGCACTGTATAGCGCCCTTCTACCGGAGCGCCGCCCAAGACCAATTCAAAGCCGCCATCGCCAAACGTCAACGCGCCGCCGCTGTAAACGCGATCTTGGATGCCGTTAGGGTTTTCCGCGTCGTTGATTTGCACACCGTAGCCATTAAGCGCCTCGCCATTGATTCCAGTCACGATTCCGGCAATGCTCGCCCAATTGCAGCCCACACCGTTGGCATTCGGGATGTAGAGTGTATTGCCTTCATTGACGGTGAAAGGCAGCGTCCCGCCGATTTGAATCGGGGTGGCGGTCACGATTTCCGTCGTTTCCGGCGTAATTTCGGCGGTTGATTCGTCGAGCAAGCCGTTGGTCGGTTCTGAGGTGACATCTTCAAGCGCGACGGAAAGACTCTCAGCACGATCAGTCGCAATCGCCTGCCGGACGAGGTCGGGGTCGGGTGTCGCCGTAATTTCGATATAAGGGGTTGCCAGCGCGAAGGGATTTTGTGCTGAATAGGGATTTTGCCAAATCCAGCTATAAAAACCGCAGGTCACCAACGTCGCCAATGCAAAAATCGCCGCGATCACATCATGTCGCCAGTTCCCACGCCGCCGTTTACGCGGGGATTTAGTCGCCGTCGGTGGGCGCTTATTTACAAAAGGCGGCTTTTGAGCGGGTTCAACATCCGGCGCAAGGGGCGGAAAGCGTTCAGCAGTCGGCGCACTCGGCACAGGACGTGCAAACGGCGAAAACTGGAAATCGGCTTCTTCTAATGCTTCAGCCTCATCATCATAATCTTCCTCAATGACTTCATTCGTCGGAGGAGAAAATGAGGGACTCGCCTTACTTAACGTATCGAAAGGAAGCGGAGAAGACTCTGCATGAGTTTCTATCACATCAGGCGGTTTTTTTTCTTCAGATGCAGAGTCATCTGTATCTGAGCTTTCCTCCGGCGGAAAAAGCGGCCCGGTAGGGGTGAGGCGCTGCTTGCGATCTTTACGACCTACACGCCGCACCTCACCGACTTTGGACTCTTTGCTGCTGGGGCGCTCGTCTTGCGGGTCACTCATCCCTCAGCCCCCGGGCGGTGTCGATGGCGGGAAGGGACTGGTGCCGCCGCCTGTCTGAGTTGGCGGTACGCTGCCCCCCGGAGGAACACTACCGCCACCCCCCGGCGGGAAGGGTAAGCCGCCTTCTGGTGTCGCTCCTGCCACAGGCGGCCCACCAAAATCGGCGATCTGGGCAAAGCGCACCGTCGCAACATTGAGGTTGCAATCAGCGGCAAATGTGACCTGAATATCGCGTGAAATCGGTGTGCCGAGCGTCGTTTCTAAGCGGACGAAATAGCTACTGGCATTGACTTGCGTGCTGACCGGGACTTCCCAACCTGTCGTCCCGAATTGGGTATTGCTGCCCGTTAAGACGATTTGCTCAATCCCGCTGCCGAAAACGCGCACGTTAAATTGGCGTGTCACGTCCAATCCATTGCGATCCAGCACCGACCCGACAATGGCCTGATAGGCGCATCCGGCGCTGTTGGTCGTATTCGGGACGAACTGTACCTGCCCGTTAAGATCGAAATAATACGGTAAAACCGTCGGCGGCGGCGTGAATGTCGGCTGGTCTGAGGTTGCGCTGGCTTCCGGCGTGGGGCTAATCGACGGCGTGGGCGTTTCGCTCGGTGTGAGCGAGGGGCCGGGCGTATCCGTAATAGTGGCGCTCGGCGGAACTGTAATCGTCGCGGTAGGCGAGCTAGTCGCCGTTGGCGTGTTGGAAGGCGTACTGGTAAAGGTTGGTGGTAGCGTGGGACGGGGTGTTTCGGTGGGGGTGCTGGTGGGCAGCAACAGTTGAGTCGGCACAACAACAGCCACTGTTTGGGATGCTGGTGCAGGACTTGCCATCTGGATGACGACGAACACCACGACAATCAAAGACAGCACCAAAAACAAAATGCTGATTCCGTTAAACATACCTGCTGGACCGCGACCCATGCGCCCTCCCCACAATGTTTCGTTAGATAAAGGCGAACCAGCGGTTCGTCTCCCCTATCATCACGTTAAATCAAGATGCCAATAAAATAACGACAACGACGACCCACGCTAAAGACAGCGCAAGAAAGGTCATGCTGACGACGTTGTAGATGCGTGCTGAACTTCTGCTCATAAGGCGTGTTTCCATATTAGTTCAAATACCGTTCAATCGTCGCGCTATCTAAGAGTGTTTGCAGCCAAGTGTTAAACTGTGCCTCTACCAACACTGCTTGTTCATCCGGCTCGGCTTCCCGCTGCCCGACTTCCAAAGTCTGGATGATATGATACCCAAGCTGCGTTGGAATAGGACCCGCAATCTGCCCCGGCTGCAATTGTAACGCTACATCCGCCAATTCGGGCGTAAAGGGCAAATCTTCGCGGATAAACCACCCAAGATCGCCGCCGGAATCTTTGGTCGTCACATCGTTAGAGACTTCCGCCGCGAGCGCTCCAAAATCCTCCCCAGATTGCAACCGTGCCAGCACTGCCTCTGCTTCTGCTTGGGTATTGACGAGAATATGGCGGGCATGGACTTGCGTCACCTCGGATGCTGCTTGCGTACTGAGCGTATCGCGTACAGCACGCGTGAGCAAAGCGCTCTGCAACATTGCACGGAATTCATCTTCGCTAAACAGGTTCGCCGTCAACCATTGATTCCATACTGCATCATCAGCGACTTGAGCGCGATTGGCTTGGAACTCCTCTTCAATCGCCGCGTCCGTCACCGTCAAGCCCATTTGCGCCGCGCCTTGTTCGATCAACAGTTGTTCAATCATCGTGTCGAGTTCAGAAGCGGCTAAAGCTTCATAATCGGCGGCAGTTGTCCCCTGCTCACGCCGAGCGAGGGAACGCTGAAATTCCGGTAAAGTGATCTCCTGCTCATTCACTTTAGCAACAATCTCGATACCTTGTGAATTTATGGGTAGACCGCTTGAGGCGGCGCTTGGTGCTTCAACAGTGGATTCAGAAGTGGCTTCGGCGGAAGGTACGCTGACGGTAGCATTGGCTGATGAAGCATCATCCGTCCCGCCACCACAGGCCGAACAAAGCAAAATCAGGGCAGCGCCCAGTAAAATAAGCAATCGACTCACAGTAAACATGACTCCTTGTTCCGAAATGCACCATAACAGGGCGCAAGCCTATTATGCTATCGGCAGGGCATTGTGGCAAGTGGAGCAAATGCAAGAATATTTTTTGGGAGGCGCTGGCGCATAGAGTTTTGGTGGGAACGACCTATAGGTCGTTCCCTATAGTTATCTAACCTGAGTTTCGGACAGTGTTTCCATTCTATCCCCACCCCTAAATCCCCTCCCCACTTCGTAGAGAGGGGACTTAAAGAACCATTGTGAACCGTTTTTCTCCCCTTCGCCATTGCATGGCGAAGGGGTCGGGGGATGAGGACATCATAAAAGTTAATCAAAGTGCGCTATCCAAAACTGAGGTTAAATAATCTTGCCTTTGCGCCGGATGATGGGCATCGAGCGATCTGACGACCACGTCGCATACGGAGCCATCGTCAGCGCCGCCAACCGCAGCAGCACCCGATCATAATTCACGCGCCAGCCCGCAAAATCCAGCCACGCTTGCTCACGATCTGCCTTAAGCGGTACGCCTATCGCCAAGAGTTGGTCATAGACTTCATTAAATTCATCCTGCCCAATGCTGATGGGATCAACCGGATAATGCGGGTCTTCGTTGTGATCGATATTTAAAAAATCCGCGACGCTGCGTAAGGCGATATAGCCGGAACGGATGCACAACTGCGCTTGTGGGTCGCGGGGCATATCCACGGTGGAGACGACAAAAGACGCGCTGTCTAAAATCACCCCGGCGGTAGTAATCCACGAGCGATCTGGCTTAGGGGAGCGAAAGAAGGTCAACGGCCCCAGTGACGTATGGGTTTCTTCCAATTGGACGAACCACAATTGGCATGTCTCCCATAATTCATGCAAATTATCTAACCCGCGAATCAGTTGCAAGCGCTCCACCATATCTCCTACCGAAGGCGGAGACCCAGCATACACTTCCATCAAACTGACGATGGTTTCTCGTTGGCTGAAGGCGCTGTACATCGTGGGGAGATAGCCGATGAGCAGAGCGGTTAAAATGAGGCCGATGACCGCCTCGGAAAAAATGATGAGCGTCATCCCAAATTCAGGAAAAGGGATTGTCCCCAACGTCAGCAGCGACGAGCCGCTTAAAACAATCGACTGCTTTAATGTGCCGAATCCCATGCCCCAAAAGATGAGGGCGTAACCCATCAGCACCAAAATTTGCCACAAAATAGGTATCGTGATGAGCGTAACTGGGGCCAAAAGTGCCATGCGTTTGTCACGCTGCGCGTATGTTTTAGAGCGAAAGCCAAAACTCTGGAAAAGTTGATTAGAGATACGAAATATCCAACGCGCAAGGAGGACATTTTCCGCACGCGGCAGCACAACAAAGCGAATCGCAGACAGCAATGTCCATGCAACAAGCCCTGCGCCTAAAATAATACAGATCAGGTGGAAGAAGAAATCGACCAACAGAGGAAGTCCTTTATGCAGTTGATTGTGAGAGATTGAGCCTAAAGCCTAGCACATTGAGGGCAGAACGTCACCCATAACTTTGGACAGGGGATTGTGGGGAGGAAAATGTTGTTTTGTTCCATCCCCTATACAGCTACGAAGCCAGTTCGCGCTCATTTTCTTCAATCAAGCGGGCGTAGTGGTCGATAACTTCATCCATCATAGCAGGCCAGGATTTTGTTTCGGCGTAAGCACGAGCATCCTGTCCCATCTGCGCGATACGCTCACGGCTGACAATAATTTGCTGCACGCCTTCGATTAAAGTCTCTACATCGCCGACTTCAAAGGTATAACCTGTTCTACCTTCTTCAACTACGTCGGGGATTCCGCCCACTCGCGACGCAACCACCGGCAGCCCTGCCGCCATCGCTTCGACGACGACCAGACCAAACGTCTCCAACGCTGACGGAAATACGAAGACATCCGCGCTGGCGTAGGCTTGCGCTAAGGGTTCGCCCGTCATGTAGCCCATAAATGTGGTATTCGTCCCGGCGAAAAGTTTTTCTAAACTTTCGCGTTCAGGGCCATCACCCACAATCGCCAGCCGCGCATTCGGCAGCGCTTCGATCATCGGCTTGAGGCAGTCAATCCGTTTTTCGCTGGAAAGCCGCCCAACATAAAGCAAAATCGGCGCGGCGGGGTTGCCACCGGAAAGTTGATAACGCATATCATTATTGCGGTAACGCGGATTGAACTTTTCCGCATCGACACCACGCCCCCACAGCCCCACCCGTTTTACACCAAGTTCGACCATTTCACGCTGAACCCGTTTGCTCGGCGCGAGGGAATAATCCGCCGCATTAAAGACCACTTGGGTAAATTTGTTCACGACAGGCTCAAACAATCCGAGATGATAGTGATGTGCCATTCGTGCCAGATCAAGATGGAACGAAGCCAATGTCGGGATACCGATGCGCTTAGCCATCAACAAGCCCGTTGTGCCGATCAATACGGGATGGATGAAATGGGCGATATCGGGCTTAAAGGCTTTGAGTTGATTATAAGTCGTCCATCCGGGGGGGCCAACTTTGAGTTCGGGGTAAAGCGGCAGTGTTACCCCATCAATGGCAATGACTTTGGTATCCGCGTAATACTGCGGTACTGCGCCGAGCTTATCCAGTTTGGGCGCAACAATCACCGACTCGATGCCGCGCTTGGCGAGATGATCGAGCAGCAGGCAGGTCACGGTGACGATGCCGTCCACTTTAGGCAAGAAGGTTTCGGTAAAGAGCGCGACGCGCATGAGTCCCTCCAAAGGTGCGTGTTAAGGACTAAATGCCCAAGAATGGGCTTATGTCCTGTGTGTGTTATAAAGCGCGAATAGTTATCATCATAACCCCGCGTGATATAACACACTACGCAGCCAATGGTGACGCAGTTGCGGCAACGAGGTTGCAGAAATTTAAAATATGCGCCTTAAACCAAAAGCGAGAGGTCATCCCTCGCTTTTGGTCGCTTCTACTAAAAATGCACGCTTAGTTAGGGCGTTGTTGCAGCGTCACCGTCAGTTGAACTTGTTGACCGTTGCGATAGACCGTCAATGTGACCGCCTCGCCGGGACGAGTATATTTCGCCAAATAGCTGATCAGTTCGTCAATGCCGGAAAGCGGTTCGCCATTGATCGCCGTAATAATGTCTGCCGACACATAGCGCGTCTGATCTTGCGACACTTGGGCAGATTGCAAGCCAGCAGCAGCAGCGGGGCCGCTCGGTACGGCTTGGCTGACGACGATACCCGTTAGGTTGTTGGGCAAACTGAGCGATTCAATCTCGGAAAGGCGCACATCGCCGCCCGAAATACCGATGTAGCTGTATTCAACGCGCCCATTGGTGATAATTTCTTGAGCAACTCGCGCTGCTAAATCCGACGGAATGGCGTAGCCAATGCCAGAATTACTGCCGGATTCAGTCGCAATCTGTGAATTCACACCGACGACTTGGCCTGCCAGATTGAGGAGTGGGCCGCCGCTGTTGCCGGGATTGATGGAAGCATCCGTCTGAATCACCGAGCCAATCGAGAAGCCGCCTTGCGAAAGCCCACGAATGGAGCGATCTTTGGCGCTGACGATACCGCTGGTCAACGTCCAGCGTTCACCAAACGGGCTGCCAATCGCCAGAACCGTTTGCCCGACGACCAAATCATCAACACTCCCGAAGATCACCGGGACTAATTCAGAAGCTGGCACATCGACCTGAATCACGGCTAAATCCGAATCAGGGTCTTCCCCAACGACATCCGCACGGACGATGGTGCCATCAATGAAATTGACCTCGATGCTGGTCGCGCCTTGAACAACATGATCGTTGGTCAGGATATGTCCTTGCTGGTCGATCACAAACCCCGAACCGCTGCCCGCGAGTGTCGCACCATCCCGCTGTGCCACGACACTAATAGCGACCACAGACGGGCTGACGTTGCGATAGACATCCGCGAAAGTCTGCTCGGTGATACTTAAAGCGGGTGCGGTCTGCGCTTGTAATACTTCCGCCATCGCATTAGACGCGGCGCTGGAAAACACACTCGTGCCGATCAAAAAGCCAATAATGAGAATGAGCGCTCCCGAAGTTGCCAGCGCGAGCGTTCTTTTGAAGGTATTAGACATCGTTATTCCTTTTACTGTGTAGTCTTGTAACATCATCTTATGTACACAGTATAAATCGTAGTCCCAAATTGTAAACTAACTTTAGGTAGGATGTAAATCTTTCCTTAGAATTGTTTACATTTGGGCCTATCCCTTTAACGGCAGCACCAAATCTTTACGGAAGGGCGTGAGCGAAATAAGCTGACCATCATCCGTCACATAAAAGGTGTCTTCGACGCGCATCCCGATGCCTTGATTGGGATAGTAGAGTCCCGGCTCAATCGTGACGACATTTCCTTTTTGGAAAATATCGTCTTTGCGTAAATGGGTGATACTCGGACGCTCATGAATCTTCAGCCCGACCCCATGCCCAAGACTATGCACGTATCCCTCTGTCGTCCCTTCATGGCTGCGTCCGGTAGGATGCCCGCTACGCTCGAAGTGATCCAACACCGCTTCTTGCATCAGATACGCGGGTTTGTTGACGGCAAACGTCTCCACCGCGATATCAAATGCCTCCACGACGGTATCATAAATGCGCTGGACTTCGGCGGGTGCCTCATTGATGCACCATGTCCGCGTCGAGTCATGATGATAGCCACCGCCGATTTCTTGTGGGAAAAGATCGAACACAATCGGCTGACCCGTTTGCAGCGCCATATCTTCTTGTCCGCGACTATGCGGGAAGCCGCCATCACGGCCTTGCGCGAAGATCATCGAATTGCATTCCAGACCGCGATCCAGCAGTTCACGCCGGACGAAGCGCTTAACGTCGCCAATCGTCAACGCGGAGCCATCATTTTTGACGACGGTTCCATTTTGCTCGGAATGACCCGCGATATAATCCCAAGTCGCCTGCCACACTTGATCGGTGCGCTCGGCGATGGATTGGATTCGGGCGATTTCGTCAGCGTCTTTGGTGATTCCGGCAATATCGAACAGCGTCCCGCCCAACTCACCCGCGAATTCATATTCAGGGAAGGCTACGCGAAGTAACGTGACTAACTCTACAATAAAATTCAACTCGCCCACGCCATAAATGCCGATTTTGCCTTGCGTTACGCCGAGCTGTTTAAGGCAGTGTCCCCAAAACGGAATCGCGGCTTTAGTCCCGTCCCCTTCGGCAGCTTTGAGGAAATTAACATAGCCCATATCGGTGGTCGAATAGACTTTGAGTCCGCTGGCGGCGGCTTCTTCCGTCTCCATCGGATTAGCGATAATCACGGGGGCTTCCCCAATTTTTTTGATCGCCATGCCGCTGCTGATGCCGACATTACCGATGAGATAATCCAGCGCTGAACTGTACTGATAACCGGCGGGAATAATGATGGCAGCGAGATTGCGCTCCTGCATCAGACGGTCAAGATCAGATTTCATGGTTTAAACTCACATTCCGGTATTCAAGAAAATTTAAACAGATAGACCATAATCATACTGTGAAAAATGAGAGGCGCAACCCGAAATGGTGCTATAGATTTAGGACTTTCGCTCACGCATTTACCCCACCCCTAAATCCCCTCCCCATTGCATGGAGAGGGGACTTCAAGATGCGTTTTCTCCCCTTCTCCAATACTTGGAGAGGGGGCCGGGGGGTGAGGTAAGCGAAAGTCCTGAGATTATTCATCGCCTTCGGTTTCGCGGGCGCGTAAAAAGACCTCTAAGAGAATAAAGACCAGCGCCAGAAAAAACGTGACAGGCAAAGACAACACACGCGGAATTTGCAACCACGCACAAATCACTATGAACAATCCGATCCACACGCTCTGCCGGACGATCACCCCACCGGGTGGCGGTGCCGCATCTGGCGCGGTAAAGCGGACGTTAAAATAGCGCACCAACGGCATCACCGTCCCTGCGATGGCGAGATGCAGCAGCACAAAAAACAGCCATAATTCCGGCCCCAGCCCGACGTTTTGCGTCGTGATAAGCCAATACAACCCGATCCAGCCCACAGCCATCATGCCTGTGCCTGCTAAAAGCACGCCTACATGATCGGGCGGCATCCGGCGGTTAATCGGCTGACCGGGACGGCGGGTACGTTGTGAATTGTTGGACGAAGTATTTTCTGCCATGCGCCCATTATAATCCGCAGCAGCAGTGAAAGGAAATCGGCAAGTCAATCAGGGCCATTAACATCACATTTTTCGTAGATTATAAAAATCAAGAACACAAAGGAAAAATTCTAATTTCTTTTCCTTTGTGTTCTTGGTGTCTTTGTGGTTCAAACAATTTAAAAATCCTTCCTTACGAGACTAAAGAAGGATTAAAAATTTATCTTCGCATTAATCGACTTGGACTTTGACCTTTGTTTTGCCCGTTGTGGAAGGACGGTCGTCGTCGGCTTCGTCGGCGGCTTTTTCGGCCTTTTTACTGGCTTTCTTCATCTCGTCCATCGCGGCATCCACCAACACCCTAAAGCCTTTGGTGAATTCCTTGCTGGCGTTGCTGCCATGACTGCGGAATCCATCCGGCAATAAGGCTTCCAGTGCCTTGCCTGTTTCTTCTAGGGCGCGGCGTTGATGATAAAGAAACTCCTCGAATGGGGTACGGGGCGATTCTTCCTCGTTATTTTCGGGATTCATGTTTTCCATGCTGCTCATTCCTGCTTTCACTCAAATCGTTTTTAATGATACCTACTATACGCACACGCGGCGACAAAGGTTGTGTCATGCGTCTGTTTGATGGCAGAATTATACAAACTTTTTACATAAAGCACCGAAGTGAGGAAAATTCATTCGGGAGAAGCGCACCAAAACTGCCTCATTTCCTCAAATACGGCTTGAACCACAAAGACACAAAGGACACGAAGAAAAGAGGGTATGTCTCTTCTTTGTGATCTTCGTGCCTTTGCGGTTGATCTTGATATTTTTTGTCCTACCTGTTGAGATATTCCAAATTTCTTATGATTTCACCCAATACGCACCACTCATTACTCGTTACTCAGCACTCGTCACTCACTCTTGCGTCCCGCCGATGGTCATGTTATCGACGCGCACTGTGGGCGCACCAATCGCACCGAAGAATGGCACCATTCGCAGATCGCTGCCGACAGCCGACACATTATTCAACAGGTCTTGTAATGTCGTCGCAATCGTCACGCCGTTGACGGGATGCGTAAACTTGCCATCTTCGATCCACACGCCGCTTGCCGCCATCGAGCAGTCGCCGTTCACGGGATTAATACCGCCGGTTTGCATGATGCGCGTCACGTAGAGGCCGCGTTCTACCCCGCCGATAATTTCTTCTGGCGTTTGATTACCCGGTTGAATATAGAAATTGCTCACGCCTAAACGTGGCAAAGTGCGATGCGAATCGCGCTGCGCGTTGCCTGTCGATTTGACTCCAGCGCGGCGGGCGGAATAGGTGTCATAAATTACATTCTGGAAAACACCTTCATCCACCAAACGAGTGGCGGAAGTCGGTACGCCTTCGCCATCAAATGGCGCAGACCCCATCCCGCGTTTGAGGCGCGCATTATCCAGCAGTGTTACTTTATCGCTGCCGATCTCCTGCCCCATTTTGTCGATCAAGAAGGAGCGTCCCCGCTGCATCGCGTCTGCCGTCATCGCGGCGGAAAGATACGCCAGCAGTTCCGCCATCACAAACGGATCGAACACCACTGGTGCGACCTGCGTTTGGACGGGGATTGCGCCGAGCGTGAGCGTCGTTTTATAGGCCGCTTCCTTCCCGACACGTTCCCCACTCAGTTCATGGAAGAACGGCGACGCATCCAGCCCAAAGCCATTGGCTTGATCGCCGTTTTCGTCACGGGCAGTCGCAACGACATAGCAGAAAACGCCAGTGCGATCAAACGAAGCCGCCAGCCCACGCGAATTTGCTAAATAAAAATGCTGGAGGAAATCGCCGTAATTGCTCTGGGCATTAAACACGCGCTTATCGGTAGCGAGAGTCACTTCTTCGGCCTGTTTCGCCAGCGCAATTTTTTGATCGGTGGAGACATTTTCTAATTCAGCATCGTAAATTTCGAGGTCTTCAACGGGGATAGCCTGTGGTTCGGGCAGACCTCGGAATCCATCCGGCGTGGCGATTTGCGCCAATTCCAGCGCAGCCTGAGCGGTTTCTTCGATGGCCTTCGGCGAAAAATTAGAGGTATAAGCATAGCCGACTCTGCCGCCGTCGATCACGCGCACCCCTAAGCCTTTGCTGCCGTTACGCGCAAGCTGTTCGACTTGGCCTTGATCAACACGGATTTCTGTCTCGTAGCTATCGATAATGACGGCTTCGGCTTCCACGCCGTTTTTGGCAATTTTGCTGACGACATCTTGTGCCAGTTGCAGGTAATCGGTCATGTTTAGTCCTTAGTTTTTAGCTAACAGCCTTTAGCGATCAGCTTTTAGGTCAAATTCTGGTTATGCAGCCTATTTCGCCTGCTTTAGAACGTCTGGTTATTCGAGATTTTCCTATAAAGTGCAATATACTGATTCTATGTCACCCATTTAATTTTCAGATGGGTTTGCAAAATTCTGTGATGCACTTCTTACTCATCGCTCATTACTCAGTACTCATTGCTCATCACTTTTGCGCCTAACTATCTGTGCCGCCGACCATCGCCAGCGGAATACGCAGCGTCGGCTGGCCTACACTGACACGCGCCGACTGACCTTTGCCGCATGTGCCTTGACCGGGATCAAGCGCGAAGTCTGTGCCGATCATATCAATTTGTTCGAGTGTCTTGGGGCCATTTCCGGCAATCGTCGCGCCGCGCACAGGCGCTGTCAGCTTGCCATCTTCAATTAGATAGGCTTCAGTAGCGTTAAAGACATAATCGCCGCGTGCAATATCGGCCTGTCCGCCTGCCATGCTCTGGATGTAAATGCCTTTCTTGACGGAACGGATGATTTCTTCCGGGTCATGCGGGCCGCCCGCAATAAACGTGTTCGTCATACGCGGCATCGGCATGTGACGGAAGCTCTGACGGCGACCATTTCCGGTTGAAGCGGCACGTCCCACGCGGCGAGCTTCGACCAAATCCCACATATAATTGACAAGAATCCCGTTTTCAATCAGGACATTCCGCGCCGCAGGTGCGCCTTCATCATCAAAGCGCAGCGAACCGCGCCGTCCGGGAATCGTGCCGTCATCATAGGCGCTGACGAGTTCATTCGCCACGCGCTGACCCACCCGTCCGGTATAAGCCGACTGGCCTTTGGTGATAAAATCCGCTTCCATTTGATGTCCGCAGGCTTCATGGAACAACACGCCGCCCCAGCCATTGCAGACGACGACAGTCATCTCACCCGCTGGAGCCGGACGCGCATCCAACAACCGCACAGCCGTTTCCGCCGCCAGTTTTGCGGATGCTTGCGCGTCGTTACGCTCGAACAACTCTAAGCCGATCTGACCACCAAACTGCTCACCCGCGCCTTGAATCACGCCGTCTTTTTGCGCCATGACGTTTACACCAAACTCGACAAAACTACGGTCATCCTCTGCCATCACGCCATCGGAATTAAAAATCCATACGCGGCGGCGTTCCTCATTGTAACGTGACTGCACCTGCCGGACATAGCTGCTGTAGGCACGGGCAGTTTCATCCACGCGGGAAAGAATCGCCGCTTTATCAGCAATCGTCATCTCGTTAAAGGGCTTTTCGATGGGATAATGGAGCGGGCTTTTGCGCTCGGTCAAGTCGATCACTTGCGATTTACTGCTGCCGCTTCCGGCGGCACCAGCGGCCTCGGCGGCCTTGAGCAAACTTTCTTCACTCAAATCGTCGGTATAGGCATAGGTCACGAGGTTGCCGAAGAACACACGCACCCCTGCGCCAGTGTCCACGCCGCGCACCGCCCGTTCCAGCTTGGATTCTTCCAAACCCAACATGAGCGTCGTCGTATCTTCGACATAAACTTCAGCGAGATCAGCGCCATTTCGCAGCGCCGCCGCCAAGACTTTATTGGCTGTTTCCTTAGAAATCATGTTTGCTCCTTAGTTTTTAGCAATTAGCAATTAGCAGTTGGCTTTTAGCGATTAGGTATCAGCAATCAGCTTTTTTTCAAGGCTGATGGCTGATCGCTATTCGGGTTCGTCCAACAATTGTTCTTCCAGATAATCGACGATCATACTAAACCATTTGATGGTATTCTCGCGTCGCGTCGTCCCATGTCCTTCATTTTCATCAACGAAGTAGCGCACATCGCCGCCGTTGGCTTTAATCCGCTCGACCATCTGATCGCTCTCGGCCTGCACCACACGCGGATCCTTTGCGCCTTGCATGACCAACATGGGCGCACGAATGTTATCGACATACGTGATCGGCGAGCGCTCTACCAACAAATCATAATCCTCTTCGGGATCGCCCACCCACTGCCTCATAAAACGTCTCCAGAATGGCGGGACTGACTTCGTGAACGTGACCAAATTAGACGGTCCGACAATATCCACGCCCACCGCCCAATACTGTGGCAGACGCGTCATGGCGCTTAAGGTAGCGAATCCGCCGAAGCTGCCGCCATAGATAGCGATGCGGTTGCTATCCACCCAATCCAAACTACGCAGATACAGCGCGGCGTGTTCAATATCCTTTAATTCCGCGCCGCCCCAATCCCGATGGATCAATTTCTGATAGCTGATGCCGTAACCCGTGCTGCCGCGAATATTAGGCGCAAGGATGCCAAATCCCCGACTGAGCATGTATTGATAAAAGCCGTTGTAGTTGTACATGGGACGCTCTTGCGCTTCTGGCCCCCCGTGAATCGACAAAATGACAGGGAAAACGCCGTCGCCTTTGGGCTTATACAGCCACGCGGGGATATTGCGCCCATCATGCGTCGGATAGCTAATCAATTCCGGCTCGACCAAATCCGCTGGATCAATCCCGCCGAGCATACTTTGACCAAGGCGCGGCATATCGCTTGTCTTCAGATCGACCTCATACAAATTTGCGGCTTCACCCGGACGGACGTAAATTAATGCGAGACGTGTGCCATCCGGTGATAAATCCATCGCGTTAACCACCCCTAAAGGCAGTAAGGGGACATAAATCGCTTCCCCCGTCTTTAAATTTTTGCCATAAAGTTTGGATGCCCCATCTTCATTCTGCGCCCAAATCATCACCTCCCGGTTTTTGGAAACCGTGACATTTTCAATATCATGATCCGGCGTGAGGAACCACTCCCATTTGCCTGCCGCGAGTTTATAGAAACCCATCCCCGTAAACTCACGTCCCTGATTCGTCAGCAGGTAAAAGCCACTGCCATCCGCCGCCCAAGGCCCCGGTAGAAACACAATATCGCCTTCGTGAGCGGTTGCATTGGTGGCTTCCCCTGAGTCAATATCGTATACGTAGATGTCCTGATCGGTGTTGATGCGGAAATCGACAAACAGCAAGCGCTTGCCATCCGGCGACCAACTCGCGGGAAAATTAACACCGCCTTCTTTTATCCGTCGCAATTCACCGCTGGTCATATCGTGCAAGATCAAATCCATGTCGGACGGGCTGCGATCATTCGCACAGTAGGCCAGCATTTTGCCATCTGGCGAAAATTCACCCACGTTATATTGTGAATCGAGTTTTTGTGTCAGCGGCGTAGGCCAGCCACCCAGCACACTTGTGAGATAGAGTTGATGCTGCTCATCACCGTTCTGATCGGCCTGAATCACAATCTGCTGCCCATCGGGCGACCATGCAACAGCGCGGACGGTATTGTCGGTATAGCTCGTGAGTTGATGCGGGATTCCACCGCCAGAAGGCACCGTCCAGAGGTTAAATTGTCCGGTAGCGTTATTGGCATGAGCGATGTGCTTGCCATCAGGGGAATAGGCCACAAAAGGCGCGTAAAGGCGTGTGGCAGCAAACTGTTCAAAACGGTACTTTCTGGTCAAGTTGGGGACTCCTGAGATGTCTATTTTATTTTATTTAAATGCTTGAAGTTATCCTATCGTATTCTTTTCCGGGTGTCAATTTTTTAAAGAGTGTCAAGGTAAAAGTGACAAGTTTTTAGTGCTTTATCCGATAAAGCAAATGAAAATCATCACCACAAAGGGCAAAATCACAAGAATTTATACCAATTTACAATTAAATATGTACTATCTGGTTTGCGCCGCCAGACGTTGAAACGTCCAGCTTTCGAAAAGCCAAGCCTGCTAAAGAGGCTGAAAACAGCGCCTTCAGTGCGCTTGGCACTTTGGCAGCCTGATGCTTGAGCATCTGGCGGATTCTCCGTGTTAATTTATTAAAGTGCATAAATTCTTGGTGTCTTGGTGGTTCAAATTCTCCAATTATCCTTCTCACTTTCAACTTGTCACTGCTCTAATATCCATGCTCACGATTCAGCCGATTCAGCAAAGGTCGCCCGTCGAGATAATGCCGCAGATTCTCGATGAAAATATCCGCCGCCTTTTGATGATACTGCGATGTATTGCCGGAGACATGCGGACTAAGGATGACGTTTTCTAGGTTCCAAAGCGGACTCGTAGTAGGTAACGGTTCTTCTTCAAACACATCCAGCGCCGCCCCTGCAATTTTTTGCGCGGCTAAGGCCGAAATCAAAGCGGCTTCATCCACCACCGCGCCCCGCGCCACGTTAATCAGCACAGCGGTCTTTTTCATCGCATTCAGGATTTCCTCGTTCACGACATGGCGAGTCTTATCCGTCAACGGCATAAGCACAACCAGATAATCACAGTCCCGCGCCATCGTCGCCAGCGCTTCCGGCGGATAGAGACGCTCTGGGATGTCGCCCGTTGGATCGCCCGTGCCGGGGATATAGTACCCTTCGTCGTCCGTCGTGCGGATGAGATCGCGCTTGGTCGCCAGCACTTTCATGCCGAAGGCTTGCGCCAGCCGCGCCAATTCACGCCCGATGCTGCCATAGCCTGCAATCCCCAACGTCAGGCCGCGTAAAGCGTGAGGCCGGAAGATTTCATGCGGCTTTTCCGGCCATTTGACCTGCGCCTGATATTTAAGCATCGTCGGGATTTTATACATAAACGCCAGCATCATCCCCATGCAAAATTCGGCGATTTGCACACTGTGGAGTCCACTGGCAGAGGTGACTTCAATATCTTCCGCCTGCACAATCGGGCGATTCAAGATTCCGTCCACCCCTGCATAATGTACCTGAATCCAGCGCAGACGCGGCGCTTGTTTCGGGTCGGGGAAGGCGCGAATGGTATACAGCACTTCGGTTTCTGCCCACACCGATTCGGAGATATCGGGAAAGTGCTTTTCGACCTGTAAGCGCGGCGAGACATCGCGCAATTGCTGAATCAGCGCGTCATCAAAATCCGCAGCGACAGTCACGCGAATGGGTTGTTTATTTGCTTCAGCCATAATCACCCTTTATTTAAGCTAAGGATTAAACGCAACAGCGCGAAGGACGCTAAGAATCGCAAAGAAATAGATTTAGGACGCACAAAAAATGATGCTTAACAGTGCAAGCGCTATTATAACGTAGCCTTGTCAAGTCAGCCGTGTTAAATTAACCACACTACCATCTATCAAGATAACATTGCTTTGCGAACCTTTGCGCTCTTTGCGTCTTTGCGTTTAATCTTTATTTTCAGGAGTCATCATCATGGGCTTACTCGACGGAAAAATTGCGCTGATCTTCGGCCTTGCCAACAAAAATTCGATTGCGTGGGGCATCACCCAACAGTTTCACCAACACGGCGCAACTATTGGCCTGAGTTATGCAGGCGAAGTTCTGGAAAAGCGGGTGTTCCCGCTGGCGCAGGAAATCGGCTGCGATTTTGTCGAACCGTGCGACGTAACCGATGACGCACAGTTGGATGCTGTGTTCGAGAAGATTAAGGCGCGTTTTGGCAAAATTGACATTTTGGTACATTCGTTGGCCTTCGCGGAACGGGATGATCTGGGTGGGCGCTTTGTGGATGTTTCCCGCGCCGGATTCGCTAAATCGCTCGACATCAGTGCCTACAGCCTGATCGCCATGAGCAAACGCGCCGAACCGCTGATGACCGACGGCGGCAGCATCATGAGCCTGACGTATTACGCCGCCGAAAAAGTCATGCCCAACTATCACGTCATGGCAGTAGCGAAAGCCGCGCTCGAAACCATCACCCGCTATCTCGCCTATGACCTCGGCAGCCAAAATATCCGCGTGAATGCTATCAGCGCTGGCCCCATCAAGACACTGGCGGCGGCGGGAATCCCCGGTTTTCGGACGTTCCTGAAATATGCGGAAAAAGCCTCGCCGTTGCAGCGGCTTGTGTCTCAGGAGGAAGTCGGCAAAACCGCGCTGTGGCTGGCCTCGGATTTAAGCAGTGCCGTCACAGGCGAGATCGTCCATGTCGATGGCGGCTATAACATCCTCGGCCTGACCGCCAGCCGCGATGAATTGGAAAGTGTTTAGCAGCCGATGTAACATTTTGATAAGGTGAAGAGTCTATGCTGAGGCACATTAAATACAACACATGTAATGTAAGGACGACCTCATGACTCAGGCCAATCATCAAACCAAACCGGAAGATTTACTCACATTCACGCCTGCCAATCGCCGCATCCGTTTGCAATTTGGCGGGCAGACTATTGCCGATAGCACCGCCGTAATGCTCCTGCGGGAGCCGCGCCGTGCGCCCACCTATTATTTCCCACAAGCTGATGTGCGAATGGAGTTACTCGCAAAAGGCAGCACTCCTACAGGTAGCGTGAGCGGCGAAGCCTTCTATTGGTCGCCACCGTCGCGCAGCAAAGCGCAATTTTGGGCGTTAACCGTCGATCAGAAAACAGCCGAAGAAGCCGCGTGGAGCTATGCCGACATACTCTCCAATGATCTTGATCTGCGTGGCTATGTCGCATTTAACTGGCCTAAAATGGATCATTGGCTGGAAGAAGAGGAGGAAGTATTTGGGCATCCGCGTGACCCGTATCACCGTGTGGATGTTTTACAGAGTTCCCATCACATCAAGATCGTTATCGGCGGGCAAGTCGTCGCGGAAACCAAACGCCCTCGTCTTCTGTTAGAAACCAGCCTTCCCCCACGTTATTACATCCCCCAGGAAGATATTCGCATGGATTTACTCACGCCGACAGAAAGCCACACCATCTGTCCTTATAAAGGCACAGCTTCATATTGGTCGCTTACGTCGGAAAGTGGGGTTGAAGAGGACATCGTGTGGAGTTACTTAAATCCGCTGATAGACTGTTCCAAAATCGAAAACCTACTGTCTTTTTATGATGAACGGGTGGAAGCCGTCTATGTGGATGGCATCCTGCAAGAAAAACCCAAAACGATGTGGTCGAAATAGGCTGCCTCACCTGCTACAAGCAATCAAAGCATTGAGGATCGCAGCTTTTCAAAATCCGTAATGAATAACCCGTCCTCGACTTCCTCCTGCTTCACCTTTGCGAAGCCCTGCTTGAGATAAAGTTGGCAGGCAGGAAGGTTGTTTGTACCGGTGGAAACGATAATACGCCGCGCCTCCGGTACGCTGTCTTCGGCAAAACGCAGCAGCGTACTGGCAATGCCGCGCCGAAAATAAGCCGGATGCACCATCACGCGATAAATATCAAGCGTTTCCTGCTTCACTTTATACGATATCGCGCCGACCAACGCCGACTCAAGGAAACAGCCGAAGAAAGTCTCGTCACAGGCTTGCAGTGTTTCAAGCGTATCTTGCAAAGGCGGAATTTCTTTAAAGCCGATCAAACGGGCTTCTACTTCATAAGCGGCAAGTTGAAGCGCGAGTAAATGCCGTGCTTCATCGTCATTTTGGATGTCAAGCCGCCGGATTTGTAGCGGTTCAGGCATCATTTTTGGCTTTATGGGATGTCGGATAAGCGGCGATTTCGCCATCGTCGTCAATAAAATATGCTGTCTGTACGTCGCCCAAGCGTTGCGCGGCATGGAGCATATCAGCCTCATTCTGACGATTCTTTGTCTTTTCCGTCGCCACGGTGACGCGACGTGATAGCACTTTGGGGGTCAGCATCGCGTTAGTCCCGACGAATGAACCAACCGCCACAGCTTGCACAATCCGCCCAGAGATCATGCCAAAATGAATACCCATCTCTGCTAACAGCATCTCTAAAATTAAAAATGGCGTAATTGCCATCACTACAGTAAAGCCGATGATCGACAGCGGGAACTTCAGCAGAAGATACGCGATACTTAACCACGTTGTTGGGCTGGCGATGGTTGCCCCCAAGCGGCTGCCGAAGTTCATCCCACGCAAATCAAGATTATCGACAAAAGGGGATGCTTCGATATTCAGCACGGCTGCCGAAATCTGACGGTCAAAGGCGGCTAATCCGCGTGATGCCGCGAACATAAATAACAAAATCGGGAAGCCAATCACAAAAATCAACAGACTGCCTGCAAGCGAAAAACCCGTCGCTAAAAATGTAAAATACATGATGCTCAAGAAAAAATTAATCCACAGGTAAAACCAGCTTCGGTATATTTGTCCGCTTGTAATTCCATTCATGTACAAAGCCTTTAATACGCAGCGATATTTATTATCTTATACGTAAACGCGGGTAAAATCGGTGCATTCGCTGCCACTCAAGAGGAAGATAGCTGTGAGACTTATTCAATAAATGCGTTTAACCACTGAGATCACGGAGAACACAGAGGAGAATCTCACCAACTCTCTGTGCGCTCTGTGTCGTCTGTGATTAAATCTTCAGTTATTTGATTGACAAAATAAGGCTCGGCTATCATAGATGCCGCGCCTGATGCGCTGCAAATCGAACTTATGAGGTTGGATTCAAGAATCGTCCGAGCAACCTGCGCCCACCTTCTGCAATTGCGGCGGCGATGACAGCTTTCAGCATGTCCCACGCAATAAATGGGCTAACACCCGCCGTCCATGCGGCATTCCAATCCATCGCCGCGACATTCTTGAGGACATAAATGCCAAAAATGTAGATCACAACCACGCCGACGATTCCTGCCAACCATTGCTGCCAGAAGCGTGATCCGGCGCGTTCTACCAATAAGCCAACTACGCCTGCCGCCACAACAAAGCCGATCAAATAACCGCCCGTCGCGCCAAATAAAGCAACCGTTCCGCGCATATTAGCATCAAACGGCAGCCCAAGCGCGATCAAGCCAACATAAACTGCTTGGCTCAATGCGCCGTCCCGACTGCCCAAGATCATCCCTGCCAACAGCACTGCAAACGGCTGCATCGTAAAAGGCACTGGCTCCATCGGTATTTTGAGCCGCGCTGCAATAATGGTGATGATCGTAAAAACCGCGATGCCCATCAGCCTTTTCGACTGGCTTAAATCGCGGGTTTGGGGAAATGTTCGTAACATTAGTTTTAGTCCTTAGTTTTGTAACTACACAGGGAAAGTATAGCCAAAAGGAAAAAAACGAGCTATAAAGTTGGGGTATGAATAACGTGCGCGAAGCAGAACTCCTTGCCTTTATCCAAGAACAACAGGTACTCATCGAGCAGCTCACAGCGCGTATCGAGTATTTAGAGGCGCAGCTTGCCAAAAACAGCAGCAACAGCGGCAAGCCGCCGAGCAGCGATGGACTGAAGAAGCCCG
>Ga0209490_10001465_pt1 | contig 22819 bp, 20 predicted proteins | sample MAT06_FD_187209 | JGI IMG/M metagenome (GOLD analysis project Ga0209490, IMG submission 187209) | Freshwater microbial communities from Lake Fryxell liftoff mats and glacier meltwater in Antarctica - MAT-06 (SPAdes) (version 2) | ecosystem: Environmental > Aquatic > Freshwater > Ice > Liftoff... | reverse complement strand
GTATCTTGCATATTGAAATTGGTGCGGGCAATAAATATCGCATTTTCTTTATCCGGCGTTTCTAGTGAACGATTAACCGGCGCAATATCTTTGTACGGGTTGGAAAAACGCACATAAGGCACGCCCGCTTTCCAGTCGCCGAAGGCATCTTTAATCGCTTTCAATACTTCGACTTCATCAAAGTCACCCACAACCGCAATCTCGCCTTTTGCAGCGCCATAAAATTGCTGATGGTATTGACGAAGTTGCGCAATATTCACCGCCTTTGTATCTGCCTCAGCTTCAGCAAGAGAGCGCGCATAGCGGGCATCGCCTTTGGGGAAAATATTAAAGTGCTGCGCTAGCGCCACACCAGCTAGAGCCTGCGGATCACTTTTTTGCGATTCAAGATTTGTGAGGGTTCGTTTTTTTAGCTGCTCAAATTCAGATTCCGGAAAGCTAGGCTCACGCATAATGTGCGCCGCCAGTTTGATCACCTCAGCAAGGTTCGCTTTGGTAGTTTGCCCGCTCGTTGATAATCCACTCACGCCGCCAGCGAATTTCAGCCGATCAAATTCATCCGATAGCTGCGTGCGACTAAATTTTGTCGTGCCAGTTGAGAGCATTGCTCCAGTCATCGCCCCTACCGATGACAAGCCAAACAATGATTTTTCATCCCCACTACGAAAGCGCACGCTCAGGTTCACTTGTTCGCCACGATTTTTTTTGTATAGCAATGAGACCTTGATGCCGCCCACATCAACTGTTTTGGTGCGCTTATCGATATTTGCATTCGATGGGTCAAAGGCCTCTGCCGTTTGCACCACATCTTTGCCTTTGAAATCTTTCATTAATTCTGATACCGCTGGCGGCGCAGGAATTTCGGCGCGCTGCGGCTTATCTTCAGGCTGAAATAACGCGACCACACGATTGTCACGCCGATAATATTTGCCCGCCATACTAACAACTTGGGCGATAGTCGTTTTAGTCGCATCGTCGCGGTCTTTAAAAAATAACCGCCAGTCACCTAGGGCGATATATTCAGATAACGCAACACCGATGCTCTCGTGATTATTCATGGTGCGCTCGGCGCTATTAGCGGCGCTTTTACGAACGCGCTCCATCTCCTCCGTGGTTGGCGGGTTCTCACTGAATTTCTCCACAACCTTAATCAGTTCTGCTTGCACGGACGCGATGTCATCGCCCTTTTTAACGACCGCACCAATCAAATGCAACATGCCGTCACGACCAGGCAATGGAAAGCCAATAATTTGCGTGGCTTTACCCGTTTCAACCAGCGCTTTATGCAGGCGGCCAGTTGGTGAATCGGTTAACGTTGTGTTAATAAAATCGACCGCTTGCCTATCCGGGTGTAGGCTTGATGGCAACTTATAACCCAGCACAACAATTTGGATATCGCCCTTGCGGCGAATAAATACCTGACGCTCGCCATCCTGCGTCGGCTCAACAGTCCAGAGCACGGGAAGTTCGCGCACTGGCTTAGCAATCGCACCAAAATATTTGCCTATCATGGCCAGCGTTTTTACTTCATCAAATTTACCCGCCACTAGTAAAACGGCGTTATCCGGCTGATAGTATTTACGATAAAACGCCTGCAAATTTTCGATTTTTACATTCTCAATATCGCTACGATTACCGATGGTGGAGTTACCGTAGTTGTGCCAATCATAGGCAACGCTTTGCAGACGTTTAATTAATACGCCGAAGGGTTGATTTTCACCGGATTCATATTCGTTACGCACCACCGTCATTTCGGTAGCCAGGTCTTTTTTAGCGATAAAGGAATTCACCATCCGGTCTGCTTCCATTTGAAGCGCCCATTCTAAATTGTCTTCGCTGGCTTGGAATAGTTGAAAATAATTGGTTCGGTCAAGCCAAGTAGTGCCGTTAAAACGCATGCCGCGTTTATTAAAATTTTTATCGATGTCTGGATTTTTTGGCGTGCCTTTAAATACCAAATGCTCAAGTAAGTGCGCCATGCCGGTCTCACCATAATTTTCATGGCGCGAGCCGACTAAGTAGGTGATGTTGACGGTGACTGTCGGCTTAGATTGATCCGGATAGAGCAATATTTTTAAGCCATTTGGCAAGCGGTATTCGGTGATGCCTTCGACACTGGTCACTTTTTCGGGCACACTAATTTTTAGTGGCGGCGCTTTGCTGCCATTGATGCTTTTGCTATTGATAGCCCCAGGCTTTTGAGCCGGGGCGAGTGCAGGCGCCTTTTGTGCGATGACATTAACTGACGTAAATAAGCAAACCAGCACAGCAACTAGCACCGTTCGCTGAGAGGCTAATTGATTAGTGACGTGCATTGCGATGGACATAATTGACCTCTGAAATTTAGAAGTGCATTTTAGGGGGTAATCAAGAAAGCTGTGTATCAAATTGTGCCTTTGCTGGGCATAATGCGACGAAACCCCACAAGTGCGTCATGAGTGCTGGCGTCCATGCCGGCTTGCATCGGCAAACACCAAAATTTATAAACACTATTAACTGCGAGCATTTCCAAGCATAATGCCGCCGAAGTGCTTGCCAATGCTAGGATTTTTATTCTTGTTCCAATAAATTGCCCCTCGACTAAATGACAACCGAAATACCGCCCTCTCCACCAGCGCCGCCAGAGACACCGCCACACGTGCGCCGCAAGCGCTATCGCGGCACGCATCCGCGCAAATTTCATGAGAAATACAAAGAGCACAATCATCAGCAGTACGCTGCCGACGTGGAAAAAGTCATCGCACGCGGGCAGACGCCCGCAGGAACACACCGCCCTATTTGTGTGGATGAAATATTGCAGATTTTGAACCCGCAGCCCGGTGAGACCGCACTTGATGTCACGTTTGGTTTTGGCGGACACAGTCAAACGATCTTGCCGCGTCTTCGCCCCGGTGGCAAATTATTCGTCACCGATGTTGACGCCATTGAGCGCCCACGCACGGAGGCAAGGCTACGTTCGCTTGGGTTTACTGAGGACGAACTAGTTGTACGCGCACTTAATTTCGCCGACTTTGCACAACTCTTGCCGGAGACCAACGGCGGATTTGATTTGATTTTGGCCGACCTTGGCGTGTCATCCATGCAGCTTGATAATCCCGAGCGTGGGTTTTCTTACAAGCATAATGGCCCGCTCGATTTACGACTAAACCCGGCCAGCGGCAATACCGCCGCCGCGTTACTAGCCGAATTAAGCGTAGACGCGCTAACAAAATTACTCTTAGGCTACGCCGATGAGCCGCACGCGGCACGCATCGCCTACGGCATTAAGAAAAGTAAAACAGCCATTACCACCACCAAGCAACTAACCGACGTAATACGCGCCACACTCAACGATTTTCCCGATAAAAGCGATCACAAAAAAACCCTCGCCCGCACCTTCATGGCGCTGCGCATTGAAGTTAATCAAGAGTTCGCAGCGCTAGATCGATTCTTAGCCGACCTGCCAAGCACGATGAAACCGAATGCGCGTGTGGCGATTTTGTCGTTCCATTCAGGGGAAGATACGCGCATCGAAAAAGCATTTCTTCTATATGCGGATGAAAAACTATTTTCAAGCATCTCTATTGATGCCATTCGCGCATCCCCTGACGAGCAACGCAGTAATCCGCGCTCATCGTCGGCGCGACTGCGTTGGGCGGTGAAGGCAAATTTGTAGCGGCTGGTCGGTCACTCATGGCTATGAAACGGCAAACCTCTAGCAGCCATTTTCGTTTACAAAAAGCCTTTTCATTGACGCGAAAAGCGCAGCCTTAATTTGGACCATTCGGATTACCGCGTTGCCGCCTAGCCTCATACAAACAAATACCGGACGCCACCGACACGTTCAAGCTCTCAACCGAGCCTAGCATCGGGATATTGATCATCGCGTCGCAGGTCTCGCGGGTGAGGCGTCTGAGCCCCTCGCCTTCTGCACCTAGCACTAGTGCCAATGCGCCATCGAGTTTGGATTGATAGAGCGATTTTTCGCCTGATTCATCCGCACCGGCCACCCAAATATCGCGTTCTTTGAGTTCGCGCAGGGTGCGGGCGAGGTTGGTTACGGTGATATAGGGCATGGTTTCGCCCGCGCCTGAAGCTACCTTCATCACCGTGGCATTCAAGCCCACGCTACGATCCTTGGGGGCGATAACTGCATGTGCGCCTGCCGCGTCGGCCGCACGCAAACATGCGCCTAGGTTATGCGGGTCAGTGACACCATCGAGCACCAACAATAGCGGTGCACCCTCAATATCTTCGAGTACATCATCCACAAACTGTGGCAACTGAAACGGCGTAGCCATCGCAACTACACCTTGATGGCGGGCGCTGCCAGTCATGCCGTCAAGTCGTTTATTGTCAACCGCCAGTATGCGAACATTTGCGGCTTTGGCGGTGGCGACAATTTTATCCATGCGGGCATCGTGGCGCTCTTCACGCGTGGCGCTGATGAATAATTCTTCGACCGTATCGGCACGCGCCTTAAGACGTGACGCAACGGCGTGAAAGCCGAATAGCACTTGGGGTTTCATTTTCTCTTGGTCTTTTGCGATGTTTTTGATGTTTTCGCGTTTACTGTTTTGGCGGCTTTTGGCGACCCTGCAATCACCGTCGTTTTGTTAAGCACTTTAGATTTGGCCGATTTTGATTTGGCGATGTTGGCCGCGTCTAAGCCTAGCATCGGCGTGGTGGGAGGATTCGCACTTGATACCGTCATCACCACTTTTACGGTCTTTGTAGGAGCTGGAAGTGCTGCCTCTTTTTTCGGTGCGGCTTGTAACACCACAGCCGTTGGGCTCTTCTTACCGGTTTGCAAAATGGTGGCGATTTTAGGCTGCTTTGGCGGCGCATTGGGTTGCCACGGCGGGGCGGCAAGTGCGGCAGCCTCTTTGGAGTCCACCGCGCGTTTGTCGCTACGGCTTTGTACTGTTGCTTCACCGGCCAACATGAAATCGATTTTGGAGGTTTCAATATCCACGCGCACAACTTTTATATTCACACGATCCGCTAACTGGAATTTTCTACGGGTGCGCTCGCCGACAATCTGGTGGCGCTCGGCATCAAACTTAAAATAATCCGTGCCAAGCTCAGATATATGCACAAGCCCTTCCACATAAACTTCATCGAGAGCCACGAAAATACCGAAACTCGTGACAGATGAAATTGTGCCTGCAAAGGTCTCGCCGATGCGGTCTTTCATGTAATAACACTTTAGCCACGCCACCACATCGCGGGTGGCGTCGTCCGCACGGCGCTCGGTCATTGAGCAGGTTTGCCCGATGACATCCCACGGCTCTTTTGGATCATAAATATCGTTATGCAATATTGCTTTTATCGCGCGGTGTATCAGCAGATCAGGATAGCGGCGTATGGGCGAAGTGAAATGGGTGTAGGCGTCATACGCCAAGCCAAAATGACCCACGTTATCAGGTGAATAAACCGCTTGGCGCAGCGAGCGTAATAGCACCGTATTTAGTAATGGCTCGTCAATGCGGCCCTTAATTTTGGTCAGCAACTCGGCGTAATCACGCGGCAAAGGGTCTTTACCGCCGCCAAGCGACAAGCCAAAATCTTTAAGCATTGCACGAACTTGCGCGAGCTTGTCTTCATTCGGGCCTTCATGAATGCGATAGAGCGCCGCGTGTTCATGCTCAATTAAAAAATTCGCTGTTGAGACATTCGCGGCCAGCATGCATTCCTCAATTAACTTATGCGCTTCATTACGTTTTGATGGCACGATTTCGGAAATTTTGCCGTCGTCGGTGAAGCGCATTTCAGTTTCGGCGGATTCGAAATCGATTGCGCCACGCTTGTGACGTGAGGCTAACAATAGTTGAAACACGTCGTTCAAGTGATGCAAATGTGGCAACAGATTTTCTTCTACGCCATGATCAGCCAGATTTTCAAAAATCGCAGCAGAGACTTTGGTGTACGTCAAACGCGCGGCGGAATGAAAAACCGCCTCGTAAAAATCATAGCGTTTTACTTCGCCAGTGGCCGAAATTTGCATCTCGCACACGAGCGCGAGCCTATCCACATGCGGCTTCAACGAACACATTTCGTTTGACAACGCCTCTGGCAACATCGGAATCACCCGGCGCGGAAAATAAACTGAGTTGCCCCGCAAACGCGCTTCGCGATCAAACGCATCGCCTTGCTTCACATAGTGCGAAACGTCTGCAATCGCCACAAATAGCTTATAGCCCTTGCCTTGTTTTTCGGCGTACACGGCATCATCAAAATCTTTTGCGGTTTCGCCATCAATCGTCACAAACGCTAGGTTACGTAAGTCTTTGCGGCCTTCGCACTCTTTGGCGCTAACTTTCTTCGGCATCTTTTTTTCAAGCGCCAAAATTTGATCTGGCCATTCATGCGGCAGGTCATGTTTGCGCAGCGCAATCTCAATCTCCATGCCGGGATCAGCATAGTTGCCCAGCACCTCGGTTACACGTGCTACTGGCTCAGAATTTTTTGACGGCTGCGCGACCAGATCAACCATGACCACTTGGCCGGGCACGGCATTCATGGTGTAGCCAGGCTCCACCAAAATATCTTGGCTGATTCGTTTATTTTCAGCCACTACAAACAGCACGCCGTGCTCTTCAAATAGCCTGCCCACCACCCGCGAATTTTTATGCTCAAGCACCTCAACAATCGCACCTTCGCGACGACCACGACGATCCACACCAGTTTCGCGCACCAGCGCACGATCGCCATCGAGCACCTTATGCATTTGCTTGGGGCCTAAAAATAAATCTTCCGATTTATCGTCCGGCACTAAAAATCCAAAGCCGTCCGCGTGGCCTTGCACACGACCGGCGATTAAATCCATCTTTTCGGATAAGCCAATCGCACCACGTCGCCCGCGCATGACTTGCCCGTCACGCTCCATTGCATTTAGACGGCGCGTAAAGCCCTCCACCTCGGCCTCGCCAATGTCTAACGCGGCCATAATTTCAGCTTCCATCATCGGCACGCCGGTTTGCGTAAGCACGTCTAATATTAATTCGCGCGATGGAATGGGATTTTCATAGTTCTCCGCCTCACGCGTGGCGTGCGGGTCGCGCGAGCGCGATGGCTTCGTCAGCACCACTGGTGGCGGCTTGCCTGAGACTTTAGACGGCGCATTTGCCACAACCGCTAGCGCATTGCGTTTTTGTTGGGCTTTGGATGATTTTGGAATGTAATTGGACAATGGAGTCACTTTTGGCTAGTATTCGGGTTCATTTTACGCGGGAACTGGCTTGACTAAAGGTTTTTCCGCACATTGCGAGCAATGCCTGAATCGCCATGAATAAGATGCCCGGATGGCGGAATTGGTAGACGCACTAGGTTCAGGTCCTAGCGGTGGCAACACTGTGGAGGTTCGAGTCCTCTTTCGGGCACCAAACAAGTTGTAAAAAGAGCCTATGCGCGATTGCGCCAGTGGCTTTTTTTATTTGGGGTGTGAAATCCCGCTGCAATGTCACACAACCACATTCGACTCCAACCGTTGGAAAAGGGAGGTTGGAAGGGATTGCGTTAACGTGACGCCATTTTAGAACAACAAACGAGCTACGACAGCGTCACACCACCCCGCGCCGCCCCGGCTTTTTCATGCTTCACCGACACATTTACGTCCCCTATCCCCTCAACAATCCACTCCGTAAGCACCCTATCCGACGTGGGTGAAGTGTCTGTCCAAAAGCTCATCAGGGTGTGTTTGTAGGCGCGTCCTTCTAATTCACCAAGTGAAGTGCGCGATTTGCCGGCGATTAATCTAGCGCCTTCGGGCAAGGTAATTTCAGCCGTCAAACCACGTGATTGTCCACGTGAAAGTGCGCGTTTTGAAACATAGCTGGGCAAGTAGCCAGTGTTTTGTATGACCAAGGTGATGCGGTGCGTGTTGTCAGAAATCTTGTCCGTTTTAAGATCCACAATTTCTAGCTTCGGTGACAACATGGCGTTGTGAATGAGCCAATCTGGAAATTTTGCGACTTCGCGCTCTAGCAGGTGCGGAGGTGGATTGCGGAAGGCGAGAATTTTATTCCAGCCGCCGATTTCCACTTCGCCCAATTGTGGATGCTCATATTTGTACCAATCCACATAGCCTTTGCCGCCCAGTTCACGATCCGCCCACGCGAGCATTTTCAAATCATCTTCTACTGGATGGTCGCGAAACCAATCTATGTATTTGTAGTTAGTAATGCCCGCCTCGCGCATCGGGCACCAAATCTCAACCGTCCATTCGTAAAGCCCCAAGTGCTCATATATCCAATCAAATGTGCCGCTAATGACATCCTTGGGGTGGTAACGAAACTCGTGATAGGTGCTGATGGCAGGATAACCGGTAATTTTTTCGCCTTTCTCGCCCTGCTTTTTGTACGCCCATAAATCTTCGGCAGGCATATCGTCATCGGGCAACATCGAAAATGGCCGAAGCAAAACACCGCTCCACGTATGAAACGTCAACCCGCCGCAAATATTGGCGTGGTGCGTAATGAAATGCACCACGGCGCGTACTTCAGGCTCAGAAGTCGGGTAAGGGCCCGCACCCAGTTGCTCAAACTCCTGCCGCCACCCAGACGGAAAATTACGATTTAGATCAAGCCCTTGCCGATCTTTATTCACCTCCACCGTATATCCGTCGTAATTGGTGACGTTGCCCTCTGGCATCAACCGATAATAGTTACCTCCATACTCGTCCGGTTCACGCGCCACCATCAAGCGTGGCTCGGTCGGGTGACATTTCCAATTGCCATTGGCATCCGCTATCCGCATGGAAAGGATGCGCCCGTCGCCGTCTATATCTTCAATATCTAAGCCATCAATCGGCGTTTCATCGAACGGATACGTGCGGGTAGATGAACGAATAATCTTGGGCGTATCCTGCATTGCCCACTCCGCGCCATCGGGATTCATCCGCGGGCAAATATAAATTGTGCGTGTATCCAAGCAGCGCGTGATGTCGTCGCGCTTTCCGTACTGTGTCACGAGCGTGTTGAGGAAATAAAGCGCCGCAACCCCACCTGCTAATTCGCTCGAATGTATATTGGCGTCTACCCAATAAGCGGGTTTTTCAGAGGCCACGCCAGTAGCCGAGTTTGAGGCAGAAATGACCCAAATATCCCGTCCTTCGTGGCTTTTACCGATAGACTCTATGCTCAGCAGCGCAGGATATTGCTGGACATATTGGTGCAAGATGGCGCTGAATTCGGTATAGCGATAAAATTTGTCGAAACGAATATTATTACTGGTCATAAAAAAGTGAGTTCGTTGTTGTTGTAGTACATTTTCGCATCGTTTATCAAACGTTTTCTTGAACTAAATATCTATAACGCTATCCATTTCAGTATGGTTCGATTCACAAAAATACTCGCCGCGTTTATCACCGCATTTGCAGTGCTTTTCAGCCAACTGGCCGTGGCGATGCATCCTTGTCCGCAACTTTCGGGTGCGTTATCAACTCTTGGAGAAGTGGCTAGCGATTGTGAATGTCCAAGCAAGTCAAATTCGGCTTCAGCTTTATGTAAAAAGCATTGCGATAACGATAAGCAAAATATAGCCGCTGCCATAAATGTTGACGCTGGAAAATATTTCCCGACGTTCGTTATCGCGCTTTTGCATACGGATGATGCTCCTCAACTATCGGCAGCAGCTGTCAGTCAAACTGACAAGATTCCACCGGATCCACCGCTCCTCAAATACGCAAATCTGCGTATTTAAAATTCATTGAGATTTTCTTTCTAGCGGGCTCATCAGCCGATAGATAACGACTTTGCGCGCTCACTGCTGGCAGCGCCTTTCTCAATGACATTGGAGCAGGACATGAAATTTTTCAGTCTAAAAGTATTATTTTTATTCGCATACTTGGCTGCTCTATCGCCTAATAGCAACGCCAAACCCATCGCCTTTGCCGAAAGTTGGACCATCATGCATGAGCGCGATAGCGATATGCTTGAAACCAATTTGTATTACGCGCCGACATACTATTTTTCATTTGGTCCTACGGTGTCAATTACAAAATCAGCTGAAAAAGGTATCCGTCGCGAGGCAAATATCATGCACGCGAATTTTTTACTCAAGCGTTGGAATATGCCTAACGCGCAAGCCAATATTTTTACAACTGTTGGCCTAGGCCGGGTTAAGACTATTGCCCCGGTGAAGCATGCGCCGGGACACCTTATGCAGGGCAATTCACAGATGAATCTTCGTCGAGAAAATACTGAGAATACCCGCCACGTGACCCTTCAGGGTGATTATGAAACGCGACAGTTTTACACCGCGTTTAAAGCAGATGCACATCAAACTGCCACATTTTTAGACCGCACAGATACTGCGCAAATCGGCTTTTCGCCGGTTGCGCACGACTATGAGGATTTGGCCGTGTGGTTTATTGCGCAGGTAAAAAAGAAACGCGGTTTACACAACAACACCGAGGGCGGCGCGTTTGTTAGATTGTTTAAGAAAAACGTATGGGTAGAAATCGGCATGACCGAGCGCCGCCGCTCGCAAATTATGCTGATGGTTACCTATTAAACTAACGTATCAAAAAATGACGCAAATTTTAATCGACTTATTCGACTCAACACAAAGGAAAATACCATGAAATCAAAACTTATCATCGCCAGCATCACAACCGCATTTGCCACCCTGTTTGCTACCTCCGTTTTTGCCGCACCCAAGACAATTCAAATCGGCTTGGATGGTTTGGTTTGTGCGTTTTGCGCGCAAGGGGTAGAGAAAAAAATGAAAGCGCAGGCGGCTACCGATAAAGTATTTGTCAGTTTGGATAAAAAAGTAGCACTGGTTTCACTTAAAGAGGGCAAAGACATTTCGGACGCCACCATCAAAGCCGAAATTACCGATGCTGGCTATGTGGTGAAATCGATTGCTCGTAGCGAAGAAACATTTGACGCGCTTAGAAAAAAAATCAAAGACAGTAAGTAAGCAATGAGCACACCGACAAGTGCGCTTAACCAAAACGCCGCCGTCTCGTTTTTGTCGCTCTTTACGAGCGGCGGCACGCTGATTTGTTGTGCATTACCAGCGCTTTTGGTCTCCATCGGTGCTGGAGCAACATTAGCGGGTTTGGTGACCAACTTCCCGCAACTCATCTGGCTTACTGAGCATAAAACGGCATTATTTATTGCAGCAGGCCTCATGCTGGTCGCCGCTGGGGTGATGCAGTGGCGGGCGCGATCCCTGCCCTGCCCGGCTGATCCCAAGTTAGCCGCCACCTGCGCACGGACCCGAAAAATATCGGTTGGTATTTATTGGTTCTCGGTCGTCGTATTTGCGGTTGGATTCTTCATGGCGTATGTGTTGCCGTGGATGACTGGGGCGTAATCGATTTGCAAGTTGTTAGGTGATTAACGCTTAATCAAAGCTTGTCATTCCAAACGCTTTTGTGAGGAATCTTACCCGCGTAGTCATACCTACCAGCGGGTGAGATTCCTCGTTGCATGATAAAGCCATGCTCTGTCGGAATGACAGGTAGTTGTTATTTTTGAAGGTGTGTTAAAAATTAAGCTTCGCGTGGCTCGGTATTTTCAACTGCTAATGCGCTATTGCCCGCAACTGCTGCCACCTTTAGTGTTGCTACCCGCACATCCGCATTTTGCTCACGGTGCAATAGTGCAAGTTACTGGGTGATTAACGCTTAATCGAAGCTTGTCATTCCGAACGCTTTTGTGAGGAATCTTACCCGCGTAGTCATACCTACCAGCGGGTGCGATTCCTCGTCGCATGATAAAGCCATGCTCTGTCGGAATGACAGGTAGTTGTTATTTTTGAAGGTGTGTTAAAAATTAAGCTTCGCGTGGCTCGGTATTTTCAACTGCAATCGCGCTATTTCCCGCTGATGCCGCTACTTTTGGTGTTGCGACCCGCACATCCGCATTTTGCGCGCGATGCAATAGCGCTTGATCGATCAACACCAGCGCTAAATACGCCTCGGCTATCGGCGTAGCGCGAATACCAACACACGGATCATGCCGTCCGTGGGTATTAATCACTACCGCCTCACCCGCTCTGTTGATTGTTTGCCGGTCCAGCCGGATAGAGGAAGTCGGTTTAATCGCGATCGAGACCGTCACATCTTGCCCACTAGAGATACCGCCGAGTACACCGCCTGCATTGTTGGATAAAAACCCATCGGGTGACATTTCATCCGAGTGCTCGGTACCAAGCTGCTCAATTGAATGAAAACCTGAGCCAATTTCTATCCCCTTTACCGCATTGATGCCCATCATCGCATAGGCGATAGCCGCGTCAAGACGGTCGTAAATTGGCGCACCCCAGCCAACCGGCACGCCGCTCGCCACAATATTAATGCGCGCCCCGCAGCTCTCGCCGGATTTGCGAAGCTTATCCATGTAGGCTTCGAGCGCATCAATCATCGACGCATTGGCCGCAAAGAAAGGATTTTTATGTACATGGGCTAGTGATTCAAACGGGATTTTATTTGCACCTAGCTGCGACAAATAACCATTTATTACCACACCATATTTTTCATTAAGCCATTTTTTTGCCACCGCACCTGCTGCCACCGTCGGTGCAGTAAGCCTAGCGGAGGAGCGACCGCCACCGCGATGATCACGAATGCCGTATTTTTGTAGGTAAGTGTAATCGGCGTGTCCAGGACGAAAGGCGTCGGCAATATTGCCGTAGTCTTTACTTTTTTGATCTTCATTACGGATCAGTAACGCGATTGGCGTGCCGGTAGTTTTGCCCTCATACACGCCGGACAAAATTTCCACAACATCATCTTCGCGGCGCTGCGTTACGTGGCGGGACGTGCCGGGCTTGCGGCGATCAAGGTCAGGCTGGATATCGTCAGTGGACAACGCCATCCCCGGCGGGCAACCATCAATAACGCAGCCAATGGCAGGACCATGGGACTCGCCAAAGTTGGTGACAGTAAAGAGTTTTCCGATTGTGCTTCCAGACATATTGGCTCTTAGTTTTTGTGATTAGATTTGGATATTTATTAATTTACGAATTTACCAGCCGGCGAATGCGCAAATGTCACTCGCGCCGGATTTTGACCATTTCGTCGCTTTTTTAAGCCAATACGGTTATGACCAAAATATAGTCCGTCATCATTTTCGCACTGAATCTGATAGCAACAGTCAACCATTAAGGAGCAACCATGAAAAAGATTTTAGCGTTCCTATTTGCAATGTGTAGCGCCACCATCCTTGCCGCGCAGACATTTAATATCTCACCTGCTAACCCCGTCTTGCAGGGCGACAAAATCTCGATACAACTCACAGGACTTGACGCCAATGCGCGCGTCAAAATTACCGCCGAACGCGCCCAACGAAGCTGGGGCACAGACAAAAATATTGTTTATCGAAGTGAAGCCGTGTTCATAGCAAACTCAGTTGGCGAAATTGACTTGAGCACAACCGCTGCCGTGCCACGCTCGGGTACGTACAAAGGCGTGGACATTCGTGGGCTATTTTGGTCAATGATGCCGACAAAAACGGAGGCCGCTAAGGATGCAAAAACAGGCATTGTTAATTTCATTGCCAGTATTGACGATAAAACGGTGGCGAGCGCCGCAGTTGAATTTATCCAATATGCACCGCAGCTCACCATTGAAAAACTCGATAAATTTCCCGGTGCTATTTTTGTGAATTTTCCGGATAAAGCAAAATCGAAGCGCCCGGTGGTTATCGTACTAGGTGGTTCTGAGGGCGGTAACAAGAGCGTGAATGACGCAACTAAACGCATGGCCTCCCAAGGTTTTGCCGCAATGTCGCTGCCCTACTATTCACCAAAATCTTGGCCCGCATTCAAACAGGAAGTGCCTGGGTTACCTGAAAATTTTGTCGATATCGACATTAGTCGCATCAATGACGCTCGCCATTATCTTCGCACACGTTCTGACGTTGATGGCGACCGCATTGCGATTTATGGGGTATCAAAAGGGGCGGAATATGTATTGCTCGCCGCCACTACATTTCCGTGGGTGAAGTCGGTGGTGGCGGTTGTGCCAACGGATGTCGTGTGGGAGGGCTGGGGTGAAGGCATAGCAGCGAACACGCGGTCTTCATTTGCTCTCGACGGCAAACCATTTCAGTTCACGCCGTATCAGGATTTTGCAGCAGAATTTATGGGCTTCCAAACTGGTGACGACGTTCGCATACGCCGCCCGCAAGATAAAGGCCGCGCGGCTAATCCGCAACGCGCCGCCGCTGCACGTATTCCAATTGAACGCTACAACGGCGCGCTGATGGTTATCGGTGGGCAAGAAGACCAAGTATGGAATTCCGGCATGATGTCGCACATCATTGCGGAGCGCCGCGCGGAAATAACTAAATCTACTAAAGCAAAAGCCGGACTACTACCGCTGACCGTTTCACTCATCTACACCGATGCCGGTCACTATTTAACCGGTAACGGCTACTCCCCCACCACCCAATACAACGCGGGCGCCAGTAAAAGCGGCGGCACGCCGGAAGGCAACGCGAGAGCAGAGGCAGACGCTTGGCCGAAAACGATTGCCTTTTTGAAAAAGACGTTAGGGGCGAAATAAATTTTACGCAATTGTAAATTTACAACCTCGTTTATTGACGGGCGTTTTGAAGCAAAAAATGACCAAGACGCACACCAGTAAACGACTTTGTAAACCACCACTCTGCTCTGCCTTGTTTAGCCTTATTTGGCCATATTCGAGCTTATTTGGGCTTACTTGGGCTTACTTGGCATAAAACACCCAAAACGCTGACGCAGGATCCGTCCAGCATTCGATATTCGTAAATCCTGCCTCGCGCAGCAGCGCGTCGAAGTCTTCGCGATGATATTTATAGGAATTTTCGGAGTGAATTTTTTCGCCTTTCGCAAAGTTGCGAGCTACGCCGTCGATGTGTACGGTTTGCTCAGCGCGTGACTCCAAGTGCATCTCAATGCGGCCCATCGCCTCGTGGTAATACCCCCTGTGCTGCCACTGACTGATCACAAAGTCGGTGCCGATTATGCGATTGATGTGGCGAAGGGCGTTCAAATTAAAGGCGGCGGTGACGCCGAGCGCGTCATCGTAGGCGGCGTCCAATTTTGCCTTTTGTTTTTTTGAATCAACCCCAATCAATAGTCCGCCACCGGATGGCGCGGTGATGTCACGCATCTGCGCTAAAAATCGGGTGGCCGCCGCCGGGGCGAAGTTACCGATGGACGAGCCCGGATAAAACAAAGTCACCTTATCGCTCAACAACTCTGCCGGCATGGATAAGGAATGCGCGAAATCAGTGACGAGGCCAATCAATTCAACATCCGGAAAATCTGGCGCCATATTGCCCAATGCGCCGGCCACGGTCGGCCCCGCAATGTCGACCGCCACATAGCGCTTCGCATCCAAATAGGGCAACCACGCACGCGCTTTTTCACAATCGCCTGCGCCTAAATCAATGAACGTGCCGGCTCGACCGATCACATCAGCAATCGTCTGACGATTCGCCTCAAAAATAGCGCGCTCAGTGCGCGTTGGATAGTATTCATCCAGTTGGCAGATAGCGCCGTATAAAACGCAGCCCTGTGAATCATAAAAATATTTCGGCTCAACGCTTGCGTCAGCAGCACGTAGGCCAGCCACTAATCTTCTTCGCTCAGCATCAGTATCAAGATGCAATTGGTTAATAATACGAAGGGCATTTTTTTTCATATTTTTTATTAGTTGGCGTTGGTATTAATGTTGATATTTATGAATATAGTCGCTACGCTACCGAAGTCTTTCTAGTTTCGCTTTTTTAATTTTTTTGGAGACTCATCATGTTAAATTTTTCATCTTCACGCACCATAAAGTCACTCATGACTTGTGCATTAGTTGCCTTCGGTTCAGCTGCATTTGCCCAGCAAGTTTTTCGTGTCACGACTATTCCTGAAGAGGCCGCCACCGAGCAAGTGCGTAAATTTACGCCACTCGCCCAGTACCTAGAAAAAAAATTAGGGATGAAAGTTGAATTCACTCCCGTTACCGATTATCCTGCTGCGGTTGAAGCGATGGTCAATAAAAAAGTAGATTTAGTCTGGTTCGGCGGCTTTACCTATGTGCAAGCGAGCATTCGCTCCAAAGGCCAAGTCATCCCAATCGCGCAACGCGAGGAAGACACCAAATTTCAATCGGTCTTTATCACTAAAACCGACTCTGGTATTAAAAAACTGGACGACTTAAAGGGAAAGCAAGTCTCCTTCGGTTCAGCCTCCTCCACTTCTGGTCATTTGATGCCGCGCAGCTTCTTACTCGCCGCCAAGATTGACCCTGAAAAAGATTTCAAGCGCATTGCCTATTCCGGCGCGCATGATGCCACCATTGCCTCGGTAGTCAGCGGCAAGGTAGATGCCGCCGCACTCGACATTACCGTGTGGAAAAAATTTGTTGCTGAAAATAGAGTGGATACCAAAGCCGTGGATGTTTTCTACACTACACCTGGCTTCTTTAATTACAACTGGGCGGTGCATGCCGATATGCCAGCTGATTTACGCGCAAAAGTTACCAAGGCGTTACTTGATATTGACCCCGCCACCCCCGAGGGCGCTGAAATATTAAAACTCAACCGCGCCACCCGTTACATCCCCACCAAAGCTGAAAATTACTCTGGCATCGAAGCCGCCGCTAGAAGCGCTGGCTTGTTGTAGTGGAAATTAGCACCACCAGCATCTCGGCGCGCCATCCGCAGGCGCGCCGAGATGCGCCCGATGCACTTGTCAACGCCACCATTACCATCAAGCACGGCGAGCAGGTAGCAATCATCGGGCCGTCCGGCGCAGGTAAAACGACGTTACTTAACTTATTGTCATGTGCGCTGGTACCAACGCAAGGCAGCGTCACGCTCGATAATAAAAATCCCTGGCAATTGTCTCCACGCGCGCTGAAAACATTGCGCGGGCAACTTTACGTCGCGTCGCAAGTGCCGCCGTTGCCGCCTCGGCAACGGGTGATTACCGCAGTACTGGCAGGCAGCCTACCGGCAATGAGTTTTATCCAAAGCATGGCCTCGCTGATTTATCCAAAAAATATTGCTGGCGCGCATGCGGCACTTGCAATGTTTGATTTGGACAGCAAAATTTTTGACCGCGTGGATAGGCTATCGGGTGGCGAGCGTCAGCGTGTCGGGCTAGCGCGCACGCTACTTTCGCCTTCCACACTTTGGCTGATTGATGAGCCACTTTCAGCGCTTGACCCAACCCGCGCCAAACAAGCCATGGACACCATGACCAATCAGGCGCGTGAACGTAATGTCACGCTAGTGGTGACGCTGCATCAGGTAGAAGTCGCCCTTGCGCGCTTTCCTCGGGTGATAGGCTTACGCGATGGCTTGGTAGCGTTTGATTTGCCGGCGCATGAAGTGACACCGGAAAAGCTCAATCAACTTTATGAACAATATGAGGATGAGCTGACTGGTGCGCCACCAGCAAGCGACGATTTGACGATTGCCCCTGCCACCGTGGCAGTGATGCATTGTCGATAGGCGATGGTCGATAGTTGATCGCCCAAACATCCCACATATCCCACACCGTCCGTCCAGCTCGCCCAGCCCCTGAGCGCGACCCCGCTTGGATTGGCCGTCTGTTTTGGCTGACCGCAGCAATGGTCATCATGTGGCCGTTACTGGTAGCAACAGAATTCAAACCTTGGATATTGTTTGATGCGCAATCGCGCAAATCGACGCTGCGATTTTTGGGCGATTTTTTTCCGCCCGTTGTAAATCTCGAATTCATGACCATGGTGGCAAAGGAAACTTGGCGAACAGTCGCCGTTGCCACGGCGGGCATGGCACTCGCACTGGTGTTAGCGATCCCGCTCACCCTGCTTTCAACACGTGCCTTATCGGTATCCGCACTCACTGGCCGCATGGCGACAATGCCATTTGTGTTTCGTCAGGCAATTCGGTTTTTACTCATCATGTTGCGCAGCGTGCCGGAGCTCGTATGGGCGCTTATTTTTGTACGCGTAGTGGGTCTAGGCCCCACCGCAGGCGTGCTCGCTATCGCCCTCACCTACGGCGGCATGCTCGGCAAAGTGTATGGCGAAATACTCGAAAGCGGCGACGCACATGCGAGCACCACGCTTATGCGTAGCGGTGCATCGCGAATGCAAGCATTTTTTTATGGCTTGCTACCGCAAAACGCGGCAGAAATTACCTCCTACACAGTGTATCGGTGGGAGTGCGCGATTCGCTCGTCAGTCGTACTCGGTTTTGTCGGCGCAGGCGGCTTGGGGCAGCAGCTTGATAACTCAATGAAAATGTTTAACGGTGGCGAAGTTGCCACCATTCTTATTGTGTTTATTTTGCTGGTGGCATTAGCAGACCGGGTGAGCTACGTATTAAGACGCGAGATCGGCTGATGAACACCCCACCATCCATACCATCATCACAGCCATTTTTTAGTGCTCGCTGCCGCGCCTGCTGGTTTGTTGCTGGCTTGGTGGCACTCATCGCCTTAAGTTTTTGGAGCCTAGATTTAGCATGGAGCTCATTTTTTTCGATGGACGCGGTTGCTAGCATGGGCAGATTTGTCGGTGAATTTTTCCCGCCGGATTTGTCATCGGCATTTTTGTTGAAAGTTTGGAAGGGCACCGTTGAAACCCTCGCCATGTCATTACTCGGCACCATCATTGCCGCATTCATAGGCATATTGCTGGCGCTTCCCGCGAGTAGCATCCGCCAAGCGGGGCAGGCGAGTAGCTTCGTCTACGTCATGCGGCTACCGACCAGAGCCTTTCTTAACGTCTTACGCGCCATACCGGAGCTGGTGTGGGCAGCGCTGCTGCTCATTTCGGCAGGGCTAGGCCCATTTGCCGGCACATTAGCCTTGGCGCTACATACGTCAGGCGTGTTGGGAAGATTATTTGCCGAGGCTATCGAGAATGCGCCGCCCGGCCCCGCCGCCGCACTGCAAGCCCAAGGCGTATCCAACACCCGCATATTCTTCTATGCCACGCTGCCGCAGGTGCTGCCGCAATTAATGTCCTACACCCTATACCGATGGGAAAACAATATCCGTGCCGCTGCCGTACTCGGTGTCGTCGGTGCGGGTGGCTTGGGTCAGTTACTCTCATTTCACATGGGGCTATTTCAAATGAGTAAAACCGCCACCGTCTTAACCGCCATGATTTTGCTGGTGGCGCTGGTGGATTTAACGAGCTACGCCACGCGGCGAATATTAAGCCGCTAAGTTGATTTTGCGCCGCGAGTGAAATAAAGAGTGGTATGCGCTAAAATACGCGCTTCTGAGCACTTGCAATTTGCAGTAAACCTTCAGGAGAGGTGGATGAGTGGTTTAAGTCACACGCCTGGAAAGCGTGCGTAGGTTCATAGCCTACCGCGGGTTCGAATCCCGCCTTCTCCGCCAAATAATAGCCCTATGCATTGCAGTGCATAGGGCTTTTTATTTACGGGCGTATCGTGAACCGAGATTTTCCATTTGGCGTCCCTTCGCAACTGTTTGAGTGCTAAGGGACTATTTTTGGCGTCTTTCCTGTTTCTTCGTCTTAAATAGCTCGCTATTCATTCGTCAGTCAACAGAAAATGCACTCAAAGATAGCCTCGTTATCATCTTAAACCCTAATGGAAAGTCTCGCTGAATCGACGCAAGCCGTTGATCACGGTTTACGGTTGCAGCGTTGGCGCTCTCAAGACGTAAGCTTCCTTCTAAGCGTCGCAATTTCTTCCAGCAAATCGGCCAGAAGCGCGGCGACTTCTGGGTTCACGTCAAAATCTCGCTCGAACCAGATAAGCTTTCGCGCACGAGTAATGTCTACATTGGCAAAGCGCCATTCGTTTTCGTTACTTCTGAGATCGATGCCGCAATTAATCAGCCCCTCATGCACATGCTGAATGATCCATTTGCGCTCTACCACGCAGGCGCAAGCAAATTCGTCGATCGTAAACTTTGTATCGTCGGCCAGCATATTACTAATAAAACGTTGACTAGTCATCGCCACTCTCTCATTTTTTCGGTTCAACCTTCAACGTTCATTTTCCAAATTTCCACCGAAACGTTCGCCTAAAAACAAACTCGTTTGCGCCGCGTTCATTAGCATCAACGCGTTACCGACCCGCCAGAAAACAGTGCCATCAACGACATACGGCACAGCCGCTATGGCGTCTCGGCGGATGCTGCGGGCTTGTCCATTCATTGCACATGGCGTGACTGATTTGGCACAACCTTGCCGATACGCCCAATCTCCTCCCAATAACCCTTTTTGTCGTAGGTGACATGTAGTTGCTGCTCGTAACTTCGTTCAATTGTGAGTGCATCCTCGTATTCGGGGCTATTTTTGACTTGGTCACGCGTAAGCGCGACTTCGACTGTACTTGAGACCCAATCGACCGATTCAATCCAGCGCGTGGCAACCAAAACTTTCCTGCCACCGGGCCACCAGTTGCGGGTGTCAATCACCAGATAGCGAATCGCCCACGACTCTTCGTCGAAGATGAAATCCTGAACATGACCAATACTTTCATCCGTCGCCAAAATGTCGTAGCCCGTCACCTTTTCGCTGCTACGCAGATGCACATCGGCTAAACGAAGATCCTGTTGGCGAGCCGCAGCGTTGGCCTCAACCTCCTCTGAAGTGAGTGGGTAGGGCAAGCGCGGATAAGCGCCCAACCCCCAAATACTGCCGCCATTCCAGTAGTCCGGGTAATCGTAGTAACGCAGGTAATCGCGCTCATGTTGGCGCGATACGGGTTGGTGTGTATCGATATCTGGACTGCCCTCTATCTGGTCGCGGGTCAACGACACATTGATGTTTTTGCCGCTGCCGACCGGCTGCTTTACCGCGTATGGCGAGATCAACACCTCGCGCCCCGGAAGCCAATTGCCGGTATCAATCACGAGGTAGCGGATTGCCCATGATTCATCGTCGAAAAATGCGGTGCTGACGTGCCCGATTGCGCCATTTGTGGCGGTGATGGTGGAACCCGTGAAATGGCTGAGACTTCTTAACATGTTGTAAATCCTTAGCTGACGCTATTTCAAAATCAAAAACTTCTCAATGACCTGGCGAATCGCTGCGCTGTGTCGATTCAAACAGAAACCAGGTGCGCCGCTCAGTCTCGTCGATCCATACTTCGATCAAGCTGGCCGAGGCGATATCACGGCGCTCATTACAGAGGTAGTGAGCCTCACGCAAATTAGCCGCGAGCGTTTTATTGTCGTCACGCAGCTCGACCAGCATGTCCGAAGGCTCGACATACTCGGCATCGTTGTCAAGCACGCGCTGGGTGCGGGCAATGTGACCAATGGAGCGTAAGGTGGGGCCGCCCACTTTACGAATACGCTCAGCAATCGGGTCGGTCATGCCAGATAACTGATCGGACTGTTCGTCAAGCATCAAGTGGTAATCACGAAAATGCGGGCCGCTCATATGCCAATGAAAATTTTTGGTTTTCAGATACAGCGCGAATACATCCGCCAAAATCGCGTTTAATGCACCAGCAATGTCTTCGGTCGCCGCCGCCGTAAGGTCAGTCGGCGTAGCCAATGGTATCGCGCGTCGTTGCTTGAGGTCTTGTTTCTTCACCGAATCTACTATTGTCTTGGGTTTCGCTAATAATTTCATGGATATTCTCAAAGGATTTAACAACAGGGTTTGTGAACCATCAATTCGTAAACTATTTGCTCTAACGCAACAAGTTTTGCAACACTTTGCGAATAGACGCCCGACTGGTTTCGCATCATCATCCTCGTCAAACGTTTGCGTCTGTGCGGTTGCGTACGGAAGTATCAATAAGGCTCGGGAACGAGGTCGGTCAGTCGCTCAAAAAAGGTTTTTTCGGCGTCAATGACTGACTTAAGTCGCGCTTCGGGGCAGCGTTCCCGAATTGTTAGAGCTTGCTACCGCGAACTTTCAAACGAGATTTTTTGTTCCACGGCAAAGCGCCACCTTTCTGCGTTGTCTGCCGTATTAGCTCATCTTCAATGCTAAGTCGCAGGTAGTCAGGCTCGATAAAAATCGCTGTGATGCCAATTTCCTCCCCGGACTCCCGCGCTTTTTGCACTAATTGAAGTTTCGACCGCGTCCCCGGCGGTGTGTAGAAAAGGTGTTGGCGTATCCGCCCTAAAGTCTGCTTAACCGAGCGCTGTCCAATATATTGAAGCATCCAATTAGATTTTTCTTTCTGTCTTGACCATATAGCGTACAGATTGATGGGAGACGTCTGAATTGACTCTGGAAGTTGGTTCTTACGTAAATCATTGAGATCGCTGTAAACAATAATGGCAGGAGGAGCTTCAAGGAGCGCTGCTCGATATTGATCAAGAATATTTGTCAGATTCGCATGAAACTCACCCATGGGCGTTGACGACGCTATAGGAAAATGCTTGCTGCATCGCACCGGGTAAACTTTGGAATGCGGCGAGTACTACCGCTTGGCAAAGCATGGCACCTAAGTAGTTCTGATGTTCCAAACTTCGCATAAAAATTCGTGTTCTATTGAATAAGATTTTTCTACGGCCTCGCCTTTAAGCTAACGGACTTGCTTCCACTGACACGGTTAATTTACGAGTCAGACTCGCCGATTCGCCACGGTGGGTATTTGCGTTTCTCGCCTGCATGGTACAGGCAGAGCACATTATTGTCTGGGTCGTTGAGGCGCGCCTCGCGCCAGAGCCAGCGCTCGTTGATCGGTAGTTTGATGAACTCAAACCCCTTAGCTAGAAGCCTACCCGGGCGCTCATCAAGGTCTATACACTCGAAGTAAACAACGACGCCAGACTGCCAAAGTGCGACGTCCGACTTAAATGGGGTCAGCAACTGTCTTAAAGAATCCGCTGAATACCCCTGTTCTTAAGCAGGTTTGGTTGCGACGACTTCATCAAATTTCCAAGACCTGTCGTGCTTAACTATTGC
>Ga0209490_10001464_pt1 | contig 22821 bp, 15 predicted proteins | sample MAT06_FD_187209 | JGI IMG/M metagenome (GOLD analysis project Ga0209490, IMG submission 187209) | Freshwater microbial communities from Lake Fryxell liftoff mats and glacier meltwater in Antarctica - MAT-06 (SPAdes) (version 2) | ecosystem: Environmental > Aquatic > Freshwater > Ice > Liftoff... | reverse complement strand
CGTCGCCAAAAGCCTGCCGCCGGGCTGCGCACTCGTCGAGTTCGTGCGCTGCCAGATTCGCGACTTCAAGGCCCTGGCGGTACAGGGCCAGCCGCGCTGGCAGCCGGCGCGTTATCTGGCATTTGTTCTGCTCGCAGGAGCTGCCCATCAGGTCCGCCTGCTCGACCTGGGCGATGCCGCGCGCATCGACCGCCTGATCGCGGGTTTCCGCACGTGGGTGACTGTTCCGCCCCATGCTCGCGCTCGAGCCGATGCCGATGCCGATGCCGGACCGGCGTTGCGAGCGGCAGTTTTTGATCCCTTGCTGTCCGCGCTGGAGGGCCGCACCCAATTGTTCCTGGCGCTCGATGGCGACCTCAACCGGTTGCCGTTCGAGGTGTTGCGCACCGCAGCGGGACGATTTTTGATCGACGACTACCAGATCGGCTATCTGAGCGTCGGCCGCGATGTGCTTCGTTTTGGGGCGGCGACGAGTTGTCAGTCCGACGCGCCGCTTGTCGCCGCCAGCCCCGATTTCGATCTCTGTAGCCCGCCCGAGAAAAGTCCGGCCGTTGGCGCGGCGCCAGCGGCACGGGTGTTGCAAGCGCTGGAACGCGGTCGTCTGCACTTCGAGCCATTGCCAGGCACTCGACTGGAGGGCCAGTGCGTTGCTGATCTACTAGGAGTAAAGCCATGGCTCGACGGCGCAGTCCTGGAGGGGCGGCTAAAGGCCTGCCACTCGCCAAAGATCATGCACTTGGCAACCCACGGATTTTTCCTTCCTAAGCTCGCCGTGTCCAACTGGGAGCCTGGGCGGGTCAGCAACGCTGACGTGCAGGTCTTGGCCCCCACCACGTTCGGCCGTCTGGCCGTCGCCGAAAACCCATTGCTTCGCTCGGGTCTGGCGCTATCGGGAGCCAACACCTGGACCCGCGGAGGTCCGTTGCCGCCGGAGGCGGAGGATGGCCTGTTGACCGCTGAGGACGTGACGGGCATGGACCTGCTCGCCACCGACTTGGTCGTGCTCTCCGCCTGCGAGACGGGGCTGGGCGACGTGCTCCGGGGTGAGGGCGTCTTCGGACTGCGTCGCGCGTTCTTGCTGGCAGGGGCCAAGACAGTAGTGATGAGCCTTTGGCAGGTGCCGGACGAGGAAACGCGCATTCTCATGGAGCATTTCTATCGCCGGCTGACGGCCGGCGCCCCAGCACCCTTGTCTCGGGCGGATGCGCTGCGCGCGGCGCAGCGGACGCTCAGGAGCGACCCTGCGACCGCTGACCCTTACTTCTGGGGCGCCTTCATCTGTGAGGGCTGCCCCGGTCTTCCGGCCCCTGTCCAACACTGAATCACTGTGACGTGAACCCCTGTCTGCTTTCAGGCGCCGAAATCCAAGCCGTGTATCTCGGCAATGGGTCGGCAACGGCCAGCCGCCGCGCCAAGTTGGTTGCCGGACTGCCGACGTTCAAATTGGGCCGCCAGACAGCGGGCATTCGGGGAAACCCTCAATCGGCCACTTCCTGCCGCTGGCGGCCGGCGGCTTCGAGGCACCTCAGCACTCCAGACTGGGGAGAAGAGCGCCCTTCACGCCGTCGCAAAGGGTTGATCATGTGGAGTTGGGCATCGACGGTTACCGCCACAGCCGCCCCGTTGTAGGCCCGATCCTTATTCTCACATCGCAGTCAGCGGCCGCGCCGTCAACCGACTTCGACTGCCGCCACGCGCAACGCGGCTACCAGTTCTTCGGTGGCCACCTCTGGGATCCAGCCTGACAGCGCAAGCCCGGCATGCGCTGGGTCGCCAGTAGTTACCGCCACCACGTGGTGCTTGCGATCGTCGGGCACCAGCACTCTGGCATAGCCCAGCGTACGCACCTCTGCCAGTTTGACCAGCAAGGCATCAATCCCGTCGGGATAGCTGGGGATGCTGTCGTGGCCTGTGTATATCCGTCGAACCTCAGCGTCAGGCAATTCCGACAGCAGCACGGCGCCGATTCCCGACGTCGTGGCCGGCAGCAGTCCGATGCGGCCGAGCCCACGCGAGGCCTCCAGACCCGGCGGCGCGTGAAACAGGTAGCTGACGTTGTCGTTCCACAGAACCCCCATTGCCACCGTGTGGCCGAAGGTGCGCAGACCCTCCAGCACCGGCAGCGCGCGGCGTATCAGGCCGCTTGCGAACAACGACTGCGCCGCAAGCACGTGCATGCCAGAGCCGGCGGTGTACTTTCGGTTGGTCAGCTGGCGTGCAATGCCCAGGTAGCTCAGCGTCTTCAGCAGACGGTTGACCTTGGTCGGGTCCAGGCCGACGCGGCGCGCCAGCTCGCGACAGCCGATGGGCTCGGCCGAGGTGGCCAGCGCCTGCAACGTGGCCATGCCATCGATGAGGCTCTGGTTCGGCTGCGCGCCGAGGGCGGAAGAAGGCATGCGGGGACTCGTCGGGATCACCCGCGCATCATGCTTCAGCACACGTGCTCAGCGTGCTGCCAGAAACGCGCATGCGGCACCGCGCCCAGACCGGGGCCGCCGGGCGGTCGATAAAACATGCCTTCGCGGCCCATGGTGGTGTCGAGCAGTGGCAGGTGGCGCTCGAAGACAGAGTGCTGCCACTCGTGCCGCCACAACTGCGGCAGGCCGCTGCTGACCTGCAGGCTGGCGGCCAGGAACAGGCCGACGCCAATCGTGGCATGCGGGGCGATGGCCTGACCCTGGGCCAAAGCGGCCATGCGCCGGAAAGCGGTGATGCCGGTGTGCGCCATCTCGGGCTGCAAGAAGGCCAGGCCGGGGCAGCGGCGATTGGCGAACTCATAGTGCGAGTACCACTCCTCGCCAGCCGCGACGGGCACCGGGCTTTCGGCGCAGACACGTCGAAAGCCGGCGTGGTCTTCGGGTTGGACCGGCGCTTCGATGAACGCCGGGCGTTGCGGCGCCAGGCGGTGGGATAGTGCGAGCGCTTCGTCGGCGCTGTACTTCCAGTGAAGGTCGACCATGATCTCGGCGGCCGGCCCCAGCGCCTCGCGCAGGGCCGTCATTTCCTCGACCACACCTTCGTGGCTGACGGCGGCGGCGAATTTGAAGGCCCCGATGCCCTGACCCTGCCACTGCACCGCCAATGCCACCCGTTCGGCCAAAGTGGCCGCCGGCAGGCCCGACAAGTAGCAAGGCAGGCGCTCTGCCGGCTGCGGATGCAGCAGCTGCGCAATGGCGCAACCTTGGCCGCGTGCATGCAGGTCCCACAACGCGATGTCCAGCGCGGCCAGGGCGTCCCCATGGAAGCCGCCAACACAGCCTCGCACGCGCATCAGGCCATAGAGCTGGTCCCAGATGGCCTCCACTTGCGACGGGTCCTGGCCCATCAGCACCGGGCCCAGCAGATCGTTGATCAGCTCGCAGGTCGCGCGGGGCGCGCACAGGCCATAGGTTTCACCCCAACCCTCCAAACCGTCGTCGGTGCGCAGGCGCACCACGACCGAGCGGTCGACATTCGGGTAAAGGGTGCCGTTGCCCTTGCGCACGATGTAGCCGCGAGCGTTCACCCGCTCACCGTCGGCCAGCGGCCCCAGGTAGGGCACATCGCGCGGGAGCGTGACGATGAACGTGTCGATCCGGGCGACGTGCGTCATGGCTTGGATGCGCGGTGTGGCAGTTGAGCCTTGTGACTCAAACCCATGGCAGCAGGTCCTTCAGGCGCGCCAGCATCACATCCAACTCGCGCGTGTCCAGCGCGTCCAACGCCGGCCCGGGGGCACGCGTGAAGTCGCTGCCGATCAGGCCGCGGCGCAGCAAAACGGCTTTCGTCAGGCGCCAGCGAAAGACTGCCTGCATCGTCAGCAGCGGCAAGGTGCGCTCGTACAGCAGGCGCGCCTTGTCCTCCTGGCCGTCGCGCCACGCGTCGACCATGGCCACGTGCAGCCCGGCGATCTCGCAAGCCGGCATCGTGCCCTGGGCACCACGCGCCAGCTCGTCCATCAGATGGCGCGCGCCGGCGCCGCCGTACACGGCGTCCAGCGCGTCGCCCGCCAGCTGAGTGAGCCTCGTGATGCGCTGGCCCGAGGGCGGAGCCTCCTCTTTGACGCTGCGGATGCCGGGCACGGCGCGCGCCAGCTCGGCGACACGCTCCAAGGCCAAGCCCACACCCATTGGCGGCGGTGCGTTCTGCAGCATCACGGCCAGGCCGCTGCTCTCGGCAATGCGCGCATAAAAGGCGGCCATGGCGTCCAGATCCTGCGCCAGGGCATGCGGGGTCAGAACCATCACCGCGGCGGCGCCGGCGCGCGCCGCCGCGGTGGCATAACGAACGGCGTCGTCACCGCTGGCACTGCTGGCGCCGATGACGAAGGGCAAGCGGCCACCAATCCATTCGCCCAGCCGAGCCGTCATCAGCAGCCGCTCCTCGCTGGTGAGGTGCTCGTACTCGCTGGCCAGACCGGGGAACACCACGCCCTGCGCGCCGCTGGCGATCACGTCTTCAAGCACGCGTCGCGTGCCTGTTTCGTCAAGTGCGCCGTTGGCCGCAAAGATGGTCGGCAGGATGGGCAAAACGCCAGTTAGCACGGTCATCAAACACCTCGAGAGGCAGCCCGCAGGGGGTGCGCATGGTCATAGTTGTTGCCACTATAGCAACGTGTTGATTGCTGGAGGCAGGCAAATCTACCTCGTACAAACCCCATAGAACCACTTTTAGACAGGAGATAGCATCGCTGCCTGTCACTATTAAAGACACACCGATCGTTGTGCCGATATGCCGGCCCGCGCAGTGATCGCCCAACTAGACGGAGACACCCATGCCCCAGAAGCGACTGATCCCGCGCGCCTTGTTCGGCGCCAGCACCCTGACATTGGCGATCCAGGTCGCTTTTGCGCAGGCGCCTCCCGACCCCGCAAAGTTGGACAGGATCGTGATCACCGGCATTCGCCAGAGCCTGGAGTCAGCGCTCAACACCAAACGCAACGCCACACAGATCGTCGATGCCATCGTTGCCGAAGACCTCGGCAAGCTGCCCGACCGCAATGTCGCCGAGTCGCTCGCGCGTGTGTCGGGCGTGCAGGTGGACCGCGGCATTGGCGAGGGCACGGGCATCTCGGTGCGCGGCCTTCGCCAGAACGTGACATTGTTCAACGGCCGCGAGATCGTCGACAGCACCGGCCGCGGCGGTGTCGGCCTGGACCAACTGGGGTCGTCGACCTACGGCCTGCTGGGGTTGGTGCCTTCTGAACTGATCAGCTCGCTGGAGGTCACCAAGCTGGCCGGGGCCGACCAGTTGAGCGGTGGCATCGGCGGCATCGTCGATATCCGCAGCCGCCTGCCGCTGGACGGGCCTGCGGCGCAAACCCGCCAATTGGCTGGCAAGGTCGGGGTGACCCGTGACCAGCTGCCGGGCAAGACCGGCAAGGAGCTCTTCTTGCTGGGCGCGGCCAAGTTCGCTGACAACACGTTCGGCGTGATGATCTCGCTCTCGGCGGAAGACCGCCAACTCAGCCAGCAGGGCCTGGACACCTTCTCGGGCTACCGCAGCTATGTCGACGGCGGCATCACCCGCTTCGGTAACCAGGACGCGCGCATCCAGGACCTGCAGGAAAGCCGCAACAAGCGCGGCTACAACGCCGTGCTGCAGTGGCGTCCGAGCAAGGCGCTGGAGCTCGTCGCCGACACTTTCAAGTCGACGTTGAAGGGCCAGCGTGAACGCTACTGGCTGTCGTTCAACCCTACCGGTGGGCTGAGCAATGCCAGGTACTCTGCCAACAACATCCTGCTTTCAGGCACGGCCACCGGCGCAGTGCTGTCGAACTCCGAGCTGGCCGATGTCGAGTCGGATGTCGTCTCCAGCGCGCTGCGCGCTCGTTGGGACTTGAGCGCTGCGACACAGCTGCGCGCCGAATACGCCTTCAGCAAGGCCAGTTCAAGCTACGCGCAGCGCTACTTCCGCCTGCAGCCGCTGGCCGGCAACACCCCGAGCATCGCCTTCGACTTCACGAAGGGCAACTTCGGCAGCTATTCGGTCAGCGGCCTGAACCTCTCCGACCCGGCAGCGCTGCGCTTCACCATCCTGTTCGACAACGTGTACCGCGCCAGCACCGACAACGACGCACTGCGCGTGGACCTGCGGCACAAGTTCGAGCAGGGCTGGTTGAGCAGTGTCGAGGCCGGCGTGCGCCGGCAAGAACTGGACTCGCGTCAGAGCCCGCTGCGCGCCGACATCCGCCCCGCCGGCGGCATCGTCGCCACTGGAATTCCCAGCGTGTTGGGCAATTACAGCAACCCGAGCTTTGCCCCTGCCACCGGCCTGCCTGGCACCTACCTCGTGGCGACGCGCGCACTGGCCAACTGCACCACGCTGGCAGCCACCGCCAATGACCCGCAGTGCCAGAACCCGGCGGGCACGGTGAACGCGCTGTCGTCCACCTTCCGCATCGACGAAACCTTCAACGAGGCTTACGGCAAGCTCAACCTCGACGGCGACTTCGGCAGCCAGGCATGGAGCGGCAACGTCGGTATCCGCCTGGTGCGCCGCAGCCTGGCTTCCACCGGCAACCTCATCGCCGCCAACGGAAGCGCCACGCCGACGACGGTGAACCGCGACGACAGCGAAGCCCTGCCCTCGGCGGTGGTGCGCATGGAGCTGTCGCCCGCCTGGGTGGCGCGCGCCGGCGCGGCCAAGGTGGTGGCCTTCCCGAACACCGCCGACCTGAACAACGGCGTGAGCCTGTCGAACAACGCGCTGTTCGTGAACGGCGTGCAGACGCAACCCGGCACCGGCAGCGGTGGTGCGCCCAACCTCGACCCGTTCCGTGCCACGCAGTTCGACCTGAGCGTCGAGCACTACTTCGGCAAGCAGGCGCTGGCGTCGGTGGGTCTTTTCAACAAGGACGTTTCCAGTTTCATCGTGCAGCGGCAAAGCGCTGAAACCTACGGCGGCATCAACTACTTGATCAATCGAAAGGTCAACGGTGCTGGCGCATCGGTCAAGGGCGCCGAGCTCCTGCTGCAGTTGCCTTTGTACTTCCTGCCCGCCGCTTTCGACGGCTTCGGTCTGGTGGCGACCTACAGCTACATCGACTCAAAGACGCCGGTGCGAGACGCTTCCGGTCGCCAGTTGCCCCTGCCGGGGCTGTCGAAGAACAACATCAACCTCGTGGGCTACTTCGAGCGCGGGCCGCTGGGTGTGCGCCTGGCCTACAACTGGCGTGAAGCGTATCTGGTCAGCCTTTCAGCGGCGGCGACGGGTATCTACAACGACGCGTACAAGGATTTCTCGGCCACGCTGCGTTATGAATTCAACCCGAAGCTGTCCTTGAACTTCGAAGCCAACAACTTGCTGAACAGCCAGCAGCGCACTTACGACCAGGTTAGCGAGGGCCTGCGCACGAACAACATCTTCGGGCGCATCTACAAGCTGAGCCTGCAATTCAAGTTGTGAACGTGAACGAACTGCAGGGTCGCGTGGCGCTGGTCAGCGGGGCAGCCAGCGGCATCGGCGCGGCCATCGCGCAGCGGCTTCGCGCCGCTGGCGCGTGGGTGGCGGGCCTGGACCTGCAACCCTGTGCCGGGCTGGACGCCAGCTTGCGGGCTGACGTCCGCAGCGACGCCGAACTCGACGCCGCCTTTGCCGCGCTGCCCGGCCCGGCGCTGATCGTGGTGCACGCAGCGGCCCTGTGCCCGCGAGGAGGGCTGCTAGAACACAACCCGGCCGATTGGGCCGATGTGCACGACGTGAATGTGCTGGGTGCGTTGCGCCTGCTGCAGCGGTCCGCGCCCGGCATGCGGGCAGCACAGCGTGGCGCGGTGCTGCTGGTCTCGTCCATCAATGCGCGGTTTGCGACACCCAGCCACACCGCGTATGCCAGCAGCAAAGCGGCGCTGAACAGCCTGACCCAGAGCGCGGCGGTTGAACTGGCGGCCGACGGCATCCGCGTCAACGCGATCGCGCCGGCCTCCATCAACACGCCGATGCTTCGCGCCTCGTACGCCAGCCAGCCCGACGGCCCGCGTGCGTTGTCCGACAACGTGCACCGCCACCCGCTGGCGCGCTTTGGTCAACCCGAAGAGGTGGCCGAACTGGCGCTCTTCCTGGTCTCAGACCGAGCCGCCTGGATCACGGGTGCCATTCACCCCATCGACGGTGGCGCCAGCGCCACCCGGCGCTGACGCGGAACCTTGGATTCATGAACACCCACACCGACACTGAGCCGAAGGACAGCAGAACGCGCCCGCTGGACGCCCGACAACGCAAGGTGCTGCTGGCCACGGGCGTGGGCCACTTCGTCGAGTGGTTCGACTTCGGTTTGTACGGCACGCTGGCCGCCTTCATCGGCCTCAACTTCTTCGCCTCGCAGGACCCCCAGGCGGCGCTGCTGGCATCGTTTGCGGTGTTTGGCGCCGGCTTCGTGATGCGGCCTTTGGGAGGCATGTACTTCGGCTCGCTGGGCGACCGAATCGGCCGCAAGAAGGTGCTGGCGCTGGTGATTCTTCTGACCTCGGGCGCCACCTTCGTGATGGGGCTGCTGCCGACCTATCACCAGATCGGCATCCTCGCGCCCATCCTGCTGACCCTCACCCGGCTCATCCAGGGCTTCGCGGCGGGTGGCGAGAGTGCTGGCGCCACGACGTTTCTGGCCGAACACGCCCCCAGCCGCCGGCGCGGCTACTTCACGAGTTGGCTCGACACCTTCGGCTTCCTGGCCTTCATGGCCGGCTCGGGCGTGGTGTTTCTGCTGACCGCCGTGTTCAGCGAGACCCAGATGAACGACTGGGCTTGGCGCATTCCCTTCCTGCTCGCCGGCCCCTTGGGGCTGGTGGGCCTGTACCTGCGCACCCAGCTGGAAGACACGCCCGAGTTCCGCGCGCTCCTGGCCAAGGGCGAGGTCAGCCAGGCCCCGCTGCGCACATCCCTGACCTTCGCCTGGGCAGCCCTGCTGTTCTGCGTCGGCTTCGTGGTCATCAAAGCCGTGGGCCACTGGACGCTGCAGGCCTTCATGCCGAACTATCTGATCGTCCATCAAGGCTTCAGCAAGCTGCAGGCCTATGGCGTTACCACGGTGGGCCTGTTGTGCATCGCCCTGATGGTCCCGTGGATGGGTGCTCTATCGGATCGTTTCGGGCGCCGGCCGCTGATGCTGCTGGGCTGCGCCGGCTTCATGCTGTTCACCTACCCGGCCTTGCAACTGATGTCGCGTGGCGATGTGGGCTCGGCGCTGGCGGGCCTGGTCATGCTGGGGGTCTTCATTGCCGCATTCGACGGTGGCTGCGGTGCCGCGATGGCTGAGCTTTTCCCCACCCGCATCCGCTTTGGCGGCATGGCCGTGTCCTACAACCTGTCGGTGGCGGTGTTCGGCGGCATGACTCCTTATTTCGCGCTGTTTCTCATCAGCGCCACCGGCAACACGCTTTCACCGGCCTTCTACGTGATGGCGGCTGCACTGATTTCCTTCCTGACGGTGCTGCGTGCCAGGGAAACCGCCTGGCAGCCGTTGCGGCAAGACTGATGCCGAACGCACCGCGTCGTGCAGATAGGCTGGGCAGCACTTGCCCGGCCGCTCGCCTGCCAGGGTGCACGCTAGGCCTGGAGAAACAAGCTTGATCCCTGCCACACTGATCGCCCTGGACTGGGGCACCTCCAACCTGCGCGCGAGCCTGCTGGGCGACGATGGCCGGCTCCTCGAATCGCGCTCTGCGCCAGGCGGCGTCATGGCCGTACAAGACGGACGATTCGCAGAAGCCTTGTTCGCGCTGTGCGGCGACTGGATCGCAAGCCATGACTGCCCGCTGATTGCCAGCGGCATGATCGGCAGCCGTCAAGGCTGGCGCGAAGCGCCTTACCTGCCCTGCCCGGCTACGCTGGCCAGCGCGGCCACCTGCCTGACGACGCTTGAGATTGAATCGCCCCAACACCCCGCCGCGAAGCCGCGGCTGCACATCGCCCCAGGGCTCCAGTGCATCGACGAGCAGGGTGAGTTCGACGTGATGCGCGGAGAAGAGACCCAGATCTGGGGCGCCGCCCTGCAGGGCGAACGCTGCTGCGTTCTGCCAGGCACCCACAGCAAGTGGGCCTGGCTGCGGGGCGCGGGCGAAATCAGCCGCTTCGCGACCTTCATGACCGGAGAGCTCTACGGGCTGCTGACGCGGCACGGCATCCTGGGCCGGCTGATGCAGTTCGACGACCGGCCGGATGCGTTGCGGCTTGATGAGTTTTCCCGTGGTGTCGAACTGGGGCTGGCACGCCATGACCGGCTGTCGCACACCGTCTTTGCGGCGCGCACGGCCGGCCTGATGGGCAAAGTGACAGCGGCGGGGCTGCCCGACTATCTGTCCGGCATCCTGATCGGTGCCGAGATCGGCGCTGCAACGCAGACAGAGGTTCCGCCCGACCCGATCACCCTCATCGGCGACGATGCACTTTGCCGGCGCTATGAGATCGCGCTTCACTTGCGTGGCCTGGCTTGCGTGCGTGCACCCGACGGCACCACCACGCGCGGCCAATGGCTGCTGGCCATGGCAGCGGGCTTGGTGGGCACCGCGCGATGAGAACCCTGCCACATGACCCGTTGATCGCTATCCTGCGCGGCGTCACCGTTGATGAAGTTCTGGGGATTGCCGACGTTCTCGTCGACGCCGGCTTCCGGGTCATCGAGGTTCCGTTGAACTCGCCAGCGGCACTTCAAAGCATCGAGGCTCTTGCGGCACGCTTTGGCGACACCGTGCTGATCGGCGCAGGCACCGTGTTCAATGTGCAGCAGGTCGATGCCGCCATCGCGGCCGGTGCGGGCCTGCTGCTGTCACCGAACCGGAACGAAGCCGTGATCCGCCGCACCGTGCAGGCCGGTGCGCTGAGCATGCCTGGCGTGGCCACCTGTTCCGAGGCCCTGGAGGCCCTGGACGCGGGCGCTCATGCGCTCAAGCTCTTCCCGGCCGATGTGCTCGGTACAGCGACGATGAAAGCTTGGCGGGCGGTGTTGCCGGCCGGCACGCCGATGTTCTGCGTAGGCGGCATGGACGCCGGAAACATTGGCGGGTTCAAACGCGCTGGCGCGACCGGCATCGGCTTGGGGTCGTCGCTCTACCAAGCTCGGATTCCTATTGCCGATGTGGCCAGTCGGGCTCGAGTGCTGCGCCTTGCCTGGTTTGGCACCTGAAAGCCCGATGCGCGGCTGCGACGCTGGTCGAATTTGAAGGAAACTTGGGGTTACCGTTCGCATGGCACCGCAACAGTCGGCTCAAACCGTGGTTTCCTGTGTCGCCCGTCGGTTGGGGACGGGGTGACCGGCGGCTTTGGCGATGGGTCCTAACGTTGGCGAAGGTCATCAATGGGTCGAAACCGGTTAGCCGCTTCGCCAAGCTCACGGCCAGAGAGCGGTCGTTCGAGCGGGACTGCCACGCAGCCGAAATTCGGGAAAACCCGGTACCGGCCAGTTGCTGACGGTCGCGAAGGTCCGGTATCTGGCATCCCGTCTGGTATGTCTCTTAGTGGAAGCCAACGCAGGGCGGCCACTAGGGCGACGGGTTGCTTTGTTCGTATGCATCCGGCGACCCGCATCGACGACTTGCTGCCGCATCGCTGGCAGCCTGTCGCCGCAGCTATCTGACCGCGCTGCCAGTCGTCAAGATGGGTTCTCCGGACGCACACTTTTCCCTGATTAGAAACGTGCCTCAGCATGTACCCTGATGACATCTTCCTTGAAGGGTCGGCAACGCGCCACGTCGACGATAAGGCCCGTGATGAGTTCACGCAGATCGAAGTGGCGATTGAAGCGGTAGCTGAAGGCGGCCAGGTAGCGATCGGCGTATTTGCTGTACTTCAGTGAATGGAAAGCGCCAGCCAGAGTCGTCTTGAGGTTGCCGAGCACCGTGTTGACCCACTTGAACTGCGGCGGGTCGCGCGGTCGGCGCGCGCCGACGACCACCGGCACGTGCCTACAGCCACCATCGGCGACAGCGGCGAAGCAACCCAGACCGTCGCTGATCACGGTGGTTTGCGGGCTCAGGTGCGCCCTGGCCCACTTGCTGATCGCTTCGCGGGTGAAACCGCTGACCAAGTTCAGTTTCAGGTATCGGGGATGGCCGAGAAAATCTACGGAGACGGCGGCTACGAACGGCACTTTGTTCTCGGAGCCCCTTCCCACCTTGCCGCCCGCGCGCTCACCACCCAAGTAGGCGTCATCGAGTTGGACGAAGCCGCTGAGTTGATGAACGTTGTCCTGCTGAGCCATGGCGCTGTTGAGCTTTTGGTGCATCAGCCACGCCGTGGGGTAGCTCACGCCCAACTGTCGCTTCAACGCCAGCGCAGACAGCCCGGTCTTGGCCTGGCTGATAAGGTAGATCGCGAGAAACCAGGTTCTTAGCGGCAGCTTGGTGTGCTCCATCAAGCTACCTGCCGTCACGGAGGTCTGGTGTCGGCAGCCGTTGCACTGAAACAGCTTGCGGGCACCGTGCCCGACAACGTAATGCTCAGCCAAATTGCAGCGCGGACAGCGAAACCCGCTGGGCCAACGGGCAGCCTTGATAGCCTTGGTGCACTGCGCCTCGGTCCCAAAGTGGCTGAGGAACTCGGGGATGGCCATGCCGGGTTGAAACTGGATCCTGTTGAGGTACATCGTGCGCGCTCTATCTGGAAAGTGCGCCAACGTTACGGCCTCACTAGCTCATATGGTGAGCTAGCTGAGGCAGGTTTCTAATCAGGTACTTTTCTGGTGTTCGCGCGGCAAGAGAATCATCGTCGACCAATTGCGAGCGCAAATCTAGGTCTCGTCATCGTTAGGGATAGCAAAATCGGCGGGGTCGGGCAGTATCCACGCATGACCCATGCTGACTCGGTGCCGTCTCGCCCTGCATTCGGCCCGCAGGCTCTGCCATCAAGCGCGAGCGCTGTGGGCGATACCGGGCCGCGCGTGGCTGTCATCGTCGTTCATGGCGTGGCTGACCAAGCCCCTGGTGACACCGCAAGGGCATTCGTCAATCTCATGGTCGCCGCCGGTGGGCGCGATGGGGCGCACTACGAATCGCGCGGCTCGGAGCCGTTCACGCTGCCTGTGCCCCTGCCAATGCCGCATGCCACCACGCTTCAATATTCCGCCGAAGTTTCAGCCGAGGTCCAGGGCATCCCGGCGGAAGATCCGCCTAAGAAGCAGGTGCTCAAGCCGCTGCGCCAGTCATGGTCCTCTGATTTCCATTATCACGGCCTTGACCTTGAAACCGAGGAAGACACCGGCCTAGCGTTCACCAACTACCTGGTGAACAAGGCCCACCGCCACCGGATGCCGCCCGAAACCTTCGCCTCGGAACGGCACAGCCTGCTGCGGCAAGGCGCCGAAGGGTCGACCCACATCGACGTCCATGAACTGTATTGGGCCGATCTGTCACGCCTGAGTGGCAGCTCACCGCGCATCGTCACCGAGGTATTCACGCTGATCTTTCGCTTGTCGCGCTTGGCACGTGACACCGTGGAACGCGCCAGCGTGGGCGGCAACAAGGCTTGGCGTCTGCTGCACCACGCGCAGGCGGCGGTGGACTGGATTCTCGTCAATGTCATGGCGCAATTTTTTGCGCTCCTGCTCGGCGTCGGCTTGTATCTGGTCGCCGTGGGCTTGCTGACAGGCGGCACACCATTAGCCGTAAAGGTAACTGTTGCGGTCGCTTTGACCTTGCTGTTTGGCGGACTGCTCGGTCTGGCCTATTTCAGCCGCGGGGCGCCTCAGTCCGTGCCGGCTTCGGCCCCGGCGCTGGTCGCCGCTCTGATGGCGGTAGCGACGGGCCTGTCGATACTCCTTCTGCCGGAATGGACCGTCGCGCCCGCGGTCTTGGCAATACTGGTCCTGGCTTACCTGGCAGCGCTGCAGGCCGGGAATAGACGATTTCCTGGTGTCTGGCACATCGGTGTGCTGTTGCTGGTGTTGGTGCTGGGTTTCGTGCTCGCGCGCATGCTGGGTTTTTTGTACCCAGTGCCTAGCTCGACATCGGCACGCGACCTGTGGCTCGACGGTGGCATGACCGCGCTGGAAGCCGTGCTGAAAGCCATCAAGTTCACCTGGACCCTGCTAGCCGCAACCATTTTTGTCTGGGCTGTGCTGTCGTTGGTCCTCAGTGCAGTGGCTTGGGCCGGCAATGACCTGCAGCGCCGCGCCAGCGCAGCCACTGGGCGGTTGGGGCTTCTGTTGTCGTTGACTACCCTGCTGGTGGTGACGATGGCGCTTTGGGCGGCGCTGAACTTGGCAGTGACTCAGCCGCTGAAAGACCACAACTATGAACCAGTGTTCTGGAAGACCGAGGCAGCGGCCGCGCCGAATGTTGCAAGGTCGTCAGGCAGCGAGCTAGGCACGCAGCTGCCATACGCAGCAGTGCCCCCGCAGTCCGCCGCATCAAGCACCAGCGCAGCGGGCAAGTGTAAAAGCGGCGCGACGGAAAAAAGCCGTCCCTCAGATGCTTTCGTCGACTGCCGCTACCGGGGCACGACGCAGACCTTCCCCGTCATCGTGCTGCTGATGGGGGTGCTAGGCCTGTACCTGGTCGCCACGGTAGTGCCCAGCCTGTTGGCCGAACTGCGCCTGACGCGCAGCAAAGATCCCGTACAGGCACGGCGGCTAGGGCTGTGGCTGACGGTCTGTTACCGCTGGTTGGACCGCGTGGTGGCGCTCGTCACCCTAATGGCGGCTTTGGCCGCGCTGGCTGTTGTCGCTTGGTGGCTGGCCAAAGACACGGGACTCTGGACAGTACCCGATAGCTGGGCAAGTTTACTGGAACAGACCTCACAAAGCTGGCTTGGCTTGCTGACGATTACCGCGACTAGCGCACTGGCCGTGCTCAGCCTGCTGGGTGGCGTGCTGTCTCGCGTGCTCCCGGGTTTGCGGGTGCCGCTGGACGTGGCGCTGGACGTCGACAACTACATGCGCGAGTTCCCGCGCAACGCGATCCCGCGCGTGCGCATGCTGGCACGCGCGCAGGCGCTGTTCGACGCCCTGGCCCGTGGCGGCTACGACCGGGTGGTGGTGGTCTCGCACAGCCAAGGCACGGTGCTGGCCAGCGAAACGCTGCGCTGGATGTCGAGCCAGTCGCTCGGTCGCGACCAGCCCGGACGCGCCATTCGGCTGAAAAAGCGGCTGAACTGCGCCTCGGTGCGGCTGCTGACCCTGGGTTCTCCACTGCGGCAGCTGTATGCGGCGCGGTTTCCGAAGCTCTACGCCTGGGTACTGGCCGACCACGCAGACCGCAACGGCCCACGCGCCGAGGACGTCGGCGTCGAGCGCTGGGCCAATGCGTTCGGCAGTGGCGACTATGTCGGCCGCTGGTTGTGGGCGCGCCGTGTCAAGCCGCCGCGCAAGTACCACCCGCTGATCGACGACCTCGAACCCGGACTGGGCCGCGCCCTGGCCTACGACGCCTTCGATCCGATGCCGCCAGATATCGCTGCCTTGCAACATCAGGCCGAATTTGAAACCTGCGTTGGCTATGACGCCCACACGCACTACTTCGACCTGCCTGGTAGTGCCGGTGAGACCCAGGTGGTGGCGCTGCTGGCCGACGACCTGATTGCTCTGCCTTGAACCCCGGTACCCCTGTACCCCTGCGCATGTCAACCAGTGACCGACTGCAAATCTGAAGGAGCCCGAGAACATGAATGCTGACCCTAAGCTGCAGAGCGCCTTGCCTATGCTGGCAGCGCTGCCCTCAGGGCCGACGCGGACCCTGGCAACGCTGGTCCTTGGCTGCGCACTGGCGGGCTGTGCCGTACCGCCACAGATGCGCATTGAGCATGCCCATGATCCCCGCCTTGAGGACCGTGACGTGCGTTTTCGCGCCACCTACTATTTTCGCGTTGTCAACATGTGCTCCAGTGACCAGAGCCGTGCAGACGCCGCTCGCCCTGCCGTCGATTCGCTGTACAGGTTCCGCATGACAGGCAAGGCGCATTCGCTGACGACCCAGGTGCATTTCGAGTCTGGCACCTTGACGGCATCGCAAATCGACCCCTTCGGCGCCGCAGTGGCCTATGACGAGCGCGCACGGCAGCACTACTTCCGCTCCCAGGCAGACGTGCAGCGCGACGGGCAGCGCGAACGGCGACTGGACGATCTGGCGCGGCTCCTTGACCAATACGCATCACCAGCGCTGGCGGCCGCAGCACCCGGCCAGGCGGCAAGTGGCGGCGATGAAGGACGCATCCGACAGGCCTACGCCGACCTGATTCGCCAAAGGATCGAGTCGCTTGCCGACCCAGTCGCGGCTACGAGCGCAGCTACGGCTACGGCTGCCACAGTGATTGCATCCGCATCCGCATCCGCATCCGCACCCGCACCCGCAGCCAGTGCCGGCAGCAGCACTTGCAACCAGTACAAGCGCGGCTTCCAAGTCCTGGGCCCCGAAGGCTGGCGCACCATGAACCCCGACGAGCGACTGCTCTTGGCCATGTCCACCAGCGGGCGGCCTCTCATCAGCACGATGCAGGAACTGTCGGGTCGAGTGCTGAATAACCAGCCCGTACAGGCCGAATTGCTGCTGCCGCTGGTGCGCGAAGACCTGCGCATCAGCCGTGCGCAGCGCGCGCTGGACAAGCTGGCGGCAGCGCCGCCCGACCGCGCGGCCGCGCTGCTGAAGGCCGTCATCGAGCCGCTGGCCGACAGCGAGGCAGCGAAATGAGCGGGCCCTGCAGCCTGACCCGCTGTTCGGCACTGGTTGCCAGCTTGCTTGTCACTCTGGGACTGGCCGGATGCCATGCGCTGGGCTCGCTCTCGACATCGGCGTCGATGCTGGTGGAGGTTGAGGTCTACAAGGGCCCGCTGAACAGTGGCAAGCCGGTGCAGCTGGGGGAACTGGTGGCGGTGTTCGATTCGGCCGAGGTTCTGCTCCAGCGCTTCGAAGATGGCGCCATGAAGATCGGGCACTGTGGGGCGCAGACGACCGAGCACTCCAGTCCGGAGTTGTGCGCCGCCCGCACGCGTTCGCAGGAAATTCGCACGCAGATGATGGGGTTTCCCGCTGAGCCCCCCGGGCCGAATGTTCCGGCTGACCGCAACCATGCTGCTGCACGCACCGCCGCGCTGAAAGAGCTTCACGCCAAGGCAACAGGGATGCAAGACCTTTCGGCCAGCAAAACCGACAAACTCGCTGTGTTCGACACCATCTCACAGGCGTCCCGCATCGCCACCCAGCTCAAGGTCGAAGCGTTCTACTGGGCCGAATCGCAGATTGGTGGCGTTGTTCAGGATCAGCGGCAGCGCAGCCTGCTGGTGGGATACATCAACCTGGTATCGGAGCTTGGCAACCAGATAGCGTCCCGCAACGACGTGCTGGCCAAGCAGCTGACGAATGGCCAGAGCGGGGCGCAGCTGGCGCTGAGTGACTTGCTGAAGGACGCCGGCCCGACAGACTTCCTGCACCTGTACGACTGGTACCAGGCCACTATGCCCGACGCCCTGAGTACCGGCCCCGAAGCGCTGACGCCACAGGACCGCGGGCGCCTGGCGCGCCGGCTCTTCGCCGACCACTATTGGACGCGTACCAACCAGGTTCATGCCAGCGGCCAGGGCGAGGTGCGAATGGCCCTGGTGAAGGACGACATCGGCAACTGGAGCCTGAAGTCTTTCGACGCCGACCCTGGCAAACTGCTCGACGCATACCGCCAACTGACGCTAGCGGGCATCGAGGCTGGCATCCGGGCCGGTCGCGCACTGGCCTCCGGCGGCACATCGGCGGGGCTGGACCAGGCGAGCCAGTTCGCTCGCGGCAGGCTCGGCGCCGGCGAGGCACCGGCAGCCAGTGCCCAGCGGCTGGAGGTTCTGAGGGGGCGACTGGTGGCCGAACTCGAAGGCCTGTCGCGTGACGCGCAGCAGCAGGACGGGCCGATGGCTCAGGACGAGCAGCGGGAGCGCGCTGCTTACGAGGTCCGGCAGAAAGCAGTGATCGCCAAGACGGCCGAGTACCGCAAGGCACAGGAAGACGCGTTGGCCGCAGAACAGGCGTTGCAGCAGGCGCGGCTGCGCGACCGACCTGTGGCTGAGCAAGAGGCGCTCGAGAAGCGTTACGACAGCACCGCTGCCGCCGAGGAAGCCCGCCGTCTCGAACTGGCCAAGCTGCAGGCCGAGGAGACGGCCAGCAAAGCCAACCTCGATATCGCGTCCGGAAAGCGCAGCACCTGGTGGACCACGCTCATAACCGAGGCGCAGCAGGCGCTAAATGTGCACCGTCGAGTCGTAGACGCCTTGAAGGAAATGCAGTCACCGCCGCTACCTGGTCAACGCTGAGGACTTATGGGCCACTACAAATCACATCGTGGTCGGTCGCCCTGCTCCTATTCAACGCTTTGCGACCTGGAAGCGCGGCCCATCCTATATCTCCGGATGACAGCCCGCAGACAGCGGCGTAGCCTTCACCCAAGCTGGACCGTAAGCGTCACCGTAGCGGTGCCGCAACGGGATCCGCCGCACGGCACACCCCACCATGGCAACTGAAAGCATTCGACCGCCCGTGACGGGCAGCTCGGCAGCGCCGCAGGCCGCTGATTCGGGAACAGCTTTCCCGACGGGTGCGACGGTTCCCGCGCCGGCGGCAGCGGGGGACGTATCCGGCCCAGTCCTCGATTTCATCGAAAGTCTTCACGGGCCCACAGGCAAGGTGCTCAAGGCCGCTTACAGGTTGGGCGGTGTGCGGCTATTGCATGTTCTTGTGCTTCAACCGCTACTGATTGCGCTGCTGGCTGCTTTTTGGATGCTAATGCTTGCCAAGTTGCCTTGGGCGCCAGCGCAGCAGGTTCGCGGATGGTTCGTCGAACTCATCCACGAAGGATTCGCAGTCCGGGATGCAGCTGAGAAGACCTCGCTGCGCGACAACCGCCTGATCGACTTTGTGCAGATCATTGATTTCGAGCTTGCGCCCAGCACGCCCCAAAAAGCCATTCCCCTGCTGCTGGATCTCAATCGAAGAGTGCGTCTGGACGTGAAACTGGCCGACGGCCACCCGCCCGCATGCACTGGCGCGGTCGGCGACAGTGCAGTGCAATTGGCAATGTTCCTCAAGTCCAAGCGCGCACCCCTTGAGGCGATCGTTGTGGATGACGAACCCGAACCCGTGACGCTCCACCTCGACGCCGCGTGGTGGCAGAAGCACGCCGTCGTGCTGGCACCCGATCCAGCCAGCTCGCGCGATGTCGCAGGGGATCTGGTTCTTCGGCGCAGTGATGCCTCGCGGCCCGTGCCGGGTTGCGAATTGGTGCGTGGGCGTTTGCAGATCAGCGTGTTCAAGACCTACGTCGCCTTTGATGCCACACCGACTGCTGCTGCGGCGCCGAGCACGCCATGATCCATTCATTGCCCACGCTCCTGTCGCGACACGGCGTAGCTCTAGCGGCGCTTGCCGTGGCCGCGGCTGTGATGCTCGGCCATGCGCAAGGACAGTCGGCCTCGCCATCGGCGACACAGACCCAAGTCGTCCGCCCCAACGCGTCCCAGCGCGGCACCGCTGCGCCGAAGCTTGCTGTGACCGGCATCACGCACCGGCGGCTTTCCTTCCGCGGCGCAGGGGGCGGCCAGGTGCCGGTCGATTTGTTCACTGTCGACCCGGCATTGGCGGCCGTCGAGGTGGTGTCCATGAGAGCCGTCGTCCGAAGCGACCCCTCCAGCGCTGGCTTGGGGTTGACCGAGATGGCGAAACGGCTGACCGGCACCGGCCGCCAGCGCGCCGTTCTGGTGCTGTCGGGCGGCAACATCCTGACTGTCCCTCACACGCCCATGGGCGGTCTGGTGGTCGACGGCCGCGAGGTGGCGCCTTTTGACCGTCGCCTTTCGGTCGTGTCCAAACAGAACGACACTGACAAGACGCTATTTGACGAATGCCGCGCCAAGACCGAGGCTGTGGGCCGGCGGCTAGGCGGAGTGCTGTGCGTCAACGGTCCCAAGGTGACCATCCGCCTCAGCCGCGACATCGAGTCTGCGCCAGGCACCGAGTGTCAGCATGCCATCCAGAGTCTCCCGGTCGTAGTGCATCCAACCGACGGCAGCAGCGGCATATGCAGCGGTGAGCTGTTGCCCTCCAGCAACGCCTCGCCAGTTGAGCGCTCGGTGGCCTGTGTCACAACAGACGGGCGTGTTCACTTTGCCCTCACCGGGCCGACACTGCTGCATCCGCTGGCCGACTGGCTGCGCAGCCCGGCTGGACCGGGTTGTCGGGGAGCGCTGAACCTCGTGGGTGACTACTTTGCAGCCGCCCGATTCATGCCAGGTGGGAATGCCGAACCGATTTCAGTGGGCAACGGCTTTGTGGCGCAGGCATCCCTCATCGTCGTGCGCGGGCGTTAAAGAAATCGGTTGAGTTAGGAACGGCGATCGGTCCCCCCAGAACCGTACGTGCGGAGCTACCGCATACGGCTCCAGGTGACCGTGGAGGGCTCTCGCAGCGTCGATTGTCACGGCTGACCTCGTCCAGCTTCTGCCGAGCCCACTTGGCCGGCGGCTCGCCGACTGTCGGCTTTGGAAGTCGTGTTTGTATTTGGCAACTCGAGTCAATTTCTTCTGGCGAACCGCTTCCGGCGGCCACTGACGGGCTAGGTTGAACGTCAGCTCTGCGGACGGCAAGTTGACTAGTCTGGCCGGCCGCAATGGGTCGACTGCCGTCAGACGCTTTCACGATCAGGACGCCCGTCAGCCGACATTGAAATTAGGCTGCAGGGCGGCAGCCATTCGACTGCCCACAGTGCCGAGCACCACATAGAGCGCGCCGTGAGCAGCCGGACTATGAATGGCGCGGCGACATCTGAGCGGCAGCCCGAAGTCAATTTCGGCTGCGGGATCTGGACGCGAAAGCGTTTGTCCGCAAGTCGTGGACAACTTCTGTCGGAGGCAAAGATTGCCGCTTACCCCTCGAAATCGGCCTTCTTTAGAACGCTGACGATCAAGGGAACCGGATACTCCACGTGGATGCCATTTTTTTTCCCGCCTTTCACGCGCTGCATGATGCGCGTCGCATCTTTATCGGAAATATCAAACCGGGCCAACAGCCCAACGAGCTCATCATCTGAAACGGTCTGTGCATGACGGTTCAGTGCATCTCGGATCTCGGGAGCAGTAGCTAGACCGCGGTCATACATCTCAATGGCGGCAGTCGAATGGTGTCCAGTCTGCTTGCGGATAGTCGCGTAGGGCAGTCCGTCTTCGATCGCCCGAGACACAAACTCCCTTCGCGCTGCATGCGCGTGAAAATCTGTGCCAACAATGCCGCGTTTGCGCAAAAGCTTGACTGCCCACGCATAGTTGTAGACAGCGTACCGATCTTCTGAGCGGTCCGATTGCGGCAGGCGCTTCGCAGTCGGAAACAAAAACGGTGCGCCTGGAACTGTGTCGTTGATGTAGTTGATCTGCCCGGCGATAGTGCTTGCGGCAGCTTCAGACACATGCACAGTCCTGTCTTCCCTTTCGTGCTTTGTGCGACGGAAGGTGACATTAGAAGTTGCCAACGAAACGTCTTGGCACTCCAAGCCTGCGAGCTCACCGGGTCGGCAGCCGAGCAGACGCAACAGGCGGATAAACCGCGCCGCTTCGGCAACCCGCGGCTGACAATCATCAGTGCTTTCCTTGAGTGCAGAGAGCTCAACGACCGCCATTCGGCGCTTGCGGGGTAACTGGACCGGGCGAGTTATCAGGCGGACGAAATTTTCGCGAATCAACCTCCGCTTCTTCGCCCAGATAAAAACTGCCGACAGAGCCGCAATTTCGAGGCGCACGGAGGTCGGTGACATCACCCGCTTGGTTCGCGGCGAGACCGTGGCGGAACGCTTGTCTACAAAGTCGTAGACCAAGATCGGCGCGGCCTCGAGGTGCTTGATCGCGTATGCGCCTAGGACCACGAGAACCGGCTTGATACGCGTCATTTCTGTCCGCTGTGTGTTTACGGTTTTATGACGAAACTCGATCGAAGCTGCGTAGCGGGCCCAGAGCTCCGCCAATGTCAGCTCCAGTGGCACGAATCCTTCGGCTGGCAACGCGAGTTGCCGGGTCTCTTCTAGCCGAGCCTCTGGCTCGGTTGCGAAGACTCGGTCGAAGGACGGCAGACCTTTGCGGCGGATCTGAACACGCCAACGGCCGTTGGGCAGTTTTAAGAGAGGCATCGGGGGCTCCGTAGCAGCATGTGCAGAGGATTTGCACAAGGATTGCACATGGACCCACTTCTGAGGCGTGCAGATGTCGCGGCGCGGAGGAAAAGTCCTTGCGGAACAAGCACTTACGATACTCTCGCCGGACCGTCAGCCACATCAGTCAGTGGATTATGAGTCCTCTGCTCTGACCAACTGAGCTAACGGCCCGCGGATGGCGAGTTGCATTCTAGGTGGCGCGTGTGCCGCAGCGCCCTACTTCGCAGACAGCGCGTTGCCCACCAGCCGCGACGTGATGTCGACAATCTGAATCATGCGGTCGTAGGCCATCCGCGTGGGGCCGATGACACCCAGGGTGCCGACGATGCGGCCGTCCACTTCATAGGGCGCGGTAACCACGCTCAGTTCCTCGAAGGGCACGACGCGGCTTTCGCTACCGATGTAGATGCGCACGCCCTCGGCACGGCTGCTCACCTCCAGCAAGCGCATCAGTTCGGTTTTCTGCTCGAACACGTCAAAGAGGCGGCGCAGGCTGCTCATGTCGTTGCCGAAGTCCTGCACCGTCAGCAGGTTGCGCTCGCCACTGACCACGACGTTGTCGGTGGCCTCGGCCAGCACGTCGCTGCCGGCTTGCACGGCAGCTTGCATCAGTGCTGCAATCTCGCCGCGCAAGGCGTCGATCTCGTTCTTCAGCCGTTCACGCACCTCTTCGATGGTGAGGCCGGCGTAGTGCGCGTTCAGGTAGTTCGTGGCTTCCAGCAACTCGGCCTGGTTGTAGTCGCGCG
>Ga0209490_10001463_pt1 | contig 22828 bp, 20 predicted proteins | sample MAT06_FD_187209 | JGI IMG/M metagenome (GOLD analysis project Ga0209490, IMG submission 187209) | Freshwater microbial communities from Lake Fryxell liftoff mats and glacier meltwater in Antarctica - MAT-06 (SPAdes) (version 2) | ecosystem: Environmental > Aquatic > Freshwater > Ice > Liftoff... | reverse complement strand
TAACAATCCTTACTCGCTAAATTATTTTCCAATCTACTGATGGTTGGCTGCGACGCCAAATAATCATCATCGCCAATTCCAAGACCCATAGCCAGTTTAATCGCTGCATCGTGTCTTAAAAAATTCGAGTCGTTGCCGTCAGCGTAGCCGGCATATATCAACAAAACTCTTTGCCATACCAACCCTGAATCCCTAGATTTTGTCCGCTTAGTACTAGTAGCGCGAACGTCAGGAGTAATTTCATGTGTCGTTTTATATAGCGCAGAACTGGGGAAAATGGCTATAAGTCTCACACTGAGAGGGTCAATGTCTGGCGTCGTGACGACGCCGCTTTTGCAGAATGTTCTTGGCAGCCGTTAGGGTTAAGGCTCATCTCTACTCAGTAACAACCAGAGCCCATTTTCTCCAAATCAATATAAGCGCCTATTCCAAATAAGTTTTTCCATGAACGCCTTCCGGCGTAGTGGTAGAGAACTGTGCCAGGACCTGCGCTAAGTGAACACGGTAATGCACTGTGACTGAATCACAAAACAACTTGATGGCTACGGCTATCCAAACTAAATCACGTCGCTAAGGCGAATCCATATGAACACTATTGTCGATTTCGATCTACTCACCTGCGCTTCATGCGTTAAGGCCCAGGTTCCTTCAACTCAACGCTTCATCATTGGCGACGAAACCGGATACTCCTGCTCTTACTGCGGTGGTAGCTTATGCGCTGCGCGATCAGATGTGCCTCGGCCGGTTACGGCGATATTGACTGCTCTGGCGCGCCAGCGCACTTTTCGCTGTGCCTCGGCACCGGTCTTTTCTTCGGACAGCAAGCTCGTGAGTCAAATTGCCGTACTGGACGAACACTCAGTTTTGCACACGCGCGAAACCAATGGTGAACCCAATTTTCGCCTGGGCATCGGCAAATTGTTCTCCGAAAGCCTGCGCGGCCCTGTGGGCAAAATGTCGCTTGTGCCTTGCCAGAGTGAAGGCAAAGACGACCTGGGCGCCTCGATCTCTTTCAGCCGAAACTTGAACTGGTGCCTACCCGCACCAAATGGCACGGCTGGGTTCGAGCGGCGCAACTTTCCCTTCCAGATTCCTGATGCCATCGAAACTTCGGTTCAGGTCGTACCGAGCGAACTGCGCCGGCAGCAAATCATCGGTTTTGTCTCAAAGGCCACCCAAGGTGGAAATCGGCGCAGTTTGCGCGTAGAGTTTCGCACCCAGATAACCCTCACCGACCTCTATTTCGGCGCTAGTCCGCATGCAGGCCTGCGCTCCGCCTACACAAAAGTGAACAGCGACCAGGTGCTCGTGGTACGCATGGAATTCTCGTGGACCGAAAACACCGCGGGCGAAATTTTCATTCCGATCTGGTGCTCTGACGCAGCGGCCTTCTTGAGCGGCGATCTGGACAGCGTATTGCGCTATAACCAGAGCGATGAGTATCACGTTAATGGCCATCTCACTCTGGAGCACGCTCATGACATGGCGCTAGCTCTGAGGGGTGCTTGGGGGCGTGATTGTCGCATTCTCAAACTGCAACATGAACCCTACGCCATCGCCCTGAAAGTCACTCCGTCAGACGCCAATCTGCACAATTTTATCGCCAGTCAATTTCGCCACAATTCCATAAAAATTGGCGGCCGAGACAAACTGGCATTGTTCTGGCCCGACCTGAAGCCAGAGTCAGTAAGCATTCTACCAAGTGTCAAAGGCACGCGTAAACGAGCCCAGTGAGACACCAGCCGCAAAAAATTCCTAGAAAGGTTAAAATCATGAACACACCAGTGAAAAATAACGGCATCTCTCTTCTCGATCGGCGAGATGACCGGACTGCAGCTTCTTCCTAATCGGTTGTTTACGGCCTGATAGGTTTTAAGCTGATGGCATGCCATTGCAAATTAGCTATGCCACTAGAGGTAGTGTCATTTTTTTTGAGTCACCCCTTTAACTATATAAAGCAATAGACCAGGGAGAGAAAAAGAGAATTGAAAGTGCTCTGAGCTTTGGGCTCAAAACACTTTCAACTCTCAGATCCTGCTCCTGTTCCAACTACTCATTTAACTACTCATCCGACTACTTGCGCGGCGGCAATCAGCGAGCGGAAAAGCAGCTTGTTGGCTGCAAAATCTTGCTCGGGATGCCATTGCACGCCAATTAAATATCGCCTGCCCGGGCCGCTGAAAGCTTCGACGATCTCTGACCCGCAGGCGATCGCTTCGAGAGTAAGTCCTTGACCCAAAACTTTGACCGACTGGTGATGAGAGCTAACTGTAGGCACAATCGCCTTGCGGTAGATTTTGCGCAGCCTGAGCCCCTTAACCAAATCCACCGGGTGAGAAGCATGGGGTTGAACAATCGTACTGCGGTGTGTTTCGCCCTGGCCCGGAAAGCTGGTCTCGATGTGTTGGTGAAGGCTGCCGCCGAAGTAAATGTTCAGCAATTGCATACCGCCGCAAATAGCAAGAACCGGCATGTTGGTGCGCTCAATTACATACTCCACCAGCCTGAAATCAAATTCCTCCCGCTCCGGATCGAGTGGGCTGATTTGGCTGCAGGCGGTTTCGCCGTAGCGTTCAGGGTTGTAGTCAGGTCCGCCGATTAAGAGAATTCCGTCGCAAGCAGCAAGCATGGCAATCATGTCTTTCTGCTTCATTGGTGGAATAATCACGGGCAAAGCGCCGACGGCGAGAATGGCCTGGATGTAGGCGCGGTTGAGTTTGTAGTTGGTGGTTTTGCCCCGATCAATGTCTAGATTGACGGCGATAAGAGGCTTTTTCTTGTGACCGAACCGACTTTTCAGTGGCAAGGTTTTAGCACCTGTTTCTTTAGATTTTAAATTGGTCTGCATATTTTTTTGTTTTTGTTTTTATGCATAGCAAGGCCAGCCTGAGCCGGTAACTTCAATTGCCGGACTGATGCGAAACCGGTTTGAGGTTCCAGGCAAGAGGCAAAGGGCGCTGCAGTTATATGTTTAGTGAAAGGTGATTGGTTTTTGCTTGAAGAAGTAAAAGAGAATATAGCTCAACTTAAAGTGTCTCTTTATGCTGTTTCAAGCGCAAAAGCCTCAAGTTGTAGAATTGTTATGTAACTCGACTTGTCGCGGACGCGCTAGCGCTGGGGCAGAGCCATGCCTGAAAACCAGGCCCAGAAACGCACCCAGGGATTGCTCTCTAATTTTTCCAGATCGCTTTCAACCATATCGAGATGTTTGCGATGGGCCGCTAAAACTTTTTCTAAAATCGCTACTTCTTGCGCTTTATCTTCTAGTAAACGCTCGCGTCGCACCAGTTGCATATTGCGCTGTTCGATTACGTCTTTAAGTTCCCAATTTTGTCTTTCGAGCACAATTGCTTGAGCTGCTTTGGCACGGAATTCTGGTAAAAATCTGAGCCGATCTTCCATGGTTTCAACCTGACTTTCCAGGTAGCCGATGCGATGCATTGCGCCTGCCAGCCTATCGGAGGAGAATGTGAGCTGGTCTAACACCAGTGTCATGTTAGCGTTGGTAATCGCCTGGCGATCTTGTTTGGAGAACAACCGTTCTTGATTGGGAATAAATCTGGCTGCACCATCTGCAATGGCAGCGTCACCTTCAAGAGCAGCAACCAGTCGATTGTAGGTTTGCGTACTCAATGTCGGGCTCATGTCTATGATCTCGTGGGCCAGTTCAGGTTTAGGCATGTGGCCGGCGTTTTGCATCAGGTGTTCCTCTTCAGTTGAGGTAATTATGGTGCTCCAGCGCCGGTCTGTCCAGAGCAGAAGGGGATGACAAGCGTGGATTTTATGTAGGCAAAAGTTCGTTCTCGCCAACCTGCTTGGGTTTGAAGTATTTGTGTTTTTTTGGCACCGAGCATGGTGGCCCAAATTCTTCAAACAAGATTGGTTTGTGATACTGAGTTTGGTGCAGTCACTTCAAGCTGCGAAAGTTTTATTGTTGCTCGATCTGGCGGCCAAGCTCACACTTGAGCGGGCTTACGGCCCGGGTCTCGGGGCTGGTTCGCGCGGTTGCGCTATGGTCTTTTTCTTCGATTAGCGCTTGGCAACCACTGCCGATCGCCCTTCCGTCATGGGGGCAAGGGGAGTCTTAAGCTATTTACAGGCGCACTAGAAGCTTTTGATTCTTTGTACTTCGTAAGTTAGAAGTCTCATTCTTTGCCATCAATTACTTTTTCAAAAAAAACACCTCTAACTCTCTTTTATACACCAGCTTCTCAAACCAGCAGTTTTCCGCCCCCGTCGGTCGGTAGCGCTGCTTTGCCCATTGCCCCGAGCTTTGTGGCCAGGAGATAATTATATGTTCGAACACCTGATGGAAGCGCTACATTCTCTGCCGGGGAAAGTAGGTAAAAGCTTCGACGAGACATTTCGTTCTCTCAAAGAGCGGAATTTTCGCGTCTACAACACCGGCATGTTTATCTCAAGCGTCGGCACCTGGATGCAGGGTGTAGCCTTAAGCTGGTTAGTCTATCGACTGACTGGTTCGGCAGCGGCACTTGGTCTTGTGACTTTCGCCAGCAACCTGCCTCTGCTTTTGTTGACCTTCGTCGGTGGCATGACTGCCGACCGTTTCGACAAGCGCAAAATTTTGCTGGTCACCAATTCAATCGCCATGCTGCAAGCAATTGCGCTGACGATTCTTGTTATAACCGGCAATGCCAGTTTGACCTGGATTATCGCACTTGCCGTCGTTCTTGGTTGCACCACAGCTTTTGAGGTGCCCACGAGACAATCGCTGGTGCCGATGCTCATTGCCGATCAGCGTTATCTGCCCAATGCCATCGGCCTCTCATCGGCTGTCTTTCACGTATCGCGCATGATTGGCCCCGCCTTAGGTGGTCTTTTAATTGCCGGTGTTGGTGAAGACATCTGTTTCGGTATCAATGCCTTGAGTTTCGTCGCCGCCTTGATTGGCGTTTCGATGATCAAAATACCGAAAACCGAAAAGGTCGTAAGTACTCTCAGTGCAGCCGAGCAAGCGCTTCTAGACGCCGAGAGCAAAGCAAGATTCTGGCAGGGGATGAAACGGCCAGGCGTCTACACTTTGCTTATATTGGCTGCATTCGTCAGCACTTTTGGTTTGCAATATGCCGTGCTTATGCCGGTAATTGCCGACAAATTACTGCACGGTCAATCAGTGGCTTTCGGCTTTCTCTCTGCCGCTGGTGGAGTTGGCGCACTGGCCGGTTCACTGGGCATTGCCTTCTTCGGTGCTCGAAAAGGGCTGCGCATGCTGGTCGGTTTTGCTTGCCTGGCATTATCCGGCGCCCTCGCACTATTGGCACTGTCACAGTTCGTGATATTGTCGGTGGTGGCTATACTCATTGCCGGCAGTTGTTTGTCCGTGCACTGGAGTGGCGGTACATCGCTGATGCAGCAGTTTGTTGAACCGGCTTCACGGGGCAAATTGATGGGTCTCTACACAACCTTTACTCTGGGGCTGGCGCCGTTTACGGCTCTGGTTTCAGGATGGACGGCCGAGCATTTCGGTGTCACCACGGCACTGCTGATTAGCGCCGCCGGCATGCTCGTCGGTGCAATGCTCTACATTCACCAGGCCCGCAAAATCAAGGACTCGATTGCTTAATGGTCTACAAAAGAGGGCGCCGTTGTTTCTGCTTCGGCAGACAGCGGCGCCTTCTACGTAGATTTTTAGTTTTGCGCTGATATTACTATATAAGCAAGTACCGTGACCTTTTTTTGTCAACTGGGCACAACACATCTAGATATTCCACTTGCCCTGAGGACAGTATGCAAAACCTCAATGAAGGAGACGAGAGCAAAGAGTTCGATGTTTTGCAAGTGGCTTTCCGTATTTATAGCGCGGAGAAATCACCTGTGCGCAAAGAGTGTTTGAAAAGGCTGGCGGTGGACTATCCGGGGCTGAACGAACGCCAATATGCCGATACCTGGGGGCGGGTAGATGCGCTTTTTGAACAATCGTGCCAGTTGGCCTTTCGCTGGGCCAATGAAAATCCTGCCGGTGCCGAAATTGATGAAGACATCATTGAAAATGTCTTCCTCGATGAACTGGCTCGCAAATGCCGGGGTTTCACCAATGATCAGTACAAGTTCGCTTTGATTCACGGCTTTGACCGCAGTATTTTCTAAAGCGACCGACAATCAATCTGATTTAGCCGTATTTGAGCTCATGTTCAAGCCTTTCGCAGGCAATTGACAGTTCATCATATAAATAAGAATCGCTATTTTCGGCGATGGGCAAATAGAATGTGCGCGTTTGCTCCAGGTATCTTAGTTGAAAGCCTTTATCAAGCAAATCACACGCGTCTCTTACATTATCGAGGCGATCGGCAAGCTTAACTAGTTTTGTTTCTACGCTGGCCTGAGTAATGCGCTCGTGGTAGATTTTGAGCTTTTGTTCTTGCTCATTTTTATCTGTTTCTTTAAAAGTCGGCTTGGTTAAAATCGCAACCATCATCGCTATTGGTCGGCCAAACTGCTCTTCAATTTGAGCAATGCCTACTTTGCCTTTGGAAGCTTCCACTGTGTCATGCAAAAGGGCTGCAGCAACGGCTATGGGTTCGCGCAGCTCTAATTCTTCGGTAATAATCAGGGCCACCCGCATGGGGTGAACGATGTACGGCGCACCTTCAGAGCGATTTTCTCGCGTCGGTCTGCGGCTTTGTTTCGCGTGGGTTTCTTCAGCTAAAGTCAAAGCCTTCGCCAGCATCACTTTATCTAAGACGCGAAATTGCTCAATAGACAGCAAAAGCCTGTGCCTGAGAGTTCCGGCTAGTTTATTCAATGGTTGCGGAGCTGGAGTTGCCGGCATGTTTTCGAAAAGCTTCTTCTGGTTCTTGATGGTTATTTTGACTATGCCCCAAATCAGGTCACTTTAACGTTTATACCATAAGACATAGTTGTATGGGCGAAAATTTTTGTTGAGGGAGGTGTGGGTTAAGGGTGTCTGTTTTCAATGCCTGAGGAATTTTGCAACCTGTAGACAATGAAAATTTGCAGCTAAAAAGGAGGGACAAACACAACTAAGTTGTATTTGCCCCTCCAGTTCAGGCCTGGCAGCTAAAGCAGCAAGCATTATTTCTTGTTGCGGTGCTCGCTCTTGTGCTTTTTCTTGTCTTTCTTCTTGGACTTATCTTTCTTGGAGGACTTGTCCTTTTTCTTCTTAGAACCTGCGTGATCGATGGCGCAAGCGTCTCCGCTTTTGCTCTCGGCAGCTGGCTTTTCGGCCGCAGTTTCGCCGGACGCCACTGGAACAGGTGCAGTTGGAGCGCTCGTTTTGCCATCGCCGCCCTGAGTGCCTAGAGGCGAATCGAGCGGAATGGGACGGTCTTCCTGGTCGACAGCGACGAAAATGGCCTCGCCTTCAGTGACCGGAATGACTTCACCGCGGCGCTCAGCTTCCACTTTAACGCGGATGGTGATCGAGGTGCGGCCGGTTTTGATGACGTCGGCCCAGAAGGTGAGGATATCACCGACTTTGACCGGCCGATTGAAGATCACCTCTTTCATGCAGACGGTGACGGTGCGGTGATGTGTGACGGCCCGGGCGGCAACGCCGGCAGCAATGTCGATATTAGAAAGAATAACGCCGCCGAAGATGTTGCCCGATGGATTGGTGTCCTTGGGAAACATGACGACGCGAATGGCGGGACATTTGGTTTGGCAGTTGTTCATGATGAGTCTCCTGGAAATTTTTCAGGTTAAGAATGGTTTTTTGACCAGAAGAAATCAGTCGCCACGTGCACGTCTGACACGTGCAAGAAGACCGAGCAGTGAAGTTTCTGTGCGGCGAGAGCGGGCATAAGTGGGCACAGCGCAAAGAATGCACTGCTCGGCGTAAAGACTTTTGAGAGCCTTGACGCCGTTTACCTGAATTTTCGCCGCCAGTTTGCGCAGGTCTTGTTCGGGAATTTGTGAATTTTGCTCGAGAGCCAGCAAGGATGCGGCAACAATATGTCGCGCCTCGCTGTCGTCGGCAGCAAACTTTGCACCACCAATAGTGGCAGCAAGTTTATTGACGATGGTCTGATCGGCATCGGTCCAGGTCAAAACTTCCTTGAGGGAGCGGTTTGCCAGGCATGGCAGAGCGGTGGTCAAGGCCGCGCTAACCAGCACTGGAATCAGAGCTTTGACATCGGCATAAGGCAAGCTGACTACTTCGCTGCCATCACCGGTGGTGAATGCGAAAGTTCCGCCAACGGTTGAGGCCTGGTTGAGACGGCTGGAAAGGTCGGCGACATAATTGCTGCCGTCTTTCAAATCAAGCAGCCGGACAGCTTCGATGGCCGCCATGGCGCGAATCACGTCAGACGGATGAGCGTCGTAGTTGCCTTTTTCAATTAGCTTGCCGCCGCTACTGAGCAGACCGTTTTTGTTTTCGGCGCTGAAATAGAGCATCAAGCCATTGGCGAACATGGGCCCGAAGTTGAGTACTCCCGCCATATCGGCCGCCAGCTCGAGAGAAAAAGTGCGAGCCAGATGCTTGCAAAATTCTTCGGCACTGAGGTCGCGTTTGCGGCCAGCAGGCAAGACCAGGTGAGCAATCCGCTTGCTGATTTTGCCGCTCAGGTTCAGTTTGCCGCTAGCAAAGGCAGTGGCTACCGCGGTCTCAAGGGCATCGGCCATATCGGTAGCGAAACCATTGAGAATAGAGTGGATGCCGTGGCCGCCGACTTCATGTCCATCCAGCACCCAGAGCGGCAAGCATGCCATTTGGGAAGCAGGTTTTGAGACCAGCGAAAGAGGCATCTCTCTTGATGGCACCACTGTGTATGGACCGACGCCCGGTTCATCGACGAAAAATCCCAGCGGATCGAGATCTGGCCAGGAGCCTGAACCCTGATTGAGCTGGTCGATTTTTTCGTCGCTGATGAAACGCTGGTAGAGATTACTTGAAAGAGCCAGATACGCTTTGAGCTCAGCTTCGTGTTTGGTGGAGCGAAGTTGAACGATAGGCGCGGCCAGAACTTTGAAAGCTTCTTGCAGTTGCGAAAGCACCTGTTTGCGTTTGAGAATATTGCGCAGGCCGGTGTTTTTGAGAGTCGGTTCGGCTAGTTCGGCTGCTCGAATCAAAATATTGACGTAAGCGGCATGGTAGCGCGAAGGCAGCAGTGCAAGACCGGCTTCGGCTGTGTCTTTGTAAATGGCGACATCAGCGTTGGCATCGAATGGATTTGGCACAGAGACCGGCACAGCAAGCCGACCGCGAATAATCTTTATCATCGTTGCAAAATTACCGAAGCCGGGATACTGAGGGCTTTTGCCTTCAGGAGGGGTGGTTTTATTCATTGTTTTTCTCCGCTCTGCGGTCGGTTATGCTCACGCAGTCAGCGCGGGCGAAAAATAAGAAATGGTGATCAGTGGCTTAAAAGGCTGATTGATATAACTTTGGGGAAGTAGAGAGAAATTGCACAATCAAACTATTAAGTTCATGATGGTGATTACAAGCGCTCTATTACTTCTCCAGATAAATCATTTCAGCAGCTTTGTCTTGGCAACAACTCCTTGCTTCTTGTCAGCTGATTTGCGCCTTTGCACAGTTTTCAAAGCCGAAAGATTAGCGTGGTTGCGCTATCGCTTGAAAACGCCCGAATAACAGTGAGATCAATTTGGTATAGTCAGATAGTTGAGCAGAGAGATTATCAGTGCCAGAAGCAGACCAAAATGCACCAGAGGATTTGCCTGCACCAGATGCGGTGCCTGAAGCTGCGCCTGAAAGTCATGAAAGTACAGATTCGGCCACTCCCCTGACTGAACCGGCTTCTACGGCCCCTTTTTCTAATCCGCCTTTGCCGCCTGCCTCAGGTGAGCGTGGACACCCGTTAATTTTGTTGCTGCTGGCTGTGGCCGGAACACTTGTGGTCATTGTTGTTGCCTGCAATATTTTCGATAAAGAATTGCCTTATTTTCTTGTCAATTTAGACCCGCTGCTCGATCAAACCGTGCGTTATAGACCAGCTAACGCTCCCCTGTCTAAAGACTGGCGCAATGAGCTTTTGGTCGAGCAAAATATCTGGGTCAATGAAGTAAACAAAATTAAACTAGGTCAGGCAACAGCAAAGCCTGACATGTTTAAGCGCGACTTTCTCTTCTACCTGGCCGATTCTTATTACCGTGACGAGCCCCATTTTATGGAGGCAAAAGCGGCATACATGGCTGGAAGTAACGAACTGCGCGTACCGCACACTCCCGGATACGATATCAGCGACATCGATCTCGCCAAAAAAATCGGCTATTGCTGTTTGCGCCTTGGGCAATATTCTGAGGCCGAACAGTACTTACGCAAAGCGGTAAAATTAGCTGACGAAAACAAAAATCCGGCATCTAAAGCCGTCTGCGCTGGAGTCGCTAATTATTGCCTCGATCTTTTGACTGAGTGCGCTATTCGACAGAATCATCTTGCCGAGGCCGATGTTCTGTTTAAAGAGCGCTTAAAGCGCATCTCGCTCACAGATTTAAACAACAGTGTCGAGCGCTATATGCTGTTTAACAATGCGCTTTTGTTGGAGAAGAAAGGCGACATGGTCAATGCCGAAATTTTCTATAAAAAAGCCATGGAGCAAGAAGCGCTAGACGATAAAAACCGAGGTGTGATTGTTAATGCGCCCAATGATAACAACCGCATGCTCGCGTATATTTTACGTGAATATTCCCGCTTTCTTCGCAGTCAAAAAAGACCAGCTGAAGCCTACACCATGATGGATCGCGCCTGCTCTATTTCTAATAACGCCCCGTAAATTTTCTTCCGATATCGGAAGAAAATCGCCAGCCGTGCCGCAATGGTTCGCGCGGTTATCGCGCTTGACAAGTCCTGACTGGCCCATCTGCGGCTGTGCTCTAGCGGTGGTGATGGAGGTCTTAACTAGAACAGGCTAAGTTCTAGCTAATTGGCTATATAACCGATGAAATCAAGTGCCCGTATTTAGTACGTCTAGATATCCTTCCTCTTCACTTCCAGATCAAAAGCAAATTATCTAGCCATTCGACAGCGCTCACTTTCACACCAATCGCGTAGCCCACAAGGCGCCGCTGTTGTTGCACGGATATGTGTTGACGCTTACTAGTCGGATATTGGTCGGTAAGGCTTGTGAGAGCGGCGGAAATTTAAACAATGTCCTTATGGACGCTAGGACACATCGGTTCTAGTTAACTAGGGGTTCACCTCAATGGATACCAAAACAAGCATTTTTAGCCTTGCCCTCTGGCGCAGTGTCGGAAAGCTGGCTAAGCCTTTCTTTACGTCTCGGGATGTGTCAGAAGTGACAGTTCCGTTTACCTTCTCGCGCATCAAGTTCAACATTCAGGAGCGTTTCAAAGCCTGGGGCCTCGTTGCCCTGCTGTTCATGTTCCTGGTTGGTGTGAACAAAATGAACGCCATGATCAATGGCGCTTACGGCGACTTCCAGAACGCTCTGCCTGATGCTGCCAAAGACAGCAGTCTGGCGGATGTTGCCTGGAGTAACCTTTACTTTCTCGCCGTCATTTTCATCGCTGCCGTGCCAGTTGTAGTTATCTACTCTTGGCTGCGCAGCTTGCTGGTAATTGTCTGGCGCAAGTGGCTGTCTGAGTTCATGCTCAAGCAGTACTTTTCCAATCGCAATTACTATCGCATCTCCAGCAGCTCGCTGGTGGATAACCCCGACGAGCGCATCGCTAACGACGTGGAAGGTTTCGTCGGCGGCGCGCTAACTCTGGTGCTCGCAGTCGTCGACGCCGTTGTTACTCTGTTTTTCTTCACCCAGATTCTCTATGCTCTGTCGCACTCGTTGACAGCTGTTGCAATCCTGTACTCCACTTTCGGCACCCTGATTTCGGTCTGGTTGTCGGTGAGGCTGATTCGCTTCAAGTACAACCAGCAGCGTCTTGAGGCAGACTATCGTTTCAGTTTGATTAACGTGCGCAACAACGTCGAGCCCATCGCCTTCTACCAAGGCGAAAAGGCCGAGTGGAAACAGCTTCTGCAGCGCTTCCATGCTGCCATCAAGAACAACATGTCGCTGATCGGTTATCAGCGCAGGGTGAGTTTCTTCACCACGTGGTTCGACTACTTTGTCGCCATCGTACCGTTCGCCATCATCCTGCCGATCTACTTGCACGGCGACGTCAAGATTGGCGCCTTTACCCAGGCCAACATGGCTTTCGGTCAGGTGCTCGGCGCGCTTGCGATTGTGGTTTCACAGATCGGCACCATCAGCTCGTTTGCCGCCTACGTCACTCGTTTGATGGGGCTGCAGGATGCACTGAATTCCAAAGACCTGGCCGATACCGATGGTCACACTGCCATCATCACCACCATCGGCAACGAGATTGCGCTCAAGAGCGTGACCTTGAACACGCCAGACTACAAGCGTCTGCTGGCCAAGGATGTGACTGCCGAAGTGCCTCTCGGTACGGGCATCATCATCAAGGGCCCGAGCGGAAGCGGCAAGAGTTCGCTCTTGCGTGCCATCGCTGGTCTGTGGCGATCCGGCTCGGGTGAAATTGTGAGGCCGGAACTCAGCTCGCTGATGTTCCTCTCGCAGAAGCCCTACATGAGCCTTGGCACCTTGCGTGAGCAGCTGCTCTACCCGACTGTTCGCACCGACGTTTCGGACGAGCAGTTGATTGACGCGCTCAAGCGCGCCAACGTGGGTGAGCTGGCAACCCGCTACGCCGGCGGTCTGGACGGACGTCCGGGAACTGGCGACGGAGCGGCTGACACTGGTGTGCACCGTCAGTGGAGCGATGAGCTCTCGCCGGGTGAACAGCAGCGTCTGGCTTTCGCCCGCCTGCTGATTGCCAAGCCGAAGTTCGTCTTCCTTGATGAGGCCACCAGTGCACTCGATATCGCCAACGAAGAGCTGCTTTACCGCACTCTTCAGACGATCGGCGCCACTTACGTCTCCGTCGGTCACCGTCCTTCGCTGGATGGTTACCATCAGCAGGCTCTTACCCTCACTGGTAATGGCGGCTGGGAGCTCATCGACCACAAGGCCGAGAGCGAAAGCCGCAAGTAAGCGTAAAGCGTAGAAGTAAGTTGTGTAAACCCAGGCGCCATGCGGTGCCTGGGTTGTTTCTGCAAATCGCCCATACCGGGCAAAATCGGTTGATTTTTCAACCAGTCAAAAATTTCAAAGGACAATCACTATGAGCAACACCAACACCTCCAAGAAGGCCGCCCAGAAAGCCAAGCGCGATGAGAACCTGAACAAGGTCCTCGGCCTGGCCACCTCCACCGCCCAGACGGAACTCGGCGACAGCGACAACCGCAAGGTCACCGCCGAAGCGAGCCTCTCCGTTACCGCCGTCGAAGGCGCCACCACCGACAAGGCCGGCGTCACCGCCTCCGTGTCGCTGGGCGTCACCTCCTCGAGCGAGACCGCTGAAGCCAAGTAAGTCAGAGTAATTAACTCTGCACCTCCGGGGTTCTTGCGCAAGCAAGCCCCGGAGGTTTTTTTGGCTTTAAGCCTGATTTTTTGCATTCAAAACAACAACAGAAAAGTGCAATCATGGACAAGTCTATTTCAGTCTCAGCCCTAAAAGAATTGGGCATCATGGGTGGTGCGTTCAATCCCATCCATTCTCGACATTTGATGGTGGCTCAGGCTGCTATCGATCAAGTCGGTATCGACAAAGTTTTGTTCGTTCCCTCCGGCCAACCGCCTCACAAGAAAGAGGGCATGCTCGATAAAGAGCTGCGCTTTGAAATGGTGGCGGCAGCGGTGGCAGACAACCCCTGCTTTGAAGCCAGCCGTCTGGAGATTGATCGCGAAGGAATGTCCTGGACGATTGACACTCTTAAACATCTGGCTGCTGTGCACGGAAGCTCTGTGCGTCTCAATTTCATCATTGGTGAAGACAATCTGGACGCCATCAAAAACTACGATCGGCGCAAAGAATTCCTCGCCCTCTGCCGTCTGGTTGTGTCGCCTCGCGCCACGGCCGATGCCACTTTGCTTTCACGCTGGAAGCTGGAGTTGCCGGAAGCGGACCTGGTCATTCTCGATTGCCCGGCCAATGAGGTCTCGAGCACCACTATTCGCAACTGGCTTGACGCCGGCAAAAGCGTGCGCTATCTCGTTCACGATGCCGTGTTCAAGATTCTCGCCGCCAAGAAGCATTACCTGCCCGCCCTGCCTGTATCAGCTAGTCCGGTATCACCCAGCCCTGTGCCTGTAAAGGCCTAAATGAAAAGGAGAAAAGCATGAATGACACATCACTGCTCGTGCTCAGTCTCCGGCCTCAATCGGCACAGCCCGACAGACCTCTGCTCATCCTCGATCTTGATGAAGCGCTGGTCTACACAGTTGAGGTGGACAAACCTCAGCCGCCGGGATTTACGCCAGATTATGTGGTCGGCAGCTGTAAGCATCAGGTTTATCGCCGGCCCCATTTGACCGAGTTTTTAACTGCGGTCTGGCGCCATTACAACGTTGCCGTCTGGTCATCCGGTGGCAAAGATTATGTTGAACAAACAATCAGACTAATAATGGCAGGTTTACCCGAGCCGCTCTTTGTCTGGAGTGCTCCTCGCTGCACCCGTCGCTTCAACCACGACACGCACGAAGAATACTTCATCAAAGACCTGAAGAAAGTGCGCAAGAAGGGCTACAACCCCAAACGCATGCTGATTGTGGATGACACGCCGGCTAAGAGCGAGCGTAATTACGGTTCGGTGGTTTACATCAAAGAATTCAATGGTGAACCCGACGACTGTGAGCTACTCTATCTGGCTCAATACCTTGAGTCAATCGCTGACCATGCTGATTTCCGCAATCTGGAAAAACGGGGTTGGCGCAAGGCTTACGGAACGGAATAACTTCGTGGAACTGGAAGCTCCGGCTTCCAGTTCCATTTTTTCTTGACGCCGATAAACTAAAAGGAATTATCTGTGGATGAAGGCGATCTTACGCCATTGTTCGTCGCAGTATTGGTGCTGATTTTGATGTTCTTCATCTTAGCCAACGCACCATAAAAAACAATAAACAGAAACCAAAAGGAACCCTCAGTGAATCTCAAAAATATCGCCATATTGCTTGCTTTTTTTGCAGCAGTTTTCGCAGCTCCTGCTGCCATGGCTCAAATCGCACCGCTTACTGCCCCATCGGCAGAAGTGCTAGCGCCCAAGCTTACTGCTATCAGCGCAGAACCGAACTTCGCCGTTATTGCCATCTGCAACGGTCATTCATCTTCATGCGGTCAGTTCAAGGAAGACGTTGCCCTCAGCGCCGCCACGATCAAAGGTGGTTGGACGGGCGCAGAACGCATGAACAGTGCGGAATACTTCCAACTGGACGCTACCGCCATCAACATTGCTACTCTGGCACGCATTTCGGCTTCGAGCAAAGATTCGGTGCAGAAGGCTGCGGCTCACGCCTTGCATCATGCACTGCTGTCTACCGCTGCCAGCGCTGCTGCGCCTCCGCTTCTGGTTTTAGTCAATCGCAAAACCGGTGAAGTGGTTGTGATTAAAAACGCATTCAGCTTGAATGCTCAGATTCAAGGCATCAACGAATTCCTCAAGCGATAATTCCTACCGCTTGATTTGTAAGCTTGAAAATTTTGCGAAGGGATCTCCTGAGATCCTTTCGCAATGTTTTTACGCCAACCCCAAAACAACAAAGGTAAATTCATGAACGTTACGCTACTGGCTGGTTTGCTTCTAGGGGCAAATCTGGCACTAACTGCCGCTGTTCTCTGGTTGTGCTACTTGTCGAACAGGGCATTGTTTGACACGTCCAAAAAGCCTTCGTCGGTCAACACCAGGAGGGCTTTTTTTCGCGGCTTCAATGGTTTGTTCGACTTATTAGATCGTGTCCCCCTGCTGCGTCGCAGTGGCACTGCTAATCAGTTCGACTTGCTTAAGGCCGTGCTGATAGTCACTTTGCCGGTGTTGCTTATGAACCTGGCCATTGATCGCCCAGGGGCCTTCGTGGTGCTTGCTACTCTGGCAGTGTTCACGACCTTGATCAATGTTTTACTGTTGACGCATCCGGCTACCAGGCGCGTCCTCGTTTGCCGGCGACAGAAGTAATATTTCGTCCGATTGCACCGGTATCTTCGGATACCGGTGCAATTTGACAACAATAAATAAGCAGATAATTTTAAAAACGTCCAGGTACTACTCAGTGTAATAATGCCGGGATTAGGTGCTATTTTTTGCCGCTTACGTAAGGCGAGAGTATGGCGCAAAGTGTTTGGCAAACCGGCGTCGGGAGATTCAATTCGCGGCCCATTTCTACCACAGCGCCAGCCAACCAGGGCAGTTCAAGCCTGTTTCCGTGACGTAAGTCATGCTCCATCGAGGCCGTTACTTCCCCTCCTAATTTATCCAAATAAGCCATCTGCCTGCTTACCAGATCGCTTGTAACAGCTATGCCGCGCCCTTTAGCTACTAACACAACTTCATTCATCACGGCAGTGAGCAACTGACGTGTTTGCTGATTTTCACGTATCGGGCCAATGGTCTGCCGGCAAGAAGCAGTTACCGAGCTCATTGCCACTAAAACGACAAATTTTTCCCAGAGCGCCAACTCGATATTTTCAGGTACAAAAACTTCGAGCTCAGCTTGAAGGCAGGCGGCTTGCAAGGCCTCAACGCGCTTGCTCAGTTGACCGTCATATTCACCAAAAACCAGTTTTTGGACATTGCCTTTTTGCTCAATTATTCCGGGCGCTTTAATAGTTGCTCCCACATAGCTGATTCCGCCCAAAATGTGCTGGGCACCAAGGTGTGCGCGCAGGGTTTCGTCGCGCAACACACCATTTTGAAACGAGATGACGCCGGTGTTCGGCCCCACCATTGGTTTGATCAGCTCAGCGGCACTTTCGGTATCCCAGAGTTTTACGGTGAAGAAGACATAATCCACTACACCAATTGAAGCCGGGTCGCTTACAGCTCGCGTTTTTATGGTCAAATCGCCCCGCTGCGAGCTTACAATTTGCAAACCATTTTTATTGATTGCTTCAAGATGACCCCCGCGAGCGATGAAGGCAACATCTACACCTGAGTGCGCCAAGCGGGCGCCAAAAAGGGCGCCTACACCGCCGCTTCCCATAATTGCGATTTTCATTTGCCCAGGTCCTTATTGCCATTGGCCTCGATTTTACACCGCAACGACATACTTGGCGCAGCTCAGACACGCATTTACTAAATTGATTTAGTTTGATTGTCAGATACATGAATCATTAGGCTCAGGTATCAATTACTTTCACTTTCTTCGGCTAAGACTCTCTAAGACCCAAATAACTTTATCCATCCCCCTTTCACCCCTGCCAACTTGTTGATTGTTCTTTAACGTCTTCGTTGGGCAGGTCTAAGGACGCTGGTGCAGCTGATTGATTGTTGGTTTTTGAAATTTACCGAGAAAGCTGAACTAGGGTTCGCTTTCTCCAGATCTGGAATAACAACATGAATATAAACAGCCTTGGTCAGGAGGTTGCGGTCGTTCTCGGCTCTGGTATAGCCCCCGACGGAACTCCTGCCAGAACTACTATTTTGCGTGCTCGTGCTGCTGCAAGGTTAGCTAAAGCTCGTCCTCATGTCAGTTTGATTTTGTCCGGTGACGGTCGCAAACAAGTTGGCATCATCTCTGAAGCGCAGGCAATGCAGAAAATTCTTCTCGACGAAGGAATTTCGGCAGAGCGCATTTTTCTTGAAGGCGAATCACAAGACACCGTTGGTAATGCTGTTCTGGCCGCTGCTCTTTTTTTCGAGCGCATTCAGGAAAGCGATAACCGCCCGGTGAAAATCTTTGTGGTCACTTCTCCATTTCATGCCAAGCGTGCGCTCATTGCTTTTCGCGCTCTGGCACAACCTCACTGGCAAGTTGTTTCATACTGCGGTCGCGTGGCTTCCACCGACGGCGAGCGTGGCCGCAACGAATCAGGTGGCGTGCAGTGGATGGCCGACTTTTTTGCAGATATCAAACCGGGTGACATCGGAGCGGCTGTAGCTCGTTTGCTTGAACGCAGACCCTACTACCGCACCCTTTCCTGGTTGTCTGCTAAGCGTTCGGCTGCAAAGGTAAGCGCATGAATCAATCATATCTGTCCAGGTACGTAGCAAATGCGCTCCGTGCCTGCGACAGGGTGATTTCTTTATGGTCTTATCTTTTTTCAAATTTTGTACTATAAAATGTCGTAAGAAATTGGATTTTTATTAACTTTGGGGCAGGAAAAAATAAAAGCAGCCAACGACAAAAGCCCTTTTCGAGGCTTTGGACCTCGACTGCTAATATTGGCTTTTATGGGCGCAAACCTGTGCACCTTCCTAAAAATACCGGTTAATCTGTTGGTCACCTATGCCACATTTAACGGAACAGTAAATTGAATTTTAAACCAGCCCTACTAGCGTTTTCTCTTTTAATTGCCGGCCAGACATTGAGCATAACGCCGGCCCGGGCTGCGCAAACAATCATGCCTCAGTGGTATCACTTGCAACAAGACGCTTACAGTCTCAAGGCACCGGAAAGGCAACGCAAGCTGGAAGAGGCTCTGGCAGCGGCTGAAAAATATCAACAACCAGATCATTATCCAGAAAGCGAAGTGCTTTTTACTCTCGGTCACTGGAAACAAGAAGAAGGTGATTTGAGTTCTGCCGAAAAATATTTGCGTCAGGCCGTAAGCTTAAAGCAAGATGGGCTCAACATTGTAATAGCAGGAAAAACTGTTGCCACTCCGGCCGCAGGCATCTTTTTGCCAGCCTATTCAACAGTTGATTCTGAAAAGAAAGGCAAGATTCACGCTCTGGCCAATGCTCAAAGCTGGCTTGGCCGCACGCTTCTGTCTGAACATAAATATGAAGAAGCGGCTCAGGTTTTAAATCAGGCCATAGTGCTTTGCGACCAAAATCAGGGAGACTGGGAAGTAATCCTTTTACCTGATACGCTGAAGCCCTACGCGCAAGCTCTGCGAGCGCTTCACCGCGGTGGGGAGGCGGAGGCCGCTGAAAAGCGCGCTAAGGAAATTTTGGCCAAGCGCAGGCTGTTGCTTGACTAAAATATCTGAAACTAGCCACTGACAAATAATTTTATCGCCGCTAAGATTAAAACTACCGCCAGCAGTCTCTGTAGCGCAGCTGAGGTAAATTTGCCGGCACCATATGTAGAGCCAAGTAGAGCGGCCGGAATGGCCGCGAGTAAAAATGGCCAGAGTTGGTAAAGTTGCAAAGGCCCTTCGCTGAGACGGCCCACCAGCCCGCTGACCGAATTGACGACAATGAAAAGGGCAGATATGGCTGAAGTTTGTCTGGTACTGGCCCACCGTCTGAAGATCAAAATAGGACTGAGAAAGACACCGCCCCCGATACCGACAATGCCCGAAAATAATCCCAGCACTCCGCCGATTAAAGCGGCGACCAAAGTTGATGGGGGCTGAATCTGAGGCTCTTCTACAGTAGTGGAATTTTCCGCTCTGGTCGCGTTTTGACTGGGGAAAAATATGAAACGCAGGGCGGCAAGCAAAAGTAGCAGGCCTAAAATAGTGGCGAAGGTGGCCTTGGGTAGAGGCAATCTGGCTCCGGCATAGGCCAGGGGCATTGATAAAATCAAATATGGCACAGCCAGCTTGAAATTATATTGTTTGGCCCGAGCGTAGAAAAAAAGAGAGATACTGGCCACGATTGTGTTGAGGATAAGAGCCGTGGTGGCTATTTCTTCATGCTTTAAACCAAACGAAGAAAGCAGAGCAATATAGCCGGTGGCACCGCCGTGACCGACGGCGGAATAAAGCGCCGCCACTACGGCAACACATAAGCACTGAAGAATAGTCTGTGTATAGTCGATGATTGAGACCTTTAAGCTGATGAAATGTTAGCATCTTGTCTCAAAACGAAATTATTTATCGGCTTCGCCCAGATAAGCGCGATCTACCAGGCTGCGGAGATTGAGCGTTTTAGGCAAGGTGCCGAAAGCAAAGCCGCCGCTGCGGGCGATGCGCGAAGCAATGAAAGCGTCGGCGGCCGTGCCGGGCGATTGTTCGATCATCAGAGCTGCCTGCAGAGCCAGTGCCATTCTTTCAACCAGACGCCTGGCGTCTTGCTCTCGACCGGCGGCTACCACTGCATCTTTGCTGGCGGCATTCTTTTTCAGCGCTTTAATTTCGCGCTTCAAAGCGGCCACGAAATTGTCGTATTGTTTTGAATAGCCGCGGCTTTTTTCTACTTCGCTGATGAAAATATCAAGGCTTTCTGGTTCTTTGCTCACAGCTCTGAGTACATCGAGACAGATGACATTGCCGGAGCCTTCCCATATACCGAGTAGCGGGCTTTCGCGGAAGAGTCTGGGCATGGGGCCTTCTTCTACGTAACCATTGCCGCCAAAACATTCCAGTGCTTCTGCCACCTGCATTGGTGCGCGCTTACAAATCCAATATTTAGAAACGGCGCTGGCAATGCGTTTAAAAGCCGCCTCAGCAGCCGATTTTCCTGCCTGGTCATACGAGCGTGCCACACGCATAGCCATGCGACAGGCAGCTTCTGCTTCAAGAGCCAGATCGGCCAGAACGTTGACCATGAGCGGTTGATCAACGAGCCGTTTGCCAAAAGCAGAGCGCTGCCGCGCGTGATGAATAGCTTGCAAAACTGCCTGGCGCATTAGGGCCGCGGCGCCAATCATGCAGTCAAGCCTGGTGTAGCTGACCATTTCAATCAGAGTGGGCACACCGCGGCCTTCTTCAGAGACCAACCAACCGAAGGCGTCGACAAATTCAATTTCGCTTGAAGCGTTCGACCGGTTGCCGAGTTTGTCTTTGAGCCTCTGGATACGAAGGGTATTCATGGTGCCGTCTGGTTTCCAGCGAGGCACAAGAAAACAGCTTATGCCTTTAGCAGTCTGCGCCAGGATGAGAAAGGCATCCGACATCGGCGCCGAGCAAAACCATTTGTGACCGGTGAGCAAATATGGTTTACCGCCGCCGCTATCAGCCAAGGCGCGTGCTTGAGTGGTGTTGGCGCGAATATCGGAACCGCCTTGTTTTTCGGTCATGCCCATACCAATGGTGATACCAGTTTTGGCTGTAGCCGGGCGAAAACTGCTGTCGTAGCTATTGGAGCGAATCAGTGGCACCCAGATGGCGGCAAGATCTGCTTGTTTGCGCAAAGTAGGAACGGCTGCGTAAGTCATGGAAATGGGGCAGCAGTGACCAGCCTCATTTTGAAATGACATGAAGAGCAGCGCCGCTCTAGCAACATGCGCACCATCGCGTTCGTTTTGCCACGGCAAGTTGTGAATGCCGTGGGCAATGGCGGCAGACATGAGCTTGTGATAGGCGGGATGGAATTCCACTTCGTCTATGCGCTCCCCGAAGCGGTTGTGAGTGTGCAGTACTGGCTCGTTGCCATTGGCTTGCAGAGCCAGCTCAATTGCTTCGCTGCTGCCGGCGAATTGGCCGAAATTACTGAGACGATCTCTGGCCCAAGCTGCTTCGTAGCGCTGAATCAAATCAGAAAGAACACTGTCGCTGGTAAACATGTTGTAGTCCACCAGTGGTGTGGACTGGTTTAACACACTGTGAGTTTCAGTCATGGCTGGCTCTCAAAAAAATAGTGGTTGCATTATTTGTGGCGAAAGAAATTGTCTAGGAGAAATGTTAGCGTACTAGGATCCTGTTGGCGATCTCATGAAGATTGGCATTAAGCTGCTGAAAGTGTTTCCAGCTTTGATTTTCTGGTCTTAGCCAACGGAGTGCCGGAGAGCCATACACCGAGCCTTGTAACGTTTATTGCGAGTCCGATTAGCGTGTTTTGAAGGGCCATTTTTTTCGAGCCGATGTATCTTGAGATTCTGGCTCCACAAGTTCTCACCGCCTGGGAAATAGTGCCTTCGATACCTGAACGTTCGCGATATCTCAGCCAGAAATCCTCATCATTCATTAGGGCCCTCGCTGTCATCAGCGCTTCGTGCTCAAGTTGAGGTTTAAGGAGCAGATGTCGGGCTTTTGGCCACCCAGCTTCAGTCTTGCCACGCACACAAATTTCGCTAAATTTGCATTGGAAGCAGTCGGACGGCTGAAATCTGATATCCGTCATTCCATCTTTTTGAGTGCTCCAAGATCTACTTTTTTTCTTGCCAGGACAAGTGGCTATGCGCTTTTTCCAGTCGATGACGAAGTAACTTTTATCAAATCCTTTTTCTTGTGCTTGCCAGCTGCTGTCTTCCATGGGCGGGCCAACTACTCGAACTTTGTAATCGCGGTGGCTCGACACGATGCTTTCGGCGCTGACGTAGCCTGTATCTACCAGATGGTCAGCCGGCAGGAGGTCAATGCGTTTTAGTGATCGATGGACTTCTGGTAGCATTCCCCAATCTGGTCTAGTGGCCGGAGTTGCTACTACATTTGTGATGCAGCGCGGCATGTCCTCATCGCAGGTTTCGGTCAGGTGAACCTTGTAGCCAGACCATTCGGTAGATTGCTTCATACTGAAGCGTGCGTCAGTATCGTGTGGTGACACAATTCGTTCGGCTCCTGAAGGCTGTTCGTGCTGAGCGAGAAACCGTGGTGGTTCTGGCGGCTTTGCAAACTGCTGCTTCCAGACTTCACGCAAAGTAGCTACAGCAGGCATTTTGTTCAGCCAGTTCATCTCTGGAGCGGAGTCGATGGCGCCCAAAAGTGAGAACCCATCAGCACCTATGGTCTTCGCCAGCTTGTCGCGCTCCTTGTCTGTTTTGGGCGAATTAAAGCTAAAAAGACGTCGACCATATCTTTCTGGCCATTCGGGCGAGGCTTTGGAAATGAGCCAGGCAGCTACAACTGTAGCCAAATGCTCCAAGGCATTTCTCATCGTCTCGTGCACGAGTTCTAACCTGTTTAAATCACGAATTGCGGCAAGAACGTGAGTAGAGTCGGTTCGCTGCTTGCCTCTCGATTTAAT
>Ga0209490_10001456_pt1 | contig 22905 bp, 22 predicted proteins | sample MAT06_FD_187209 | JGI IMG/M metagenome (GOLD analysis project Ga0209490, IMG submission 187209) | Freshwater microbial communities from Lake Fryxell liftoff mats and glacier meltwater in Antarctica - MAT-06 (SPAdes) (version 2) | ecosystem: Environmental > Aquatic > Freshwater > Ice > Liftoff... | reverse complement strand
CGAGTTGCCTGCAGTGGCGGCGCTGTTCTTTGGGTTGAAAGCGGCGGTCTTGGCGGTGGTGGTGGAGGCCGTGCTGCGTGTTGGCAAACGCGCGCTCAAGAATCGACTGATGGTGGCGGTGGCTGCGGCTGCCTTCGTCGGCATCTTCTTTTTTCGCGTACCGTTCCCGTTGGTGGTGCTGAGTGCGGGCCTATTTGGGCTTGTGGGGATGCGGGTGGTGCCTTCAGCCTTTCCCGAACCAGCCAAGATCAACGTGGGAGTCCTGCAAACAACGGTGATTGAAAGGATGGCGGCAGCGGGGGAGCTTTCGCACACGCGGCCTTCAGCGGCGCGCAGCTTGCGGGTGTTGGCCGTGTGCCTGGGGCTTTGGGTCTTGCCGATTTTAGGGCTGCTCGTTGGTTTTGGAAGAGAATCAGTGTTCGTGCAACAAGCGGTCTTCTTCTCGAAGGCAGCTGTGGTGACGTTCGGTGGCGCGTATGCCGTACTCGCGTACATTGCGCAGCGTGCCGTGGAGACGTACGGTTGGTTGCGGCCGGGGGAGATGCTCGATGGCCTTGGGCTCGCGGAAACTACGCCCGGCCCCTTGATTCTTGTGGTGCAGTTTGTGGGGTTTCTCGGGGCGTACCGTCACCCGGGGGCACTGCCGCCAATGCTGGCGGGCCTGGCCGGCGCGCTCGTCACGGTTTGGGTGACGTTTGTGCCGTGCTTTCTTTGGATTTTTGTCGGCGCACCGTACGTCGAAGCATTGCGCGGCAATCGTTCACTCCACGCCGCGCTCTCCTGCATCACCGCGGCGGTGGTGGGCGTTATTCTGAATCTGTCGATTTGGTTTGGGCTGCACGTGATCTTTCGGCAGCTTGGGGAGCTTCAGCTAGGGCCGATTCGCCTGTTGGTGCCTGTGCTGGCGAGTGTCGATGCGGCCTCGGCTGTGTTGGCGATACTGGCGATGCTGGCGATGTTTCGCTTTAAGCTGGGAGTGCCGAAAACACTGGCTGTGAGTGCGCTTTTGGGCGTTGCTTGGAAGGTTTCGGGGGTTGGTGGGAATTGAGGTGTGGTGGGCTCTCGCGTAAGATCCTACTCCTGGGCTAGTTCGTCGCTCGCCAACTTCTCGAGCATGCCGCGGAGCGTGTCGCGCGCCGTCCGGAAGCGAGTGAGCATCTCCTCGCGCGAAAGCGACGGGTCCTTGCTCGCGGGATCGGGGAGCGGCCAGTGGAGCCGGCGCGCGTTGCCCAAGAACACTGGGCAGACCTCCTCCGCGCACAACGTGATCACGGTGCCGACCGTGACAGGATCGATGGTCTGAACCGATTTGGAGTGGTGAGTTGTTAGGTCGACACCCAGCTCGCGCATCACCTCAATGGCGTAGGGGTTGACCTGCGACGGGTCGCTCCCAGCGCTCAGCACGGGGACGCGGTCGCCGAGAATCATGCGGCCGAGGCCTTCGGCCATCTGACTGCGCGCGGAGTTCGCGACGCAAAGGAATAGGATGCTCTTGGTTTCGTTGCTCATAGTTCAGGCTTTCGATGCGGTTGGCTATCGTCGATAGACGATTATCAGAGGCCTCCCACCAGGGCTCTCAGGCGCCGAAGCGCCCGCGGCTCGATGCAGTAGCAGACCCGCGGACCGTCAACGTCGCCTCGGATCAGGCCGGCGTCCTTCAGCACCTTGAGGTGCTGTGAGACCGTCGACTGGGCCAGCGGCAATTCGTCTACGATATCTCCGCAGATGCAGGCGCTCTTGCGCAACAGGATGCGGACGATCTTCACACGCGCTGGGTGAGCTAGTGCTTTCGAGAGCGTCGCCAACTCCTCGTCGGCGTCGTCGCCCTCGATGGGTCGCAGGTCCGCCTGCTCGTTCGCGGGCGGGCAACACGGCTCGCTGGCTTGGGCGGCGGGCTTCATCGTATATTCACGATAAAACACCAATGCCCCTCCGTCAATCCGCGGGGGGCTCAAGTTGCATGCTGCCTTCGCTTCCGCCACACCACATGCTGCTCCGTGCCGCCCATTGATGATCCGACGATCCGCCTTCTGATCGACGCCGTGCTGGCGATTGGGATCGGTCTATTTATCGGCCTCGAACGCGAGCACAGCGACGTTGCTGAGCACCAGGATCCAGACGGCGAGGTGGGTGCGCGCCCGGAGTCGCTCCTCGGCGTGAGGACGTTCGCGCTACTGGCGCTCTTCGGCTGGGCAACAGCGTATTCGGGGGAGGCCAATCCCTGGCTGCCTGTCGCCGCCCTGGTCGTCACAGGCGTGCTCGTGGCTATCGCGGCGTTCCGCGAGCGAGAGCAGGGCCGCGGTCTGACCACGGAGGTCGCTGCGCTCACAACGCTGGTTCTCGGCATGCTGATCCATCACCAGCGTGCCATCGCCGTCGCACTCGCCCTGGCTACAACGCTCCTTCTCATCTCGAAGCCCTGGTTTCACGCGCTCGTTCCGCGCATGCGGCGCGTGGACCTGACCGCCACCCTCCAGCTTCTGGTCCTCCTCGCCATCGTCCTTCCTATCCTGCCGGACGAGGCACGTGACCCGTGGCGCGTGCTGTCACCCCGGCGCATCGGTGTCTTTGTCGCGCTCATCGCCGGCATCGGCTACGTCGGCTACGTCCTCAACCGACTCCTCGGCGGTCGGCGTGGCGCTGGTCTCACGGGGCTCATCGGAGGGCTTGTCAGCTCGACCGCCGTCACCGTGGCCATGGCACAGCATGCGCGCGGCACGCCTGCTATGGTGCAGCCGGGCCAGCTCGCCACGCTCCTTGCGAGCACGATCATGTTCGCCCGCGTCCTTGTCGTCTCAGCTCTCATTAGTCCAAGCGTCACCAAGACACTCGCGCTCCCAATAGGCGCAATGGCCGTGTGCACGCTGGCGGGTGCGCTCTGGAAGTGGCGAAGCCTCCGGATCTCAGACGGAGGAGAGTCTGCAAAGGCGGCGGAGCTTGAGCTCAAGAACCCATTTTCGCTGCTGCCGGCCCTGACGTGGGGCTTTCTGCTCGCCGCCGTCCTCGTCGCCTCCGCGATGGCGCGCAACGCTTTCGGAGACTCCGGCTTCATCGTAACGGCCGCACTCTCGGGTCTCATGGACGTGGATGCGATCACGCTCGCCGCCACACGACTGGCTGCCGCGAGCGAACTCGATATGGACGTCGCGGCGCTGGCCATCACGGTCGCTGTCGTGACCAACACGATCGTGAAGGGCGTGATCGCGTGGGTCAGCGGAGGTCGAGACTACGCCACCGACATCGCGAAGGTGCTCGGAGGCGCGATGGCAGGCGGACTCATCGTGGCGGTAGCGCGGGCGTTGTCATGAGGCTCAAGCATCAGCGTGACGAATGGATCCAATTGACGCGCGTGAATACGAGCATCGTCGACGCGGCTGATGTCGTCGAGCAGAAAGCCCCAATGGGGGATCAAGGTTTGTACGGCTGGGTCGCCTAAAATTGCTGGATCGAAAAGTTGCTCGAAGCGCGAGGTGGCGGTTCAGCCTCCCTTGGTTGTGGCGTTAATGGGGGCCTGCGGACTGACGGTGTCTCCCCCCCAACTCCCCCAGATCGCGCGGACCGCGGTTGTGATGCAACGGTTACTTGGCGGCGCTCATGAGTGACCTTGCGCCACCCCTCCGATCGCGCGGGGCCGTTGCATCGGAAGATAGTAGGGATACGGTGGATAGACATACCCGGCGCCCCAGTAGGGCAGATACCCGTAGTAGCCGTAGAGACCTTCGTAGTATTGGTCATCGACGAGCTCAGGGTCGTATTGGGGCGCGCTGGCGATGCGTTCACGCGTCTGATCGACGCGAACGACGTCGTGATCGATCTTGCTGATCGCCTCCACGGGGATGAGAACTTTGGACTGGCCTATGCCGAGAAAACCACCCGAGGCGACTCGAAGAAAGCGGACCTTCTCTTCCTGATCGTCTATGAGGAGAGCTTCGATCTCTCCGATGTCTTCTCCGGCGGCGTCGAGCACCTTACGCGACCGGATGTCCTCGGCGCTGTCGCGTGTCGTCAGGTGCGCGTCTCGCATGGGTTGTAGCGTTCGTTTCGCAGATATAGTCATGATGAATGTCTCCTTTTCGAAAAGGAGAATCTGCAATGGTCGTGCCAGGTGGACTGGAGGTCCAAGCTGGCTTGGAAGCTCCAGTGGTCTGTGGAATTCTGGAGGGACAGCGTGCCGAGAAAGAGCGGCTTAACGACCAGCACTCGCCGGTGCAGACGCTGTGCCCTCCGGCACGCACCGGATCGCCACACGCGCGCGGAACCGCCACGCGGTGGGGGCTGCAAGCACGCGGCGTCGTGTTTGCGCTCGGACTGGCCTCCTCTCTCGGCCTTTGCCAGGCTCGACGTGTTGGGCCTTGCAGCGGTTCTGACGGTAGCGGCAATCGTGGGCAAGCAAATCGCTCGTTGGGCATCCTGACCAAGGGTGTTGACCGCTTGTCGGTCGGCACCGGCATGGTGCCCCGCGGAGAGGTCGGCCTCATCTTCGCCAACATTGGTCTCACCCTGACGCTCGCGGGCAAACCGGTCGTCGACCACGCGCTCTTCTCGGCGATCGTCGTGATGGTCATCGTGACCACCATGATCACTCCGCCCGCGCTGAAGTGGAGTTTAAGCCGCTCTGAGAAAAGGGAGGCAGCCGCATGAACGGAGCCGCGGCGGCGCGCAGAAGTACAAGTTCGAAGCGCCCTTGAGGGAATGTGCCGATCTAATTAGCGGTGGGCACTACGAATGACGCAAGCGTTTGCTCGAGCCAGTCGCGAGGTGGCGCGAGGCGTGTCCTCATCGATGCCTCGTCGAAGACTAGGCCCAACCGAAACGCCCCCCGCTCCACGAGCACCGCGCCAAACAACGGTGTACGGGGTAGAAAGATGCTGCCCCGTGCTGCCATTGATGACGCCGTGAGCGCGATGTGCTCGAAGGACAACATCGAGTCGTCGAGCGCGACGTGCGAACTGATCTGAAACGCCTGCCCACGGAGCTCGTCCAACATCAGCCTCACGCCTGGCCCCGCCGCAAACAGGTCCATGAGGAAGCCAGCGTTCTTGCCGTGACCGTCGAGCTTGCCGGAGATGCGCCATTGGTCCGCGATACGCCAGGTCGTAGCCTCCAGAGCGACGGTGAAGTCGGGGCGTTCGCTGGGAGGAGTGTGGCCTGCGAACTCGACTTGACGCGCCGTCAACGCACCGGAAACGATGCCCAACGCGCCCGATTCCCGTTGCTGCTCGAGCGTGGCAGCAAGCTCCAAGCCAAAGCTCGCGCGCTCCGTGCCGGCTTGGTGTGCCAGCTTGGCGTTGGCCGCTCGAGCGCTCACCTGGAATTGGGTCGTGTCGCGCGTCGCGTTCAGCACCTCGGCGAAAAGAACCAGACCCCGGGGTGCAGACCAAACCATACCACCAAAATGACCGTCGGCGGCGCTTGCGCGAATATCGACGCGGCTGCCCGCGAGCAGAGTCCCCCGTTGGAGATGCCAATTGGCGGTGAAGCGGCTGTTCTCAGCTGAGAGCTTGGCTGGCTGCCAATCAAGCAACCCCGCGATATTCGAAGCCGTGCCGCGCGCTGAGCCCGTCATGTCCAAGTTTCCCCAGCGCTTGCGTCCACCCTTTCTAACGTGTGGTCCCCAATGAAAATCGAGCTCGACCGCGCTGCGCGCTACCACTTGCGTATCACCGGCGCGTCTAAGTGTGAGGTCCGTGCACGAAGCGCTGCCACTGAAGGTCATTTGACCCTGAACCAGCCGCACGTTGACCAGCGAAAGCGTTGCGTCGCCCTGCCAATTCATCGACCCGCTCGCCGGCCCAGCTTCCCGCGGTACGTGCGAAACGCGCTCGTCGGAGTTTGGCAATGACAGCGTCGCCGCCTGGATCCGTAGCCATTTCACCTGCAAAGCAGCACCCGCTAGGCTCATCACGTTGAAGCGAGCAGCAACGCGTCCCGTAGTGAGCACCGCGCCTTGGGCCGCCTCACCGAGTCTGATGCTGGTTGCTCGTAAATCTCCTGGGTACCAGGAACGAAGCGAGTCAACTTGCAGGTCGAGCCCGCTCTCAGCGGCCACCGCGGCGAGCTTGCGGTTCACGAATGTGGGTATCGCGACGATATAGAGTAGCTCAAGCACCAGCAACGTGGCCGCGCTGAGCGCCAGGGCCCGCAGGACGCGATGATGCCTCAGGACGAGCCGCGAGGGCGTTCCTGATTGCACCGCCGCGCGGGTCGAAGCGCGCGTTCTCACGTAGAGCCTGGATTCACGTAGAGCCTGGATTTGAGGCTTTGCAAGCCGCAGTCCATTCGCCGCACGGTGTCGTATGAAATGGTGCAAACGCTGACGCCTCTTCGGCATGGATGATGCAGGTACCCCGTCCAGGCGCAACAGTGAGCGTCGCATAACAAAGGAGCGAAGAATATGAACCCGTTTCGATCAACGTCCCGCGCTGTTTGGTGTCCCGCAAGTTGCGCCGTTCTCATGTTGTTAGGTGTTGGCTGCGCCCACGAATCAAAGCCGGCGGTCGTTCCGGAGCCTGAGCCGGAGCTGGCGCGGGCAAGTCAGCCGGTAGCAGCAAGCCCAACGGACCAAGCCTCCATTGAGGTCAGCGAAAGCTTGCGCAAGCGCTGCGACTTGCCGAATACGCCGGCGGAAGCCCCGCAATTTGACTTCGATGACGCGGCGCTGCGCCCACGCGGCCTAGGCATTCTCGATGGACTTGTGCACTGCATGGTTGAGGGCAACATGAAAAATCAGAGCGTCACCGTCGTCGGACACACCGACCCGCGCGGCAGCGAAGACTATAACTCAGCACTTGGGGCGCGACGCGCGCAGGTTGCCGCCAGCTACTTGACTGGCCAGGGCGTCTCGGCAAGCCAAGTTTGGGTGAAGTCGCGGGGCGAGAAAGACGCGACGGGCAATTCCGAGGAGGAGTGGCAGCTCGACCGCAACGTGCAAATTGCTGAGAAAGATCCGTCGACCGCGGCCAACTGACCGCATCGCTGCATTTTGCCGCAGGTGCGGCGTAATGGGCGGGCGATCGATATGCAAACCTATTCAGAATTGGAGTTACGAAAACATGATAAAAAGTCGACTTTGGTTTAGCGTCAGTTTTCTTGCGGCGCCCGCAACCACCGACACGGCGCCGACCAGCGGCGTCGCCATCCCCGGCATTGGCGCTTGTCAGCCGAGTCAGGGCATGGAGACGGCGTTCCGTCGCGCGATGGAATTATTCGACTCGAACGAAGATGGTAAACTCTCGCGCGTTGAAGCGACCTCCGGAGTGAACTTCCTGCTTGGCGGCTTCTTTTTCCGGGCAGACCAAAACGGCGACGGTACCATCACGCCTGAAGAGGGCAAACAGGAACGCGCCGACTTGGCTCAGCGCTACCCGGCCGCTGCCGAGCTGCTCGCGCAGGTTAAGCGGGCGGCAAGCGCGACAACCGCGTTCGATTCGTTGGCTCGAATCCTCGATACCGCGGCCGAAAGCTCGCTCTCCCTAGCTGACGCAAAAAAAGCTGCCAGCGGAGCCGTTGACGATTCCTTTCGTCTGGCCGACACGAACCAGGACAAGGAGATCGATGGCGCCGAGCTGGCCGCCGTCAGCCTGAAGGTAGCGAAGGATTTCAGCCATCGCACGTTCGCGGCAGCGGATACCGACGGCGACAAGTCCTTGACCGTCGAGGAATTTCAGAACGCCTTGGCCGCCTCGACGCGCCCTGTCTTCCAAATGGCGGATCTTGATCGCAACGGTCGCCTCAGCGAGACCGAAGCCGCCGCAGCCATCAGCGCGGTTGCGCAGCAGCTCGGCATACCTCGAAGCTATTAGCGCTCGGCAATCGCTGGCAATCACCCAAGGAAACACGATGAACTCACTCACGAAAGCATCACTCACCGAGCTCACGGCGCCCCACGCGACACCCTGTCTGTCGCTGTACCAGCCGACGCACCGACGGCATCCAGAGAACCACCAGGACCCGATCCGGTTTCGAAACCTCGTGAAGAAGCTGGGAGCATCTCTGCTACTGGCCTATCCAATGAGCGAGGCTGGAATGCTTCTGAAGCCGTTTGACGCCCTCGCGAACGACCAAGACTTCTGGAACCATACGCTCGACGGGCTGGCGGTACTTTCCGCGCCGAATATCTTTCGAGTGTACCGCTTGCCGCGCCCGGTCAGCGAATTGGCTGTCGTAGCGGACAGCTTTCACATCAAGCCGTTGTGGCAGTTCCTCCAGTCGATCGACCGCTATCAGGTGCTCGGGTTGAGTCTCGACAAGATCCGTCTTTTCGAAGGAGATCGCGACGCCCTTGAGGAGGTGGAGCTGGCCGCCGGCGTGCCGCGCACCATCACCGATGCGCTCGGCGCTGAGCTCACGGAGCCGCACCATACGGTCGCATCCTACGGAGGAGTGGGTGGAGCGAGCCACGCGATGCACCACAGCCACGGCGGGAAGGCCGACGAAGTGGACATCGACGCTGAGAGGTTCTTTCGCTCGATTGACCGGGCAGTGTTGGAGCACCACTCGCGCCCCACGGGCTTGCCGCTGATCTTGGCAGCGCTACCGGAGCATCACCATCGTTTTCACGAAGTCAGTCAGAGTCCATTTCTGCTGAAGGAGGGAATTACGGTCAATCCTGATGCCGTGACCAACGACGCCCTGCGCATGCTCGCTTGGCAGGTTGTCGAGCCGCAGTACGAGGCACGACTCGCAAAGGCGGAGGACGACTTTGGGCAGGCCAAAGCGATCGGGCGCGGTAGCGACAACCTGCGGCAGATCGCCGAGGCCGCCGCCTCAGGGCGCGTCGCCACGCTCTTCATCGAGGCCGATCGTCCGATCGCTGGCCACCTTGATGAAGGGACCGGGAAAGTCGCCGGCGGAGCGCTGATCGAACCGCGACTCGATGACCTGCTAGATGACTTGGGCGAGCTGGTCGGCAAGATGGGTGGCGAAGTCTTGGTCATCCCGGCGACGAGGATGCCCACACGCAAAGGCGCAGCCGCAATCTATCGATACTGACCCAACTCAACCAAGGTACAAGTTTCATGCAAATCCAAGTCAACACCGACAAAAACATTGACGGACACGAGGCACTCGTGGGCCAAGTAGAAGCGATGGTGGCCCAATCGCTGAGCCACTTCAGCGCTCACATCACGCGAGTGGAGGTTCATCTCAGCGACGAAAACGGCGACAAGAGTGGCCAGAGGGACAAGCGGTGCATGATCGAAGCCCGCCTCGAAGGGCGGCAGCCCACCGCGGTGACGAACGAGGCAGCCACGCTTATCCAGGCTGTCGCGGGTGCAGCGAACAAGTTGAAGAGCTCGCTCGAGAGCACGCTGGAACGGCGCAGCGAGCATCGCTAGCGCTGTTACGATGTCTGGGTCGGTTTCCCGGGTATTGGCAAGGGCAGCCCCGTATCGAGTGCTTCGCGCGCCAGCGCCAACCGGCGCTCAATGCGGGCCCTGTCGTGGGGGGACTCAATCGTGCGGCGGCCGAGCTCGGCGATGCGTTCCACCTGTTCCCGGATCGACTGTCGCCGGCCCGGGCTGGCCGTCATACTGGCGATGGTGCGCAGTGCGCCCAGCATCCGCAGCATGATGCCGAGATTGCCCCTGGCACTTTCCCTGATTTGATCGAAGGCGCCCGACAGCAGGCTTTGAAAGCTCGGTCCGACGGCGATAACTCGCAGTTCCCCTTGCTCGTAGCGATGGGACCCAGGAATATGCTGGGGTGCCAGCCGGACCAGAATCATGGTTAGGTAATCCACGCACGTCACGGCGGTTGTGGTGTCGTTGACGCCGGGCGAGAGTGCTTTCAACGCCACATCCACCAGCTGCCGGATGCCAAAGGCCGCGTCCTGTTCCAGTGTGCGATAGCTGCTGAGGCTAAAGGTCTCCTGCAGTGCGGCTGCCGTCTTGGCGTCCGGCGGATTTTCGAGACCAAGCGAAACCAACGCAGTGTTCTCGACCACGAATTCGCCGATGCCTCGCTCCATCCGCACGACGGTTTTATGCTCGCGCGCCAGTCGCAGGAGCGCGGCGTCGTCCACGGTCTGAATGTAGCCGCTCTTCCGGGCAAGCACGGCCTGCCACGTTCGCCCGTTCAGCGGGAGCGGCGACGGATCATCATCGGCTTCGGCTGCGCCGTGGCCCCGTTGTTGCGGAAATAACCGGTCAATGGCCTGGACAGTTTCGTTAGCGACGGATGAAATGATGCTGGATGCCTGGATTGAGGAGGCAACGTGATGAATGAACAAGATGAGCACACCCACGCCGCCGACCGCCAGCACGAAGCCGAAGAAGACCGCGAGGTTTGGAACAAATGCGCCCTCGTCTCCGCCACGAATGGTGCGCAACACGATCAAACAATACGTAAAAATGCCGGCGAAGATTCCGAGCACAGCCTGTGTGAGGCGGCTGCTCATGAAGTTCCGCAGGATGCGCGAGGTATATTGGCTCGAAGCCATCGCGAGTGCGACCAAGGTCATCGAGAACGTAACTCCCACGACTGACATCATCGAACCGGCAATCGTGGATAACATCCCGCGTGCTCCCTCCGCTCCCGCCCCGAATAGGCGTGGCCATTGAGCCAGCCAGAGGTCGCTCTCGTGGGAATCAGCGTCGATCAAAGCAACGGCAAGCAGAACGCTGGTCGCGACAATCAGCGAAGGCAGGAACCAAAGGCTTGACCGCAGATTGCTCCAGAGGAATTTGAGTTGGTTCATTGCTTCAGTTCTTATCGGCGACGGTCAAATCGGCCTTGGCTGAGCGCACGTTGGTGGTGGCCCCCAAGAGATTCTCCCCCTCGTCCACTAGCTTGGCTTGACGGGCCTGCTCCTCAAGCATGCCTGCCTCGTTAGACAACCCAGCCTCCGCCTGCGTGGAGACTGCGTCCAATCCTTCCGAACGCGGTGCGTCGCCGGATGATTTAAGGGATTCTGAGTCCTTCGTCGGCTCTTGCTTCGCGTCGAGGATCGTGACGGGGACGCCGCGCGGGAACACGACTTCTCGTGCCTCGTCCGGCATGCTGATGCCGCGTTGCTGAAAGGCGCGTTTCACGAGCCGGATTACGGAAGACCGCACCTTGAGCCAACTGTGTTCATGGCCATTGATCCAAAAGTAGATTCTTAAATTGACGGTTGCTTTGCCCAAGTCGTCCGCCAGCACCCAGGGTTCTGGCTCCTTCAAGACCGCCGGGTGATCCACCAGTACCTTCAGGGCGATCTCCTGGGCTTCATCAATCGCGTCGTCGTAACCGATACCGACGACGAAGTTCTCGCGCCGGTTGGGCGTGGCGGTGAAGTTTCGCACCGTGCTCTTGTAAACTGCGGCGTTCGGCACTTGCACGAGATTGCCGTCGAGAGTCATCAGCACCGTCGTGCGGACGTTCAATTGCTGAACATAGCCGGTGACTCCGACGATTTCGATGAGATCGCCCTTCTCGAACGGCTGCTGCACACTCAGGAAGATGCTGGCTAAGAAGTTCTCAGTGATATCCCGGAAGGCAATGCCGACCGCCAGCCCAACGAGGCCGGTTCCGCCGACGATCGTCAAAGCCAGCTGGGTCAAACCGGAGACCCGCAGTACGATGTAAGTGCCCGCAAGAAACACGCTCACGCCCAGGCCCCCCGCAAGGACGCCCCGCAGCAGTTTCGCCCGGATACGCGCGCCGAGAAAGTGTCGAGCGCCGCGCGCGGTCAACCACCCAGCCCCCGCCGACAAGGCCAGGATCAACAGTGCGACGAGGAGGAACGGGAGGGAGCGGATGACGTCGCGCGACAATCCGGATAAGCCGCTCTGCGCCCCGCTGAAGTCCCAAGCGGATGGCTTGGACACTTCGATCCGGTTGGCCACGGCGACCACGTCCTGGGTGTTGCGCGCCAAATCGCCCGCCCATTTCTTGATCTCATCACTTTCGGCCCGGCCGTTGAGAAAAACCACGCCATCTTCGACCGCGACTTGCGGCGCGATGAACCAGTCGGTGGCATCCAGGACGTTCTGGAGGCGCTTGCGGATCTCCTCGTCGAGGGCGATGGGCTGCACAGCCACCTTTGCCGGCGCGAGAGAAAGCTCCTCGTTCTTGGGAGCAGGTAGATGCTGCGGCCCGGCCACGTCTCCCTGCGCCATGACCGGGGTTGTTAGCGCGCTCCACCAGAGAAAGCCTGAAAACGCAGCACACACCACGTGGACGTGCCGGTGAGCCGCTCGTCGCGCCAGCAAACGCGGGAGCCAGAGACTCGACTGCAGATTGGTACAAGGCAGTTTTTTATTCATGATTTACCTCCGGGGCCAACTCCGAACACGCCAACGCAGCTTGAGAGGGATCCATAGCAGGAACGCCGCGACGCCGCAGCGTCCCCGCACTTTCCCCCAACGTGCTCGGGCCTGTTTGATGGTTAACAGCCTGCTCAGCTGGGCTCGACCAAATAGTTACGCATCATGCCCATGTCCTCGTGTTCGAGATTATGACAGTGGTAGAGAAACATACCGGCGTGACGCTCAAACCTGACTCGCAAGCGCACGCGATCTCCCGGCAGTAGCAGGAACGTGTCCTGCCAGCCCTGATCGAAGAGACCGTCGCGCAACGTGGCCAGCCCGGGGCCGGCGACGCGTTCGAGGATTCGAAACTGCGGTCCGTGCAAATGGATCGGGTGCGCCATCGTCATGGGGCCACCCGCATTGACGAATTCCCAGTCTTCCGTGGATCCAAGCCGCACTCGTTCGTTGTCCGCCACGCCACGCGGTTCGAAAGCGCGACCATTCAGCAGCCAGCGCATCATCCGCATTTGAGTCGTGAAGGTCTTGGTGGCACGCGGGGCCTCTGCGTTCGGTGCCGTCTCCCGGCTCAACCGATCGGGCGCTCGTGACATCAAGGCCTTCCCCGTTGCAACGAAGCGTTGAATGCGGAGCGGCGTACCGTTGGGTACCTTTGCGACACCACCTCCCTCCATGCCTCGGCCCATGCCCATTGCCGGCCCCGGGTCGTCGAAAGCGCGGCTCTCGAGCCACACGTCGTCACCGGGACCGCTGCCGAAACTCGCCCAGACATCAAGGCGCTGTCCAGGAGCGAGCACGAGGTGCTGTTTCTCGACCGCTGACTCGAGCAACCCCCCGTCGGTGCCGAGCACCGTCATCGGGCTCCCGTCGCTCCACGCGAGGTCGTAGAAGCGGCTATTGGAACCATTCAGAATGCGCAACCGGTGAGGCCCCCGTTGGACCTCCCGTGTCTTCGCGGTCTGTCCATTGACCAGCACGCGGTCGCCGAGCATTCCGATCATCCGATTCGGCGCGTAGACGAGCTGGTTGTACTGGTCGAACGTTCGGTCCTGCAGGACGAGCGTTAACTCTCGGTCGCCGTCGGGCAAACCGATCCTTTGCTCGTCGTCGTCGGTGACCAGGAGCAGCCCTGCTAGGCCGCGGTAGACTTGAAGACCTGTCTGGTCCGCGGGGTGCGGATGGTACCAGTAGGTCCCCGCGCGATTTGCAACTTCGAAGTCGTACACATACCGCGCTCCCGACGGCACGGAATAGTTGGGGTGTCCATCGTTCTGCTCCGAGAGATGCAGACCGTGCCAGTGCACGATTGAGTCTTGTCCGAGAGCATTGTCGAACTGAACGCGCACCCGCTGCCCCTGCCTCAGCCTCAACGTGGGCCCGAGATAGCCCGCGTCCTGCGCTACGACCGCACTGGCAGGGCCGCTCAGAACGCGTGCCGAAAAGCGCCAAACTGCCGTTGGGGGCCCATCAAGGAGCGGGACGGTTCCCGGTGCTGCACTCAGGACGAGATCGAGGTCCGGGGACGGGCGGCTGCCACCCGCTAGCCTTGGGGCGTTTGCCTGAGGCGGCGAGGAGCCGGTGCAGGTACAGGCGTCGCAGCTCGCGAGGACCCCCGCGGCCCCGACCAGCGCTTCGAGAAACTGGCGTCGCTGCGTGTTCACGGTACTTTCCGCCGCCTATTCACAGCAGCCTCCGGGCTTACCTTGCGGCTTGCTCCCGGCTGGCGCCGAGAGAAACTTCTCTCGGCAGTGGTCGCTGCAAAAGTAGAACTGTGTTCCGTCGCGTTCGGCGTGAAGAGCGGTGGCGGTGTCGATGATCATGCCGCAGATCGGGTCCTTGGTCACGGATGTCGAGTCATTCATGGTCTGTTGCTTTCCTGATTGATGTTACTTCGAGACCGCTTCGTGTTCCCGGTCGTAGCTCGGCAGGAGGGTTAATCTAGAGGAGACGGCTTCATCGTTTCTTCTCAAGGTCTTCGATTAACGCCTTCATCTCGGCGATCTCTTTGCGTTGCGCTGCGACAATGCCGTCCGCGAGCCTCCGAGCACGCGGATCGGAAATGTGTGCACGCTCGCTCGTCAGAATCGCAATCGAATGGTGCGGGATCATCGCCTTCATCCAGGAAACGCCCTCGACCGTCGCCTGACTGCGCACGAGCCAAAGGGACGCGGCGAAAACAACTGCGCTGCCCAGGAAGATGCCAATGTTTGCTTTCCGATTGTCATACATCTCAGCATGAAGCCGAGCATGACGATGGTCATCGTTGCGCCCATGATGAGCGCCATGTAAGCGCGGGTCTCGCTGAAAAAGATGTGGTCGAGCGCGTAGGTATTGAGGTACATGAGGCCAAACATCACGACCGTGGAGGTCGCGATCATCGCGGCGAATTTTGGGTATGGCTTCATAAGCCTGGGTGGGGTGCCTTGAAATGCTGGAGCGTCGGGTTCAGGGCGCCCGGCGGTTGCATTTTCATTTTCATTTTCATTTCATAACGGTGTCTTTTTTTCGTATTGTTGCTTCAGCGCACAATGTATTCCGGCTGCGCCGGTCGGGGCTCGGCCTTGGCCTCGGCTTTGGGTTCGACCTTGGCTTCGGCTTCCGGCTTCGGCCCAGTCTTGATCCTCAGCATTCGCGCATTGATGGCGACGATGACCGTGCTCGCTGACATCAACACCGCGCCAAGTGCGGGAGTCAGGAGCACGCCCCAGGCGTAGAGCGCTCCGGCCGCCAGCGGGAGCGCGACGACGTTGTAGCCGGTGGCCCAGACGAGATTCTGAATCATCTTCCGATAGGTGGCGCGGGAGAGCTTCAGAATGGCTACTACATCCAGCGGATTGCTTCGCACCAGAATCACGTCGGCAGTTTCCACCGCCACATCGGAACCGGCACCGATGGCGATGCCCAAATCAGCCTGCGCCAGCGCCGGCGCATCGTTCACGCCGTCTCCGGTCATCGCCACGCGCACGCCGCGCGCTTGAACCTCTTTCACTTTGGCGGCCTTGTCTTGAGGGAGAACTTCAGCGAAGTACTCGTCCAGCCCGACCTGGTCCGAGACCCACTTGGCCGTCGCTTGGTTGTCGCCGGTGAGCATCAGGCAGCGGATGTCGAGCGCCTTCAGTGCATCGATCGCAAGCTTGGCCTCTGGCCGAATGATGTCGGCCAGCGCAATTGCTCCCTTCAACTTGCCGTCCACGAGAACGAACACGACCGTCTTGCCCTGGGCTTGCAGGGGCCCAACGCGCGGGTCGCTGAGCGCGATGTTCTGATCACGCAGGTAGCCCGGGCTCACCACCTTCACATCCTTGCCGTCGACGCGCCCCTCGGCACCCTTGCCCGTGATGCTCTTGAAGCCTTCAACGGGCAGCTTGTCCTTCGAAGCGGCAGCAATGGCCTTGGCGATGGGGTGCTCGGAATTGGCATCCACCGAGGCGGCGTACGTGCGCAACGTTTCTTCGGTGGTGTCCTCGCTCAGTAGCAGGGTGTCGGTCACCCCGAATCGGCCCTCCGTGAGTGTGCCCGTCTTGTCGAAGATGATAGCCTGTAGCTTTCGGGCACCCTCGAAGGCAACTCGGTTGCGAATGAGCAGGCCATTCTTAGCGGCCAAGGCCGTGGAGACAGCCACCACCAGGGGCACGGCGAGCCCCAGCGCATGCGGGCAGGCGATGACCATCACGGTCACGGTGCGCTCGATGGCGAACGCAAACTCCTTGCCCATGAGGAATTGCCAGATCAAGAAGGTGAGGACGCCGCCTCCCAGAGCAACGAACGTGAGCCACATCGCAGCGGTGTTGGCGAGGTCCTGGGTTTTGGATTTGCTTTCCTGGGCCTGTTTGACGAGGTTAATGACCTGCGAGAGAAACGAATCCTTGCCGGTGCCCTTGACCTCGATTGTGAGCGAGCCTTCCCCATTGATCGCCCCACCGATCACCTTACCGCCCTTGTTCTTGGCGACCGGGGTCGATTCACCGGTTAACATCGCTTCATCGACGGAGCTCTCGCCATCGACGATGACACCGTCTGCCGGGATCTTCTCGCCGGGCTTGATCAGGACCTTGTCATCCACTGAAAGCTCGCTGAGCGGCACGTCCTTCACGCTGCCATCTGGCATGAGCTTGTGCGCGTCGGAGGGCATGAGCTTGGCCAGTGCCTCCAACGCCCGCGAAGCGCCCATCACAGACTTCATTTCGATCCAATGCCCGAGCAGCATGATGTCGACGAGGGAAGCGAGCTCCCAGAAGAACATCTTGCCGGCCAGCCCGAACACGACGGCGCTGCTGTAGACATACGCTGTCGCGATGGCGACGGAGATGAGCACCCTCATCCCGGGCTGGTGGGCCTTGACCTCCTCGACGAAGCCCTTGAGAAACGGCCAGCCGCCGTACCAGAAGACGGCCGACGAAAGGGCGAACAACACGTAGACGTCGCCAGGGAAACCGATGGCTGCGCGCAGTCCGACCAGCGATTGAAGCATCGGCGACAGCGCGAGAATCGGCAGGGTCAAGACCAGCGAGATCCAGAACCGCTTCTGGAAATCCGCCGCCATATGGGCATGATGGTCGGATTTGGCGGGCGGCTCTTTGCCTTCGGCCTGAAGCCAGTTTTCTACGTCGTGTCCCTGCGGACGGCCCTCCTTCACGTAGATGGCGTATGCCTTCTTGGCCACCTCATCGTGCACCGCCTGGGAGTCGCGGGGCTTCTTGGTGTCGTGTTCGTGCTTCTTCATTGGGGACCTGGTGGCAACGTTCTCTTCACCGCCACCACCAAAGCGACGCACCCGCCCAGAACCCGTTCGAGAGGCTGACGACGCATCTTCGATCTGACGACGCAGCGGAGGCCATTGCTCAACTCGCCTCCGATGTCGAAGCCGACCTTGTCGTCGTCGGCACGCATGGGCGTCGCGGCGCTCGGCGCTTCCTTCTTGGATCCGTTGCGGAGGGCACCGTGAGGCTCGCGCCATCGGCCGTTCTTGTGGTGCGCCCAGCCGACGCTAGCGTTCCCAAGATCGAGCCTCCGTGCCCTCAGTGCCTCGAGACGCGTCGCGCGACCGACGGAAAGGAATTCTGGTGCGAGCGGCACCGTCAGCATCACAATAGGGCGCACACGTATCACTTTTCGCCGGTGCGGGGGTCTCACCAATCGAGCTTACTGTATCCGATGCACGGAACCCACATTGAAGGCTGAGGACCGATGGCACATTGCCAGAAACCTTAATGACCCACCTAACAAGCGTCATAGCCAACCGTTCGTAAAGCCCGCGCGTCGCAGTCCGGTGACCACGTAGCGGCACGCGCGCATCAGGCGCCAGGGCAAACCTGACCGGTGGTTCTCACACATCAGCACCACCGGACCAAGGTTGATCCCGAAGTGGCAGGGCGACGTCCAGCCCGCGTCGGCATCGGTTGCGTTCGGAAAGCTGAGATTGACGCTGCACCGGAAGCAGTACTCGCCGGTGATCGCTGGATACACGTCCTGAAAATGGCGGACGGTCGGCAGCACAATCTCCGGCGCGAATGGCAGCGACGACACCACGGCCCACGGCGCGACGGTCCCGTCATCGGGGCCATACGGTGCACCGCGGGCAATGTAGTCGAAGAACGATCGCTCGACGCCGTGGAGTTTGCGCGTCGTCCAGCCGGGCCCATCGCTCGCGGTCAACCCCCAGAAATGCTCCCCATAGCCCACGAATTCGAGCGGGTTTCGGATCGCGTACTCTTGCTGGACGTACGTCGCGCGGCGGCTGTTCTCGTAATAGTCGATACCTTTGTCGCGTACGAACGCATCCTGGATCCCGCGGAAATCCACCCAGACATGTGAGTACTGATGGATGAAGAGCGGACCACCGTAGATGAATTCGTAGCCGTAAATCTTCTTCCACTCGTAGGTGGATACCCAGGCCGCGTAGCTCTCCGGCGGTAGGGGGTGCGTCGGAGAGCCCAGCCCGAGGACGTACAGGAGCACCGCCTCGTCGTAGCCTTCCCAGCGGTAGAGCAGAAAGCCGCTCTCCGGGGTCCAGCCGTGGGTGAGCGTGGCGCCGCCATTGCACGCCCATTGCCAATCAGTGCGCCGGTAGAGCGCGTCGGCCAACGTCCGGATCTCCCGCTCCTCTTCATTGTCTAGATCGAAGAACATCGCGGCGGTGAGCATGCCGGCGAGCAGGAAGCCGGTGTCGACGGTGGACAACTCGCTCACGCCAGCGCGCCTTCCGGTCGTCATGTCGAGAAAGTGGTAGTAGAAGCCGTTGTGCCCGGTTGCGTCCAGCGCCGTGCCCTGCGTGCTGGTTGAGAAGAACCGCAACACCGCGAGCGTGCGGGCGATCGCGTCGGCGCGTGTCATCCAGGCGCGCGCGACGCCGACTGGATAGGCCGTGAGCGCGAAGCCTACGGCCGCGATGCTGGCGGGAGCACCCGGTAGCGATTTATCCGCGACAAGACCATTCGAAGGGTTGGTCTCGCGCAGGAAATATTCGAAGGCGTGACGCTGCAACACGTCCAGCCTCGCCTCATTGAAGCCCGGTGGATACGCATGTCCCCCCTCGTGCTCGGCATTGACCCTCATGTAGTAGCCTGCGTGTCCAAGGCGAGCTCGGCGAGCGGCTCGAAACCTTCCTGATCCGTCGGGAGACCGTCGTATTTGCTCATCGCTCGGTTCCGTTCTCTTCGCGGCGGCGCTGCTCTGCCCGTTCTTGCTTCGCGTCGGCCTGGTGATATTTCTTGAGAATGTCGTCGATATTCACCGTCGGCTTCGGAACCTCGATGCCGAGGTTTTCCAGCGTCTCGACGATGATTCGTGCGATGGCGAGGTTGCGAAACCACTTGTGGTCCGACGGAATGACGAACCACGGGGCGGCGGCTGTGCTGCACCTGCTGAGGGCGGCCTCATAGGCTTTCTCGTAGTCAGCCCAGTATTTTCTTTCTGAGTAATCCGCCTCGCTGATCTTCCAATGCCGTGCGGGATCATCGAGTCGATCCTCGAAGCGCGAGAGCTGCTCCTCCTTGCTGATATGGAGAAAGAACTTCAGGATGTGGGTATCATTCGCGACGAGGCGCTGCTCGAAGTGATTGATCTGTGCGTACCGCTCTGACCAGATTTCTTCCGGGACGAGATCATGCACGCGAACGATGAGGACATCCTCATAGTGGGAGCGATTGAACACGACGATCTCGCCGCGCCTTGGGGTCTGGTGTTCGATCCGCCACAAAAAATCGTGCGCACGCTCTAAGGTCGATGGCTGTTTGAAACCCACGACGCGGCAGCCTTGCGGATTCATCGAGCTGATGACGTGCCGGACCACGCCGTCCTTGCCGCCAGCGTCCGGAGCCTGAAGGCAGATGAGGAGTGAACGCTTCTGCTCGGCGTAGAGCTGAAATTGGAGCGTATCCATCCGCTGCTTGAGCTTCTCGAGCTCCTTGCGTGCATGCTTCTTCTTTTCGTCGCTATCGGTGAGCCCTGGATCGAGGTTTTCGAGCCGTATGCGGCTACCCGGTTCGACGCGGAACGCTTCGCGGTAGTTCATGCGCTGACCCTCCTTCGGGAAAAATGCTGCAGGGCGTCGTATCCGGAGATGACGTCGAAGAGCTCTTCGTCGATCCGTTGCTGACGCAGACGGTGGAATGTGGCGTGGAGATCCTGCAGGAGGTCGTTGATGTTCTTGTCCGCGCGCTGCATCGCGGCGAGGCGACTGGCGTTCTCACTTGCAAGCGATTCGGCGCACGCGCGAAAGAGCGAGATGAAGAGGTACTCTCGAATCAGCGCCTGCAGCGCCCCGCTGACGCCGCCGAGGAGCTCGGGGCACAATCCGGTAGGCCAGCGGACTTCGGCCAACGTCTCTTGCCACACGGCGTCGAGTGGCAAGAGACGTTGGTGGACGGGCTCGTAAAGCGCTCCCGAGCGCGGCCGGTTATGGAAGACGTACACGCGCGTGTAATTGCCTTGCGTTCGGTGCGATTCGCTCTCGAGCTGAATCCTCCCGAGGAGCGGAGCGATGGCATTCACTGCACTCGGCACGGGGAAGAGGCCGACCACGTTGACGCCCGCATCCAGAAGACGCGCGTGAACGCGTTCGCCGACGGCCCAGATCGCTGGTTTGCCGGGTAGAGCGCTGAGTGTCTCGATCGCGTGGTCAGCCACGACGTCGTTGAATTGGCCCACGAGACCCTGGTCCGAACCGAATACGACAGCACCGATCGTGTCCCCTTCGGACTCTCCTTTCCCCGGTAGGGGCGAAGCCGTCGGCTCGATCTCACGAAAACAGGCGCTCAAGCCGAGCTCGACGGTCCGATGGTAGTCTTCGAGCGCGCGCACCGAATTCTCGTATTGGCCAATGCTCGCAGCGGCCAGCGCCCGCATGGTGCGGACGACGGACTGCAAGTCTGCCGCGCCGCTGATCTTTCGCCGAAGGCTAACCATCGTGTCGCTCATGCTGTTTCCTTGGCGGTCTGTTCGGTTTTGGGGTCCGGCGTCGGTGTGGGTTTCGGTTTGGGTTGAAAGCGCGTTAGCGCTTGCCGCGCGCTCTCGACGAGGGTCTTGCGATCTTCGTCGCTCAGCGTTGCGGCGGTGTCGAAGCGCGCACGTACCTCGGCGGGAATGGTCTCCGCGGCCTTGGACAGCGCCTGCTCGGCGTCCCTGATCTGGTCTATGGGGACGGCATCAAGGAGTTTTGCGCTCAATGCGAGCAGGATGATGAGCTGTGCCGGCACCGAGACTGGGCTGAACTCGGGTTGTTTCAAACAGGCGCGAATTCGCCTGCCATGTTCGATACTCTGCTTCGTGTCGTCGTCGAGGCGAGCACCGAAGCGGGCAAAGGTCTCCAGCTCTTCGAACTGCGCATACGCGAGCTTCAGATCACCTGCGACGGCACGGTACGTCCCCCGCTGTGCCTTGCCTCCAACGCGCGAGACGGATTTCCCGACATCAACGGCCGGGAGCACTCCCAAATCGAAGAGCGACGGCGACAAATAGATCTGCCCATCGGTGATCGAAATGAGGTTGGTGGGAATGTAGGCGGAAATGTCCTGGGCTTCCGTTTCGATCACGGGAAGTGCCGTGAGCGAACCACCGCCGAGCTCTTTGCTGAGGTGCGTCGCCCGCTCGAGTAGACGGGAATGGATGTAGAAGATGTCGCCGGGGAAGGCTTCGCGCCCCGGAGGCCTTCGCAACAGAAGCGAGATCTCGCGATAGGCGCGCGCGTGGTGCGTGAGATCATCGTAGACGATCAGCACATCACGGCCGGCCTCCATGAAGTGCTCGGCGATGCTGGTCGCCGCGTAGGGAGCGATGAAGGCGAGACCCGGTGGGTCATTGCCCTCGGTCACGACGACCACCGTGTATTTCATCGCGTCCTTCTCTCGAAGCACGGCCACGGACTTCGCCACGGCGGAGGCGCGCTGCCCGATGGCGCAATAGACGCAGATGACGTTCTGGTCTCGCTGGTTCAGGATGGTGTCGATGGCAATGGCTGTCTTTCCGGTCTGCCGGTCTCCGAGGATCAGCTCGCGCTGACCGCGGCCGATCGGAATGAGCGCGTCGATCACTTTGAGACCAGTCTGCAACGGCACTGTGACGGGCGCTCGATCCATAATCTGCGCCGCCGGGCGTTCAATGGGCAAGCGCCGGGTCGTCGCTAGTGCTCCAGCGCCGTCAAGCGGCCGACCGAGTGGGTCGATGACGCGTCCGAGCAGCTCATCACCCACGCCCACGTCCATGACCCGGCGGGTTCGTTCGACTTCGTCGCCGGCGTGCAGATCCCAGAATTCCCCGAGCAGCACGACGCCGACTTCCTCCTCGTCCACGTTGAAGGCGATCCCGAACACACCTCCCGGAAACTGGATCAGCTCGTCGAACCCCACGCTCGGGAGGCCGGAGACCATGGCGATGCCGGTGGACACGTGCGTGATGGTGCCCACCTCGCGCGACGTCAGTTGTGGCGCAAAGCTGCCGAGCACGTGGTCTACTGCCGCGAAGGTGCGCTCGAAAACGCTCTTTAGGCTCTCAGGCTCCATGCGCACCAGCCTTCTGAACCTCCCGCTCTGCCTGACTCCAGTCTTGATTCGCCGAATCGCTCTGGTGGCCGTGCTGTTCGTACAGCTCATAGGCACGCTCCGCGATCTTCGCCGTCTGCTCGTCCGGTGCCTTGGTTTCGGAATCCGCGGTGTCCTGCGCTTTCAGAAGTTCGCCGACGCCCTTCTCCAGCGACCCCAGGTAGTCCGCAATATTCCAGGCCACCTTTTGTCCATTCGTGGTGAGCTCGATGCCGCTGACCATCTTGGGCGCAGTTTCGAAGCGAATACTGATATCGGCCGAGAACGTTTCGTTGAGCGCTTTCCGTATTGCTGCTTGTTGCTCCGTCGGTAGCTCAAAAGCACTGCGCAGCAGGGCGGGGTCAGATGCGGACTTGAGAGCCTCGGCGAGTCTCTGCTTGCTCTCGGCGTCCAGCTCTCGCAATCGGCGGTTGAACACCTCGGCCATGCGCTCTTCCAGGCTTGTCGTCGCAAGGTCAGTGAGCACCTTTCGGGCGATGGCAAAGACCTCCTGTTCGGCGCGGCGACAGATGGAATGATTGAGATGATGGGCGTCGCTCCTTAGCATTTCCTGTCGTTTCGTGCTCAACACATCAGCCGCCTTGCGCGCTTCGTCGAGGAGTCTTTGACGCTCGGCATTC
>Ga0209490_10001455_pt1 | contig 22913 bp, 10 predicted proteins | sample MAT06_FD_187209 | JGI IMG/M metagenome (GOLD analysis project Ga0209490, IMG submission 187209) | Freshwater microbial communities from Lake Fryxell liftoff mats and glacier meltwater in Antarctica - MAT-06 (SPAdes) (version 2) | ecosystem: Environmental > Aquatic > Freshwater > Ice > Liftoff... | reverse complement strand
ATGGCGGTATTTTATGTTTGGGGTCAAAAGAAGGTTTACGGTTTACCGACTTTCATGAAGAATATATTGAGTTGGATAAAAAACAAAGAATCTTTAAAAAGAAATATTAAGAAATGCAATACGAGGCCATTGTAATAGGCGTATCCGCAGGTGGGATGAATGCGCTGAAATTTATTTTCTCAGTATTGCCTTCCGGGTTCAGCATACCAATTATTATAGTGCAACATGTAAGCGCACGTTCTGATAACGAATGGATAAAACTTTTAAATGACAAAAGCAATCTTACTATTAAAGAAGCAGATGAAAAAGAAAAAATAGCTTGCCGGACTGAACAGTCGTTTGGGCGGGAAACCGGAAATGTTTATATCGCCCCAGCTAATTATCATTTGATGATTGAAAATGATAAAACCTTTTCGCTTACAATTGATGAATATGTAAATTTTGCAAGACCATCTATTGATGTATTGTTTGAATCAGCAGCAGAAGCATACAAAGACAAGTTGATTGGTATAGTGTTAACAGGTGCTAATAATGACGGAACAAAAGGTATAAAGCGAATAAAGGAATGCGGTGGGTTAGCCATTATTCAGGATCCGAAAACAGCTGAATCTTCTACTATGCCAGCATCAGCAATTGCTGCTATTCAACCGGATTATATTTTATCCTTAGAGAAAATAGTTCAGTTGTTAATAAAAATAACACAAACAAATCCCGGTAGCTATCGGGACAAATAATAAAATAAATATGACACTGAGCAAAAAAATATTAACCGGCTTTATAGTATGCACCTTGATACTTTTAGGAGTTGCGTTTATCTCATTTAAAAACAGCGAAAAATTTATCGCTTCCAATACCCTGGTAGATCAAACCAACAAAGTGTTGTACGAATTCAGCCAAATTCTATCCACTATCACGGATGCTGAGTCGAGCAATCGTGGTTTTATCATCACAGGCGATGATGCGCATTTAGAATCTTCCATAAATGCCGAAAGAAGTATTAGCGAACATCTTGATAAAGTAAAAGAGTTAACACAAGACAACACTATTCGGCAAAAAACAACGGAACTTGAAAAGGAAATAGAAATTCGTTTCACTCATATAAAAACCGGTATTGCTCTTCGCAAAATAATTCCAGCTGCTATTGGGATTGAAAAGTCGAGGGAATTTATTGTTTCTGGAGTTGGAAAAGAATCACAAGATCGAATATTTGAAATAATTGGTAGTATACAAAAACTAGAACTTACCTTACTTGCAGAAAGAAAGCAAGCTAATGAGGACGAAGCCGACAAATTTAATTTGGTTTTTGTCATTTTAATGGGCATCATCATTCTCGTTCTTATTGTTGTTTACAGTATAGTTATTTCAAATTTAAAAACACTTAAAAGAGCTGAAGATGAAACTGCCAGCAAAAACTGGCTGCTTGCTGGTAACACGGAGCTTAACGAAAAATTAATAGGAGATAAAAGTATAGAAGAGTTGGCGAACAATACCATTAGTTTTTTATGCACTTATTTAAAGGCACAAATTGGATCAGTTTATTTGTTTAATGACAAAGAAAATGCATTGATATTAAACGGACGATATGCCTTTTCATCTTCTGCCGATACGAAAGAACGATTTAAGCTGAATGAAGGACTGATTGGTCAGGCAGCGCATGAACAAGAACAAATTTCTATAACAGATATAGCAGAACAACATATTCGCATTACCTCCTCTGTTCTAAACGCCAAACCAAAACATATACTCATTATTCCATTTTTGTTTGAAGGCAAAACAATGGGGGTGGTAGAAATTGGCAGACTTACAGATTTTAACGAAACAGAAAAGGAATTCATTAATGCTTCGATGAACAGTATTGCTATTACAGTAAATACCGCTTTCAATCAGACAGCACTTAGAGAATTATTAGAAAAGGTTCAAGCGCAAAAAGGTGAAATGGAAGTATCGGCTTTGGAAATAGAGCAGCAACTACATTCTCTGAACCAAGCAGCCATTCTTTCTATTGCAGATGCAAATGGAGATATAATATATGCCAATGATAATTTCTGCAAAATTTCGAAATACTCAATGGAGGAATTGTTGGGGAAAAACCATAGTGTTTTGAAATCAGGAAAGCAACCAGCCGGATTATTTATTGGTATGTGGAAATCGATTAGTGGCGGTAGAACATGGAAGGGAGAAATAGTAAATAAAGCGAAAGACGGAACATTTTATTGGGTCGATACCACAATTACGCCATTTAAAGGAGTAGATGGTAAAATAGAAAAATATGTTGCCATCCGATTTGATATTACTACTACAAAAAATCAAATGTTGGAGCTTGCTCTACAGTACGATGAAAAGGAAAAACGAGCCGCTGAACTTGACGTTGCTAATATAGAACTTGCCTTTCAAAATGAAGAGAAAGAAAAACGTGCAGATGAACTAAGTATCGCCAATATAGAACTGGCTCAACAAGGTGAAGAATTGAAAACACAGCAGGAAGAGCTGAGACAAATGAATGAAGAACTTGAAGAACAGGCACAAAACCTGAAACAACAGCAAGAAGAATTACAAATAACCAATGAGGAATTAGAGGAACAAACACAATCATTGGAAGTAAAAAATACAGAAGTTGAAGCCGCGAAAAACGACATTGAACAAAAAACAAAACAGCTAGAAATAAGCAGTAAGTATAAGTCGGAGTTTCTAGCCAACATGTCGCATGAATTACGTACACCGCTTAATAGTTTATTAATTCTATCAAAAGATTTATCTGAAAACAGAAATAAAAATCTGGAAGCAATTCAGGTTGAGAGTGCCGAAATAATTTATAAAAGCGGTTGCGATTTACTTGTATTAATTAATGAAGTACTTGATCTCTCTAAAATTGAAGCCGGTAAAATGTCGCTAAATATTGAAACCGTGCCGCTGAAACAATTTACAAGTGATCTGATACGCGACTTTAAACATCATGCAGAGCAAAAAGGATTGAAGCTAAATTCAAAATTGGATAAAGAATTACCTGAATCCATCCGCACCGATTCGCAACGTTTGAATCAGATATTGAAAAATATTCTATCAAACGCCATAAAATTTACAGAAAAAGGAAGTGTAAGTATTAGTATTGACCGAAATACAGAAAGTACAATTATTATTTCTGTTACTGACACAGGTATTGGAATACAGGAAGACAAACAAATGGCCGTGTTTGAAGCTTTTCAACAAGCCGAAGGAGGAACATCCAGAAAATATGGTGGTACAGGTTTAGGGCTTTCCATTTCGCGTGAGTTGGCAAAATTATTAGGTTGTGAAATTAAACTGAATAGTAAATTAAATGAAGGGTCTGTTTTTTCTCTCATTATTCCTTTAGAAATACATCAGGAGCAGGAAGATACAAGCACAAACACTCGCGACCTGTATGCCGACAAGGCAGGCAGCTATCGGGCGAAAGAATCCGGCTTGTTTAAACCCCGTTTATTAAATGATACTAAATATCTAAATTATCCCAACATAAAGGACGACAGAAATACAATAACCGATGATGATAAAACAGTACTTATCATTGAAGATGATCTGAAATTTGCTGCTATACTTTTAAATCAAGCCAACAAAAAAGGATTTAAATGTTTATCAGCAGCAAGCGGAGAAGATGGTTTGTTGCTTGCATCAAAACACAAACCTCTAGCGATTATTCTCGATATCAGTCTGCCGGGCATTAACGGACATACAGTATTGCTTGAATTAAAAGCAAATCCTTCCTTAAGGCATATACCGGTACATATTATTTCGGCTAAAGAACGTTCGCTGGAACCAATCAGAGAAGGGGCAGTTGAGTATTTGATGAAACCGGTTGCTAAAGAAGATTTGGAAGAAGCGTTTAACAGAATTGAAAATTTTGTAAACAGGAAAATAAAAAATCTGCTAATAATTGAAGACAATGAAAATTCCAGAAAGGCAATGCGTATACTTATTGGCAATGGTGATGTAAAATGTTTTGAAGCAGGAACCGGTAAAGAAGCATTGGCTATGTATGAGCAGAATCAAATTGACTGTATGATACTGGACATTGGTTTGCCAGACATGAGCGGATTTGACCTCATTCATAAATTGGAGAATATAAAAGGTCATAAAATCCCTCCAATTATTGTTTACACCGGCAAGGAACTTACAAAAGAAGAAAACAATGAGCTTGAAAAATATGCCGAGAGCATAATTATAAAAGGCGTAAAGTCGGAAGAAAGATTGTTAGACGAAACAGCTCTTTTTCTTCACAGGACAATAAGCAATTTACCGAAATCAAAACAAATAATTATAAATAGTCTGTACGATAAAGAAACTATATTTCAATCCAAAAAAATATTATTGGTAGATGATGATATGCGAAATTTATTTGCATTGTCAAAAATATTAAAAGAACGTGGAATGGAAATAATTAAAGCAGAAAACGGAAAAATTGCTTTGGAAATCTTGGAGAAACACCCAGATATTCACATGGTATTGGTGGATATTATGATGCCAGAAATGGACGGTTACGAAGCAATGAGACGAATTAGATCTAATGTGGAATTCAAAGACTTACCAGTAATTGCGCTCACAGCTAAAGCCATGAAAGAAGATAAACAAAAATGTATTGATGCAGGTGCCAACGATTACATTACTAAACCAATTGATCTAGAACGATTGCTATCACTGATGCGTGTTTGGTTAAGTAAATGATTGCGAAAAATTATTTCTTAGCGGGTATTTCTTAAAACGACCAAATGACTAGTAATGAATAAATAGCAAATTAATTACAAAATGAAACAAAATAGTCCCATTAAAATCTTATTGGTTGATGATCTTCCAGAAAATCTTTTCGCATTAGAATTAATTTTTTCTAAGAAAAATTATAAATGTGTGAAAGCAAATTCCGGAAATAAAGCATTGAAAATTCTGTTGCGGGAACAGGATTTCGCAATCATATTAATGGACGTGCAAATGCCGAAGATGGATGGTTTTGAAACAGTAGAATTAATTCGAGAAATTGAAACACTTAAACATTTGCCTATCATATTTTTAACTGCGAACATGGATAATCCTATGCATGTTTTTAAAGGATATCAGGTCGGTGCAATTGATTACATGATTAAACCGCTTATTCCAGAAATATTAATTGCAAAAGTGGCAGTTTTTGTAGAGCTATATTTGAAAACAAATGAATTATTAGTTCAAAACGATGAAAAAGAAAAACGTGCTTCTGAGTTAGGCGTTGCCAACATAGAACTTGCCTTTCAAAACGATGAAAAAGAAAAACGTGCCGCTGAGTTAGGCGTTGCCAACATAGAACTTGCCTTTCAAAACGATGAAAAAGAAAAACGTGCCGCTGAGTTAAGCGTTGCCAACAAAGAACTTGTCTTTCAAAACGATGAAAAAGAAAAACGTGCTTCTGAGTTAGGCGTTGCCAACATAGAACTTGCCTTTCAAAACGATGAAAAAGAAAAACGTGCCGCTGAGTTAGGCGTTGCCAACATAGAACTTGCCTTTCAAAACGATGAAAAAGAAAAACGTGCCGCTGAGTTAAGCGTTGCCAACAAAGAACTTGTCTTTCAAAACGGTGAAAAAGAAAAGCGAGCCGCAGAGTTAGAAATTGCCAACATAGAACTTGCCTTTCAAAACGATGAAAAAGAAAAACGTGCTTCTGAGTTAACCGTTGCCAACAAAGAACTAGCCTTTCAAAACGATGAAAAAGAAAAACGTGCTTCTGAGTTAAGCGTTGCCAACATAGAACTTGTCTTTCAAAACGGTGAAAAAGAAAAGCGTGCTTCTGAGTTAGGCGTTGCCAACATAGAACTTGCCTTTCAAAACGATGAAAAAGAAAAACGTGCTACTGAGTTAGGCCTTGCCAACAAAGAACTTGCCTTTCAAAACGATGAAAAAGAAAAACGTGCTACTGAGTTAAGCGTTGCCAATATAGAACTTGCCTTTCAAAACGATGAAAAAGAAAAACGAGCCGCTGAGTTAAGCGTTGCCAATATAGAACTTGCCTTTCAAAACGATGAAAAAGAAAAACGTGCTTCTGAGTTAGGCGTTGCCAACATAGAACTTGCCTTTCAAAACGGTGAAAAAGAAAAACGTGCTGCTGAGTTAGGCGTTGCCAACATAGAACTTGCCTTTCAAAACGAAGAAAAAGAAAAACGAGCCGCTGAGTTAAGCGTTGCCAATGTAGAACTTGCCTTTCAAAACGATGAAAAAGAAGAACGAGCCGCAGAGTTAGAAATTGCCAACATAGAACTTGCCTTTCAAAACGATGAAAAAGAAAAACGTGCTGCTGAGTTAGAAATTGCCAATATAGAACTTGCCTTTCAGATCAATGAAAAAGAAAAACGTGCTGCTGAGTTAAGCGTTGCCAACAAAGAACTTGTCTTTCAAAACGGTGAAAAAGAAAAGCGAGCCGCAGAGTTAGAAATTGCCAACATAGAACTTGCCTTTCAAAACGATGAAAAAGAAAAACGTGCTGCTGAGTTAGGCGTTGCCAACATAGAACTTGCCTTTCAAAGCGATGAAAAAGAAAAACGTGCTTCTGAGTTAGGCGTTGCCAACAAAGAACTTGCCTTTCAAAACGATGAAAAAGAAAAGCGAGCCGCAGAGTTAGAAATTGCCAACAAAGAACTTGCCTTTCAAAACGATGAAAAAGAAAAACGTGCCGCTGAGTTAAGCGTTGCCAACAAAGAACTTGTCTTTCAAAACGGTGAAAAAGAAAAGCGAGCCGCAGAGTTAGAAATTGCCAACGTAGAACTTGCCTTTCAAAACGATGAAAAAGAAAAACGCGCTGCTGAGTTAGGCGTTGCCAATATAGAACTTGCCTTTCAAAACGATGAAAAAGAAAAACGTGCTTCTGAGTTAAGCGTTGCCAACAAAGAACTTGTCTTTCAAAACGGTGAAAAAGAAAAGCGAGCCGCAGAGTTAGAAATTGCCAACGTAGAACTTGCCTTTCAAAACGATGAAAAAGAAAAACGCGCTGCTGAGTTAGGCGTTGCCAATATAGAACTTGCCTTTCAAAACGATGAAAAAGAAAAACGTGCTTCTGAGTTAGGCGTTGCCAACAAAGAACTTGCCTTTCAAAACAGTGAAAAAGAAAAACGTGCTGCTGAGTTAGGCGTTGCCAACAAAGAACTTGCCTTTCAAAACGATGAACAAGAAAAACTGGCAGAAGAGTTAAGAATTGCTAATAAAGAGCTGCTTGCATTTACGTATATATCAAGCCACGATATGCAGGAGCCGTTGCGAAAAATTCAATCGTTCATCTCGATCATTCTTAAAGAGGAAAAAGAAACGCTGTCTGACAATGGCAAGAATTATTTCCAACGGATTCAATCATCGGCCGAAAGAATGCAGAAACTAATTATCGATCTGCTTGCTTACTCTCGCATCAACGAAACGAATCGTAAATTTGAAAAAACAGAACTCAGTACAATCATTGATGATGTAAAAGCTGAATTAAAAGACACCATTAAAGATAAAAACGCCACCATCGAGGCTGTTGAACTCTGCTCTGCCAACATCATTCCTTTTCAGTTTCGCCAACTCATATACAACCTGATAAGCAATGCACTTAAGTTTTCTCGGGCCAACATACCTTCGCTGATAACAATAAGGAGTAAAATTTTAAAGGGCAGTAAATTAAATGTAGAAAAACTCTCACCTGAAAAAAATTATTGCCATATCACCGTTAAAGACAATGGTATCGGCTTCGAACCCCATTTCAGCGAACACATTTTTGGAGTGTTCCAAAAACTTCATAGCAAAGATGTATATGCGGGCACTGGAATCGGACTTGCCATCGTAAAAAAAATAGTAGAGAATCACAACGGTATCATCACTGCAACAAGTGAGTTAAATAAAGGAGCAACATTTGATATTTATATTCCTGCTAATTAAATAGAGGACACATTATACAGGCAGAAAACGTAGAGTATGAAATTACAGGCACTTTAAAAAATAGATTTAAAAAGTTGATAGAGTGTTCATCCTCAACAACGGTAGCTCCTGCACTATACGACCATTTTTTAAAGGACTTCGGGAGTTTTTAAAATTGCATTGTTTAAAGGACTTTAGTTTGCGCAGACAAAAGAAAACAGCCAGTGCATTTGGTAGCGCATTTGCTTTTTTTCAACACACAAGGCCTAACAAAAAATGCAAAAGAGCTTCCAAGCAAACGCACCAAACCGATCTTTATAGACTGACGTACTATAATTGAATAATAGAAAGGGCAGGCACTAACAGCGGGCTTGCGAAAATTGCGGGTTCAGTGGTGTATTACAGTTTCTTCATTCTATTAACTTTGTAGTAGCCTGACGGTTTAGTGCATTTTATCCGCAACTTCGCAAGCCCGCAAGCCGCTTGTGGCAACCCTAGAGACGATATAGTGAATACAAACCTGACATATCGGACAGACACGCAGTATAATTTTGGCAAAGCCGTTTATCCCACATTATGCAATAGAAATGCATTTGCATAATTTGACGAATGAAAATCAAATACTTAGGTTGAAAAATATTTTCTCTATTGGGTGATTTTCATTGTCAGGTCATGACGCTTCGGGCATGATCCTGATAGTAGCATCAGGGTTTAACCTTGACATCCTGACAGTAAAAGTCAGGATCGTCAACCCTGCGGGCAGATTATGCATCTTAATGCATAATCTGGGTTTATCTATCCCTTCGCAAAATGCAAAAGAGCGCCACCATTTCTTTATTTTTGGTTAAGGAGTGCGGTACACTTGCATTTCGCCCGACCGTACAAAAAAATAATGCCGGAAGACCAATTTATTGTTGCTTAACCGCATAATCTCCTCATAGAAATGCCATTAAAACACAATAAGATCAACGGTGGCGCATCATCTGCGAAAAACACTTTAAGCCCCTTCGCCCAGCAAAATATTTCTATTAGAAGAGATAATCGCTTCACAAAATATTTTTCTGAACTTTTTTAGCCCTCTCCTATATGGGTTGAGGCTTCTTTTTTTTGTATAAACGGAATAAATTATTTTTTTATAAATCGCATTTAAATACTATACACAATGAAAGATAACGCCCCTTTTAATATATTGCTTTGCAGATGATAATACAGAAGATCGCTTCTTATTTGAGAAAGCATTAAAGAAAATACCTATTGCCACTCACCTTACAACTGTTAGTAACGGACAAGAGCTTATGGATTACCTTTTAAAAAACTCAATGAATCTTCCCGAGGCGCTTTTTCTTGATTTAAGTATGCCCCGAAAAACAGGGTACAAATGCTTAATTGAAATAAAAGAAAACAAAAAACTAGAAGCTACTCCTATAATCGTTTTTACAACCTCGATTCCAAGTAACATTGAAGCAGAGGTGGAATTGTCAAACACGATGGTGAAATTGGGAGCTTTGGATTATGTTCGCAAACCCATTGATTTTGACCAGATCAAATACTTCATTCACCAAGCGCTTATAAGAGTGATAGAAAAAGTCGCCTAACAGACAGGGAAAAAATTGTAATCAAAAACAGAACCTTAACAAATAAATTTTAAACAAATGAATATACTTCTTGCAATTTACAAAGGTATTGTTGAAGGCAGAAATATCGCTTCATAAGCGAGTTTCCTTCCAGATTCCTTTGCACTGTTTTCAGAAATAACACAAAAACATTTTGAAAAAAATAAAATCTTATATCTCTTAAATGAAAACAAAAACCGTAAAGCAAAAATCAAAACATGTCGGCTTGAAACCAAGCAACGGACAAAATCCTAAAACAAATGGTGTGGATAAACCCAATGGAGTGCATCCCGCGCAAAATGGCACATCGGCAATCGTTACCGATATTATTTTGACGGATGCTGAGCTGCTTAAAATCCTTAGAAAGGTACGCAACGGAAATTTTTCCGTTCGCCTGCCAGAAGGACAGATTGGTTTGAAACTATCTATTTGCGATACGCTCAATGACATCATTGATATGAATGAAAGAATGACTGTTGAATTTGAGAAAGCAGGAAACAGTATTGGTAAAAAAGGAAAACTAACCAACAGGGTTACGCTGGATGGAGCGCGTGGCTCTTGGGGTTCCTGTGTTAATTCCGTGAACACGCTTATCTCTGATCTGGTGCATCCTACCATTGAGATCGCGCACGTTATTACTTCGGTGGCTAAAGGAAATCTGTCACAGAATATGCCTTTATCTATTGAAGGCAACCCGCTGCAGGGAGAGTTTTTGAGAATTGCCAAAGAGGTGAACGGAATGGTAAAACAGCTGAACTTATTCTCGATGGAGGTAACGCGTGTGGCGCGTGAAGTAGGAACGGAAGGGAAACTTGGTGGGCAGGCAAAAGTAAAAGGTGTTGCCGGAGTATGGAACGATTTGACGGACAGTGTAAATAAAATGGCAAGTAACCTTACCGGACAGGTGAGAAATATTGCGGAGGTTACCACGGCCGTTGCGAAAGGCGATCTCTCTAAAAAAATTACCGTGGATGTAAAAGGAGAAATCCTTGAGTTGAAAAATACGATCAACACGATGGTGGATCAGCTCAACTCATTCTCTTCGGAAGTAACACGTGTGGCCCGTGAGGTAGGAACGGAAGGAAAACTTGGTGGACAGGCACAGGTAAAAGGAGTAGGCGGAACCTGGAAAGACTTGACGGACAGTGTAAATAAAATGGCGGGAAACCTGACCACTCAGGTGCGGAATATTGCGGACGTAACTACGGCCGTTGCGAAAGGAGACCTTTCCAAAAAAATTACAGTGGATGTAAAAGGAGAAATTTTGGAGCTGAAAAATACGATCAATACGATGGTGGATCAGCTCAACTCATTTTCTTCCGAGGTAACCCGCGTGGCGCGTGAGGTGGGTTCAGAAGGAAAATTGGGCGGACAAGCAAAGGTGCGTGGGGTGGGTGGTGTTTGGAAAGATTTGACAGACAGTGTAAATCAAATGGGAAGCAACCTTACCAATCAGGTGCGGAACATTGCGGAAGTAACAACAGCGGTTGCAAAGGGCGACTTGTCTAAAAAAATTACAGTAAACGTGGCGGGAGAAATTCTGGAACTCAAGAATACTATCAATACGATGGTGGATCAGCTTAACTCCTTTGGTGCCGAAGTAACGCGTGTGGCGCGTGAGGTAGGTTCAGAAGGCAAACTCGGAGGGCAGGCAAAAGTAAAAGGCGTGGGCGGAACCTGGAAAGATTTGACAGACAGTGTGAACCTGATGGCGAGTAATCTTACAGGACAGGTGCGTAACATTGCGGAAGTGACAACAGCCGTTGCGAACGGAGACCTTTCTAAAAAGATCACGGCAATGGCAGAAGGAGAAATTTTGGAGTTGAAGAAAACGATCAACACAATGGTGGATCAGCTCAACTCATTTTCTTCGGAAGTAACCCGTGTGGCGCTCGAAGTGGGTACGGAAGGAAAACTCGGAGGCCAGGCAAAAGTAAAAGGTGTGGGCGGAACATGGAAAGATCTAACAGATTCGGTAAATCAAATGGCGAGCAATCTTACCGGACAGGTGCGGAACATTGCGGAAGTAACAACAGCAGTTGCCAAAGGCGATTTGTCACGTCAAATTACGGCAGATACAAAAGGAGAAGTGCTGGAGTTAAAAAATACTATTAACACAATGGTGAGGCAGCTAAACTCTTTTGCCTCAGAGGTGACGCGTGTTGCGAAAGAGGTGGGAACGGAAGGAAAATTAGGAGGACAGGCAGAGGTAAAAGGTGTGGGCGGAACATGGAAAGATCTAACGGATTCTGTAAATCAAATGGCATCTAACTTAACGGGGCAGGTGCGTAATATTGCCGAGGTAACAACAGCGGTAGCAAAAGGCGATTTGTCTCGTCAGATTACAGCGGATGTAAAAGGAGAAATTTTGGAATTAAAAAATACCATCAACACCATGGTGGATCAGCTCCGCGGTTTTGCATCGGAAGTAACCCGCGTAGCGAAGGAAGTAGGAACAGAAGGAAAACTCGGAGGACAAGCCAATGTGCCGGGCGTGGCGGGAACATGGAAAGATTTAACAGACAGCGTAAATCAAATGGCGGGAAATCTTACTGCGCAAGTGCGGAACATTGCCGATGTGGCGATTGCCGTAGCAAACGGAGATATGTCGCGCAAAATTACGGTGGACGTGCGCGGAGAAATTTTACAGTTGAAAGAAACGTTGAATACCATGGTGGATCAGCTCCGTGCCTTCGCATCGGAAGTAACGCGTGTGGCGCGTGAAGTGGGGACAGAAGGGAAACTCGGAGGGCAGGCAAACGTGCCGGGCGTAGCGGGAACATGGAAAGATTTAACAGATAGCGTAAATCAAATGGCGGGAAATCTTACCGCGCAAGTGCGGAATATTGCGGAGGTAACCATTGCGGTGGCGAACGGAGACATGTCTAAAAAAATTACTGCCGATGTGCGCGGAGAAATTTTGCAGCTCAAAGAAACTATTAATACAATGGTGGATCAGCTACGTGCCTTTGCCTCTGAGGTAACACGAGTAGCAAAAGAAGTGGGAACAGAAGGAAAATTAGGCGGACAAGCATTTGTGCCGGGAGTTGCCGGAACATGGAAAGATTTAACGGATTCGGTAAATCAAATGGCAGGTAACTTAACCGGGCAGGTACGTAACATTGCAGAGGTAACAAAAGCGGTGGCAAGTGGCGACTTATCTAAAACTATTACGGTTGACGTAAAAGGAGAAATTTTCGATTTAAAAAATACGATCAACACCATGGTTGATCAGTTGAACTCATTCGCATCGGAAGTAACCCGTGTGGCCCGTGAAGTGGGTACCGAAGGAAAACTAGGCGGACAAGCACAAGTAAAAGGAGTTGGGGGAACATGGAAAGATTTAACGGATAACGTAAATCAAATGGCGTCCAACTTAACAGGTCAGGTGCGCGGTATTGCTAAAGTTGTTACCTCGGTGGCGAAAGGAAACCTGAAATCGAAATTATCTATTGATGCTAAAGGCGAAGTGGCTCAATTAACGGATACCATCAATGAGATGATTGATACGCTTGCAACATTCTCCGATCAAGTTACAACGGTGGCTCGTGAAGTAGGTGCCGAAGGAAAATTAGGAGGGCAGGCGAATGTTCCGGGCGCATCGGGTACATGGAAAAATCTCACCGAAAACGTAAATCAACTTGCGGCAAATCTTACTACTCAAGTGCGCGCAATTTCCGAAGTTGCCTCTGCTGTAACACAAGGAGATTTGACGCAAAAGATCAGAGTAGAAGCAAAAGGCGAAGTGGAAGCATTAAAGGACACCATCAACCAAATGATTACGAATCTGAAAAACACTACACTGCGTAATCAGGAGCAGGATTGGCTCAAATCGAATATTGCCAAGTTCACTCAAATGCTTCAAGGTCAGAAAGAACTAAATTCTGTTACTGCCAAAATACTTTCTGAGCTGGCTGTAGTGGTTAATGCCCAGCACGGTTTGTTTTATCTTTTGCAGGAGGGAGAAAAATTAAAGGATTCCAAGCTGGAATTAATCGCGTCTTATGCATTCAAAAAAAGAAAAAATGTTCCCACGGAATTTTCTATGGGCGAAGGATTGATAGGACAATGTGCCTTGGAAAAAACGCGCTTGCTGATCACAGATGTTCCGCAGGATTATATCAAGATAAGTTCAGGTCTGGGAGAGGCAAAGCCGCTGAACGTGATCGTACTCCCCGTACTTTTTGAAGGCGAAGTAAAAGCCGTCATCGAGCTGGCATCTTTTGATTCCTTCACTCAAACCCATCAGGATTTTCTGGAGGGCCTTACCGAAAGTATTGGTATCGTATTAAATACGCTCGCTTCCAATTCAAGAACAGAAGAACTTCTGGTACAGTCTCAATCGCTGGCTGGCGAGCTCAAAAGTCAGCAGGAAGTTTTGCGTAACACCAACGAACAGCTCGAAGAAAAAGCCCATCTCCTTGCCAACCAAAAAGAAGAGGTGGAGATGAAGAACAACGAAGTGGAAGAAGCGAGAAAAGCACTCGAGGAAAAGGCAAATCAATTAACGATTACCTCGAAATACAAATCAGAATTTTTAGCAAATATGTCGCATGAGCTAAGAACTCCACTCAACAGTTTGCAGATATTAGCAAATGAGCTTATCGCCAATCACGATGGAAACCTAACGTCAAAACAAATCGAGTTTGCTAGAACCATCAATGGCTGTGGAGACGATCTTATACAGTTGATTAACGACATTCTGGATCTTTCCAAGATCGAGTCTGGATATATTTCGGTGGATTACACCCAGATCCCGTTTTCAAAAATTTCCAAGTTTGTTGAAACAACGTTCAATCATATATCGGAAGCGAAACACCTTAAATTTACAGTCGAAGTGGAGGAAAATCTCCCTGAATATATTGACACCGATTCGCAGCGCCTGAATCAGATACTTAAAAACCTGTTGTCCAATTCATTCAAGTTCACAGAGAAAGGCAAAGTGAAATTGAGAATATACAAAGCAGATAAGAATTGGAAAACGAAAAATGAAAATCTGGACTCGGCAGAAATAGTCGTTGCGTTCGAGATCACCGATACAGGTATTGGTATTTCAAAAGAAAAACAAAACATAATATTCGAAGCATTTCAGCAAGCAGAGGGATCTACCAGCAGAAAATACGGTGGCACCGGTTTAGGACTATCCATCAGCCGCGGACTTTCTGATTTATTAGGTGGGGTTATCGATTTGGAAAGCGATACGGATCAAGGCAGCAAGTTCACGCTATTCCTACCTCTTGACTTTTCTCCCGCTGTTTTAAAGAGGCAGATTGTAGGACTGGAAGGAAAGCTAGACGTACAAACCGCTCAATTGCTGCCTGCCTCTATTTCTCAGCGGTCGGACATTGAAATGTTCTTCGTAGATGAAGTGGGCGATGACAGAACAGACATCAAGCCCGAAGATAAAGTACTATTAATTGTAGAAGATGACGTGCGGTTTGCTAAGATCATGGTTGACAAGGCGCACGAAAATGGAATTAAAGCGATCGTTGCGACAAAAGGAAATGATGTGATTGATCTCATCAACCAATTTAAGCCCGATGTGATTACAATGGACATCAATATGCCCGATACAAGCGGATGGAAAGTATTGGACCGCCTCAAGACGGATCTATCATTGCGGCAGATTCCGATTTACATTATTTCAGGAGAAGATGACCGCAACAACGGGCTGAAACGCGGAGCCAGGAATTTTTTGAGAAAACCGGTAAAAGATGAATCTATAAAAAATTTGTTCAGCGACCTCAATGACTTCAGCAACAAAAAAGTAAAGAACCTGCTGATAATAGACGATAACCCGGAGGAGCTAGACAGAATAGTAAAAGCAGTTGAATATAAAGATGTGGAAATTACCACCGCCCAAACGGGTAAAGAGGCAATTCAATTCATTCGTGAAAAAACCTTTGACTGCGTAATCCTCGACCTGGTTTTGCCCGATGCCGAAGGATTGGACATTGTTAACGAATTGGAAACTGAAAAGTCCGAACCTCAAACAGCGCTCATTGTTTATTCCGCAAAGGACTTAAACAAAAAAGAACAACAGCGGTTGAACCGTTTTGCCAACCGCATTATTTTAAAAGACGCTCGTTCGCTCGATCAACTTACAGATCAGGTGGCTTTATTTCTGCACCGCGTCCATAAAGATTTGCCGCAGCAAATGAGAGATATAATCGAACATGTTCATACGCGCGAGAATGTTCTGGTAGGCAAAAAAATATTGCTTGTGGATGATGATGTGCGTAATCTATTTGCCTTAAGTGCGGCACTGGAACATTTCGGCTTCAATTTGATGACTGCCGAAAGCGGCAAGGAAGCTCTGTATGTTCTGGAAAAGAATACCGATATTGATATTGTTCTCATGGATATTATGATGCCGGAGATGGATGGATATGAAACCATGAAACAGATACGGGTCGGAAAAGAGAACAAAGACCTAACCATTATTGCCGTTACCGCCAAAGCGATGAAGGGCGACAGGCAGAAATGCATTGAGTCGGGTGCTTCTGATTATATCACAAAACCGGTTAACATTGAGCGGCTCGTGTCGCTCATGCGTGTGTGGCTAAAATAAAATAAAGGGCATCTCTAAAAACTCCGCTCACCCTTCTCTTTTGGAGAAGGGAAAGGGTTGATGTGAAGAAAACAAAGGTTTTTAGAGATGCCCTGAATATTTAACAGGGAAATAGCCTACATTAATTTTTTTTCAAATATGAAAGTTGAATCACCCGCCAAAATATTAATAGTTGATGACCGCCCAGAGAACCTACTCACGCTGGAAGTGATTCTCGACAAGAAGAATTATGAAATTGTAAGAGCCACTTCCGGAACTGAAGCATTGAAGATTCTTATGAAAGAGCCGGATTTTGCCCTCATCCTGATAGACGCTCTTATGCCTATTATGGATGGTTTTGAAACAGCCACTTTGATCCGGCAGAGCAAAAAATTAAAATACATTCCGATCATTTTTTTAACAGCGCAAATGAATGAGCCCGATAATATCTTAAAGGGATTTCAGTCTGGCGCAGTGGATTATATGCTCAAGCCCATTCAGCCAGTAATATTGAAAGCAAAGGTGGCGGTGTTTGTGGAACTGTATAAACGTACGGCAGAGTTGATCATTGCAAAGAAGGAACTCGCCTTTCAAAATGAAGAGAAAGAAAAACAGGCTGAAGAGTTAATTATTGCCAACAAAGAGCTGCTTGCATTTACGTATATATCAAGCCACGATATGCAGGAGCCGTTGCGAAAAATGCAAGCGTTCATCTCAATCATTCTTAAGGAGGAAAAAGAAACGCTGTCTGACAATGGCAAGAATTATTTCCAACGGATTCAATCATCGGCCGAACGAATGCAGAGACTAATTATCGATCTGCTTGCGTTCTCTCGCATCAACGAAACGAATCGTAAATTTGAAAAAACAGAACTGAGTACAATCATTGATGATGTAAAAGATGAATTAAAAGACACCATTAAAGATAAAAACGCCACCATCGAGGCTGTTGAACTCTGCTCTGCCAACATCATTCCTTTTCAGTTTCGCCAACTCATATACAACCTCATAAGCAATGCACTTAAGTTTTCTCGGGCCAACGTACCTTCGCTGATAACAATAAAGAGTATAATTGTAAAGGGCAGTAAATTAAATGTAGAAAAACTCTCACCTGAAAAAAATTATTGCCATATCACCGTTAAAGACAATGGTATCGGCTTCGAACCCCATTTCAGCGAACACATTTTTGGAGTGTTCCAAAAACTTCATAGCAAAGATGTATATGCGGGCACTGGAATCGGACTTGCCATCGTAAAAAAAATAGTAGAGAATCACAACGGTATCATCACTGCAACAAGTGAGTTAAATAAAGGAGCAACATTTGATATTTATATTCCTGCTAATTAAATAGAGGACACATTATACAGGCAGAAAACGTAGAGTATGAAATTACAGGCACTTTAAAAAATAGATTTAAAAAGTTGATAGAGTGTTCATCCTCAACAACGGTAGCTCCTGCACTATACGACCATTTTTTAAAGGACTTCGGGAGTTTTTAAAATTGCATTGTTTAAAGGACTTTAGTTTGCGCAGACAAAAGAAAACAGCCAGTGCATTTGGTAGCGCATTTGCTTTTTTTCAACACACAAGGCCTAACAAAAAATGCAAAAGATCTTCCAAGCAAACGCACCAAACCGATCTTTATAGACTGACGTACTATAATTGAATAATAGAAAGGGCAGTTTCTGCAATCTATTAACTTTGTAGGAGCTTGACGGTTTAGTGCATTTTATCCGCAACTTCGCAAGCCCGCAAGCCGCTTGTGGCAGCCCTAGAGACGATATAGTGAATACAAACCTGACGACACAGTCGACAGACAAAAAATTTCGGCAAAGCCGGTTGGCTTCGCTTCGGCAAAATATTTCTGTTAGAAGAGATAATCGCTTCGCAAAATATTTTTCTGAACTTTTTTAGCCCTCTCCTATATGGGATGAGGCTTCTTTTTTTTGTAAAAACGGAATAAATTATTTTTTTATAAATCGCAAATAGAATTTCCAGTTAATTTCAATAAATCTATCGATAGCTGAAAATAACCACAGAGCAACACTAGAATTTTTCTCGCATGTTACATCGAAATTCGATCGGGTTTGAACAATTTATGAATTCGATAAAACAGCTTCAATAATTAGGGCACTTCACACTTCAAAAAATTGCCTGGCCAAAAGATATCTCTAGCAAACCTCGAGGTTGTGTATAGTCAGAATAGCAGATCTTAGCCTATTACATAGATTGTGATGACTATGTTACGAGCAAAGTCGAAATCAAACGTAGCCAGGAATTAAATATCCAAATCATAAACTTCCTTCCCTCCAATATTCTTTCTACATTCGCAAGTGACCACATCAATTAAATTAATTCTTAGTCTGGCAATCTTAACCTCTTGTATGGCAAACACGGTTCGGTATGAATATTCAGATGGTAGCGCAAATCGCTACATAGTTACTCAAGACTCCATCCAATACATTCCGGTTAAACTGGAAGAAAGCTCAACCGGTTTTTATAGTGGCGGTGAGCCTGCACACGAAAAAATTACTTCTGAACAGTTCAATGACGTTCAAAAACTTTTTGAGGATGCTATTAACAAACCCGAAATACAAATTGAAGATCGCATGAAAACAAGTGGTCTAGTCGTGAAAATTATCCCTACCGGCTCTAAAACCATCATTCTGAAACCGGGCATTTCAGAAATTGCCGCAATCGAATCTGCGCTCAAAGACTTAATCAAAAGGTAATTCCCTGAGTTCTGAAATATTGTCGCTTCTCATCAAATTAGTGTAACAAAATCACAACTATTTTATTAATTTAAAAGTCCTAAAAGAAGCACTATGGACTCGCCCAACAATTCAGACAATTCAAAACAATTGCCTTACAAATACCGCGACATCAGAGTACACTCCTCAGACGAGTGGATGGCAGATGCAACAAAAAAATACCGCAAAGTTTACGACCGTTACGAAACCACCTACATGCGGGTTGAGTTCTCGCTTTTCAACAAGCTTTTCGATGAAAAAGATTGGGAAGGCTCATTTAGGTTAAAATGTTTTTTCATTCAGGGAAGTCAAAAAAATGAGCTCTGCAACCTGGAGCAAAAGCGGACTATTCTAAAGGATGAAAATATTGTTTACATACGTCAGGCATGGGGTAATGCAACGCTTGGTGCTTATTGGTTTCGTGGTGATTATGTTTGGGAAGGCTACATTGATGAAGTGAAGGCAGGCGAATCCAAATTTTACGTTGAAGATGTTGGGCCAAGCAAAGAAGGTGAAAATCTATATTTTGATATCGAGTCGATCAATTTATTTGAAGGCGATTCAAAAGCTTCTTCGGCTCCGGAAAAAAAATATGGAATGCAATTCAGCCTTAGTGAAACCCGATTTGTCTGGTGCGAGTTTAAATTCAAGAATAAACATCCGAAAGATTACTTCGCTGAAATATTTTTCAACTTCTATAACGATGCAGGTCAATTAAAAGGATGTCATGCTTACTTAAGCTATGTCACTGCTAACTCGGCAGGTCAAGTGCAAACTATCTTTCCTGGTTGGGGTGGCGACACACCAGGGCGGTGGAGTAACGATGCATATACACTGGAGGTTGTTTTCATGGATAATCTTTTGGCAACAGTCCCATTCCGCATAGGCGAAACTTTTGTCGAGGGAAGCTCGACTGTCCTAGTAGGTTCTGGGCAAGCAGTGAAACAGGTAACTCAAGCTGGCGCTAACAATAATAGCTTAGATAATATACTTTATGAAAGTCTTGCCGAGTTAAATTCCTTAACCGGATTAACCAACATTAAGAATGAAGTAAATGAAATGGTGCAGCTGGTAAAATTTTATCAGGAAAGTGGTAAAGATGTGTTGAGCAAATTTTCCTTGCACACTGTATTTACAGGAAACCCGGGAACAGGCAAAACAACGGTAGCACGCATTCTATCAAAGATTTATAAAGGTTTAGGCATTCTCGAAAAAGCACACTTGGTTGAAGTTGATCGTGAAGGTTTGGTTGCAGGCTTTGTAGGACAAACTGCCATTAAAACCGGAGAAAAAGTTGCCGAGGCCATGGGTGGGATTTTATTTATTGACGAAGCGTATTCATTAGCAAATCAAAAAGGCTCACAAAACGATTTTGGCGCGGAAGCAATTCAGGTTATTCTAAAACGCATGGAAGACTTGAGAGGCAAGTTTGGGGTAATTGTAGCTGGGTATACCGACAACATGCAGGAATTTATTTATTCCAATCCTGGTTTAAGATCACGGTTTGATAAATACTTTGTGTTCCCGGATTATACAGCCGAAGAAATGTATACGATTGCCATGGCGATTTTCAGGAAAGAAGACGCTCAACCAGATCCTGCTGCACAAACTCACCTAAAAAATTATTTCACCTTTCTGCATTCAAATCGAGACAACCATTTTGGCAATGCCCGCACAGTAAGGCAAGTGGTTGGCGAATCGGTAAAAAATCAGCATTTACGTTTGGCCGCTATGAAGAAAGAGGATCGCACGCCAGAATTAATGGAGACCGTGATTTTTGATGACGTGAAAGAATTTGAAATAAAAGAAATAAAATCAGAAAAACCACGCATTGGATTTCATCAGGGTGGTGAAGCATTATAACACATATGTAAAAACTTAAACAAACCCTTCGTGATAAATCTATTTCGTGCCTCCCTCCTGCTGGCTCAGGTAGTCTTTGTTTTAAGTTGTACAATACCAAAAAAGGATGAGTTTACAGATCCTGAAACGGTTGCGAAAGATGCAGCATTCCGAACTACTATTACTACCGGGGATTTTGTAAAGCTAAGTGCGGGTTATACTTATTACGAATATGCAAATAGGGATGCCGATACAATTCTTGTGATGGTTCACGGATTTTCTGTTCCCTCTTACATTTGGGATTCAACCTATTTTGCCGCCTTAAATCGCGGCTATGCAGCTTTGCGTTACGATGTATACGGACGTGGATACTCCGACAACCCAGACGTAGTTTATGATGTTGCTCTTTTTAGTTCGCAGCTTGCCGAACTTTTGGATGCGCTTAAAATCAACAGGAAAATAAACTTAATGGGACTTTCTTACGGAGGACGAACCATTAGTGCTTTTGCCTTTCAATATCCTGAGCGAATTCAAAATTTGATTTATGTTGATCCTGCCGGATTTGAAACAATCCCTTCGGGTGGCGAGTATCCGTTTATGGTATCCGAAGATGAAGTAACTGAATTTAAGAAAAGTGACAACTATAAATCAATGGCGCAAAGTCAGCTAGGTGATTTTTATGACCCCATTCCTTTTAAGGGTTGGGACAAGAAATACGAATCCATGATGAAGTTTAAAGGTTTCGTGAGAGCACTAATCTCAACACGAAAAAATAGTGCTTCCCTTGAAAACGAGCAGAAGCAAATTGCTTTATCAGGATTGCCTGTGTATTGTTTTTGGGGCGAGCATGATACGGTAGTTAAGTTAGAGGATGTAAAAGCTAATCTAAATGAGCGCCTACCCAATACAAAACTATTTGTAATCCCAAAGGCAGGTCACTTACCGAACATGGAACAAACAAAAATGTTTAATTCGATTTTGTTTGATCAGATTATTAGAAGTTCACATTAATTGCTAAACTCAATAAACACTTGTTGATATTGTGAAAGGTGAGTCGATTTTTTAATCGAACAACCAGAGAATTATAAAGTTTCATCATTTTTTTTATACACCCATTCCCAAACTTCACCATCATCCAGATCGAGAACAGTACCCACAAATTCGAAATTATTCTTTAGCAGAATTCGGGTTGAATAATTTTTCTCAGGAAGTGTTCTTGCTGAGATTCTTAGAGATGGATCTGTCTTGAGTACCAGAGAAACTAATGCTTTGCAGATTGCCTCTCCAATCCCTTGATTTCTGAACTGCTCATTAGTTCCATACGCAATTTCTATACTACTATTGATTGGCGGACCTTTAAAACCGGCAAGGCCAACTAATTTATCATTTAGCACTGCACAGTAACCTATCCAAGGCGGAACGAAGCCAACCTTTTTGTAAAACTCAACAGTCATTTCAACGGACTCACGAAGGAAGGGTATTCGAATAAGATCTTCATTTTCTTCTAACCTTTCCTTTATGGTAATCAACTCCATTTGATTCATTAAAATATTGATGATTCTGTTTTAGTTGTGAATTTTTCAAGCACTCGCATGCCTTTATATGAATTTCCTTTTTCATTAAGTCGCGGACTCCACACAGCAATCGCGTAGCGATCTGGATGAACAGCAATGATACCACCGCCCACCCCGCTTTTGCCAGGCAGCCCAACCTTAAATGCGAATTCGCCAGACTCATCGTAAAATCCACAGGTCTGCATCAATGCGTTTAATCTTTTGTTTTGGCTGTTTGTTAATAGTCGAATCCCACTTTTTGATACTCCATCACTTGCCAAATACAAAAATGTCTCGGAGAGTTCCTGACAATTCATCTCAATGGAACATAGATCAAAATAGAAATCCAACACATCGGCTGGTTTGTTAACAATATTGCCAAACGACTTAATGAAATTACACAGTGCCACATTCCGGTAGCCAACCGATTTTTCCGAGGCCGCTATCTTTTCAGAATAGTTTATTTTGGAATTGTTTGTCAAACTTCGAACGTAGGCAAGAAAATCCCTTTTTGGATTTTTAAAATGACTTACCAGGATATCGGCAACAACCATTGCACCTGCATTGATGAATGGATTTCTAGGTATTCCCTTATCTGCTTCCAATTGAACCAAGGAGTTAAATGCTGTCCCCGATGGTTCTACTCCCACGCGAGTCCAGATTTTTTGCTTCATTAAATTGTAGGCGAGTGTGAGCGAAAGAACCTTTGAGATGCTTTGAATTGAAA
>Ga0209490_10001452_pt1 | contig 22955 bp, 17 predicted proteins | sample MAT06_FD_187209 | JGI IMG/M metagenome (GOLD analysis project Ga0209490, IMG submission 187209) | Freshwater microbial communities from Lake Fryxell liftoff mats and glacier meltwater in Antarctica - MAT-06 (SPAdes) (version 2) | ecosystem: Environmental > Aquatic > Freshwater > Ice > Liftoff... | reverse complement strand
CCGAAGCCGCACGCTCGGCGTTGCTGGTCATCTGAAACCAGGTCAGCCCGGTCTGGTTGTCGACCATGAATCGTTCCCAGATCGACGGGCTGCCCGAGCTGCGTGCGCCCGTCTGACCGCTGGTTGGGCCGACGGTGAAGCCCAGGCCATGGCCGAACTCGTGCAGCAGCACCACCACCAGGTTGATGGCGGCCGGCGGCGGGTTGTTGTCGATGCCGAAGTACCAGGGGCTGGCCGACAGGCAACCCGGCGTGCCGAGGTTGACGTTGAAGTTGATCTGCAGCTGGGCACTTCCCGGCTGCGCTTCGTTGCCGGCCAGCTTGTTGCGCAAGGCCGAGGGGTACCAGGTGTCCTGGAACGGGGCCTCGGGGAAACTGCGGAAGTTGCCGATCGGGCCGGCACTGCCCAATGTCGCCCCTGTTTCAGTGCAGGACTGCGCTGTGAACTGCGCGTTGATGCGGATGGTGGCATTGCTCGTCAGCGTGGCCGCCCACAGGTTGGCGGCATGCTGGGTGGCGAGCCGGCGTTGCTCGCCCAACGTGGTGCCGGGGTTGCCGCCCACGGGCAGCGCGGGTGTGGGGTCGTTGTAACCCACCGTGCCGGTGTTGGTGAAGTTGACGACGATGGTGGCCGCTGCAAAGACAGGCTGCCCGGCCAGGCCGGCCACCAAAGCAATGGCGGCGCCCACTGGCTTGAGCAGGGAAACGGTGCGGTCAGCGCGCATCATTCAGACGCTCCATGTAGTTGCGGGCGAAGCTCGGCAGGGTGCCACGGGTCAGGCGTTCGGCCAACTCGGGGTTGGCCACACAGCGGTGCACCAGGCGGCCATCGGCCCCTTTCACGACGACCGAGTAGTTCAGGTCGGCATCGGTGGACTCCAGAAAGTCCGAGCCATCGGGCATGCGCACGGGCTGCGGGTTGGGCTTGCCGGTCAGCAGGCCGAGAGGCACACGGCTGCGCATCGCGCGGTCGAGGTCGTCGAGCTGCTTGGCTTCGGCGCCGGTCAGCGGGCGCATCTGGCCTGTGACGGCGTCACGCACCACGCGTTGCGCATGGGCGCTGGCCAGCAGGCCGAGCACGAGCGCTGCCAGCAAGGCACAGCGCATGGAGGTGGAGGAAAGGCTCATGGTCGGGGCTCCTTCAAACAGCAAGACGTCGGCGGGCGCGCACACAGGCCCCACCGGCCAGACCGGCCAGGCCCAGGCCGAACAGCAGCGCCGAGACGGGTTCAGGCACGGCAGTGACGACGAGGTTGTCGATGCCCAGGTAGTTGCCGTTGACCGCGACGTCGTCGACGACATAACGCAGCGCCACATAGGCCGGGCTGGTAACTGTCAGCAAGGTCGAGAAGCTGAGCGGCACCCAGCCCGCGTTGGCGCTGGCACTGAAGCTGCCGATGGGAGAGAAATCAGCCGGGGCCGTGCCGGTAGTGCTGAGCATCACCTGCAGCGTGTCCAGGAAGCCCTGGCCTCCCACCTGCACCACCATCGACACCGTGCTGGTGGCATCCAGCACCAACTGGGGCGTGATGAGCCAGGTGCTGACCGCGCCCGTGAGCCCGGTGGTGCCCAGGAAGTTGGCGGCGACATAGGCATCGGGGGCGCCCGACTGGGCCACGAAGATGCCCGCGTTGCCCTGGAACCAGTTCGTGCCCGGCGAGGTGCTGGTGTTCCTGAAGGTCCAGCCTGCGCCGGCCAGCGCCGGCACGTTATTGAAGCCCTCTGCCAGGGCAACCTGGGCCTGCGCCGCGCCCGCCGCGCCAAGCAAAAAGCCCACCGCGGCTGCGGCTGCAATCTTCTTCGTCTTCAAGTTGCCCTCCTGAGCTAACGTACCAAAAGCACGATAAGCAAAAGACACGCCACCGACAAGCCAGGACCACAGAGGACAAACCCGGACGCAGCCCGCTTGCGTGCACCGCACACCCGCCGAGCCGGCTTGGGCGAAAATCGCGCCATGGAAACTCCAGGCAACCTTTTCTGCGTGGCAGCGCCCAGCGGCACTGGCAAGTCCAGCCTCGTCACGGCGCTGCTGGAACTCGACTCACGACTGGCCGTTTCGGTAAGCCACACCACGCGCGAGCCGCGCGGGCAGGAGTTCAACGGCCGCGAGTACCACTTCATCTCAGAGCCTGAGTTCCGCGCCATGGTCGATAACGGCGACTTCTTCGAGCACGCCGAGGTTCACGGCAACATGTACGGCACCAGCCGCAAGGCCATCGAGGCGCGCTTGCAGCATGGCGACGACGTGGTGCTCGAAATCGACTGGCAGGGCGCGCTGCAGATCAAGCGCCTGTTCACGCACGCGGTTCTCATCTTCATCCTGCCCCCGAGCTGGGACGAACTCGCCCAGCGCCTGAACCGTCGCGGCGAAGACCCCCCGGACGTCATCGCCAAGCGCCTTGCCAATGGCCGCCATGAGGTGGCCCAGGCTCGCCACTTCGACTTTGTTATCATCAACAGCTTGTTTGAGACGGCGCTGTTCGATCTGAAAACGGTTGTTCACTCGCAGCGGTTGAAGTACGCCGCGCAGCAGCGCAACCGCTCGCAGATTTTTGCTGCACTGGGTCTGATCTGACACCCGCTCTGACAGACCCCCATCTGACCCACCCCCGAAGGCACCCATGGCCCGTATCACTGTCGAAGACTGCCTCGTCCGCATCCCGAACCGGTTTCAGCTCGTGCTGGCTGCCACCTACCGTGCGCGCATGCTGAGCCAGGGCCACGCGCCGAAGATCGAGACCAAGAACAAGCCCGGGGTCACCGCGCTGCGCGAAATCGCTGCCGGAGAAGTGGGCATCGAGATGCTGCGCAAGGTGCCCGTCTGAGCCTGCACTGACACACGCCTCTTCGACGGGGTCCTGCCTGACGGCAGGGCCCCGCTTGCATTTGTCCCGCCGCACGGCCAGCGCAAACAAAGCACGCTAAATTCGGGGCTATGAGCCTGCGTTCTTTGGCCGCCGAACTGCTGCCTGCCGCCCTGCAAGGGCTGCAGCGCACGCCGCTGGCGCATGCACAGGCGGGCCCCACGACCGAGGCCGCTTCCTTTGCGGCGCTGACAGAGAAACTGGGCTATCTGTCCAAGGCCGAGCTGAAGCTGGTGCGCGAGGCCTACAAGTTCGCCGATGCCGCGCACCTGGGCCAGTTCCGCGCCAGCGGCCAGCCGTACATCACCCATCCCATTGCGGTAGCCGGCCTGTGCGCCGACTGGAAGCTGGACGCGCAGGCCATCATGGCCGCGTTGATGCACGACACCATCGAGGACCAGGGGGTCACGAAGACCGAGCTGATCGAGAAGTTCGGCGCGCCCACCGCAGACCTGGTGGACGGCCTGACCAAGCTGGACAAGCTGCAGTTCAACACCCGCGAAGAAGGCCAGGCCGAGAGCTTTCGCAAGATGCTGCTGGCGATGGCGCGCGACGTGCGCGTCATCCTCATCAAATTGGCCGACCGTCTGCACAACATGCGCACGATGGGCGCGATGGTGGCCGACAAGCGCCAGCGCATTGCGCGCGAAACGCTGGACATCTACGCTCCCATTGCGCACCGGCTGGGCCTGAACCAGAGCTACCGCGAACTGCAGGAGCTGTGTTTCGAGATGTTGTACCCGTGGCGCTACGCGGCACTGGCCAAGGCCGTCAAGCGCGCTCGCGGGCACCGACGCGACATCGTCGACCGAGTGCAGAAGGAAGTGCAGCAGGCCTTCACGCGGCAGAAGATCCGCGTCGAGGTGAGTGGTCGCGAAAAAACGATCTACAGCATCTACCACAAGATGTGCGAGAAGCACGCCGGCTTCGCGCAGGTGAGCGACATCTTCGGCTTTCGCATCGTCGTGCCCACGCTCACCGACTGCTACATCGCGCTGGGTGTGCTGCATCAGCTCTACAAGCCCGTGCCGGGGCGCTTCAAGGACTACATCGCCATCCCGAAGGTCAACGGCTATCAGAGCCTGCACACCACGCTGGTCAGCCCGCTCGGCACGGCGGTGGAGTTTCAGGTGCGCACCGACGCCATGCACGCCGTAGCGGAAAGGGGCATCGCTGCGCACTGGATCTACAAGACCGGCGACAAGCGCAATGCCGAGGTCGACGCGCAGAAGCTCAGCGCGATGTGGCTGCAGAGCCTGCTCGATATCCAGGGCGAGACGCGCGACGCCGCCGAATTCCTGGAGCACGTGAAGATCGACCTGCACCCGGAAGCCGTCTACGTGTTCACGCCGCGCAGCAAGATCCTGGCGCTGCCACGCGGTGCAACGCCAGTGGACTTCGCTTACGCCATCCACAGCGACGTCGGCCAGCACACCGTCGCGGCCAAGGTCAATGGCGAACCGGTGGCACTGCGCACCCAGTTGAAGAGCGGCGATGTCGTCGAGATCATCACCGCACCCGGCGCAAAACCCAACCCGGCCTGGCTGAGCATGGTGCGCACCGGCCGTGCGCGCAGCAAGATTCGCCACCACCTGAAGAACATGGAGAGCGACGAGTCGCGTGCCTTGGGTGAAAAGCTGCTGGCGCAGGCGCTGCGCGCCGAAGGCCTGCAGTCGCCGTCACCCGACCCTGCAGACACGGTGGCTGCAGCGCTGTGGCAGCAGATCACGCGCTGGAGCGGTAATCGCAACCGCAGCGAATTGATGGTCGACATCGGCCTGGGCCGCAAGATCGCCATCATCGTGGCCAAGCGTCTGGCGCAGATGATGGGCGAACGCGGCATCAGGCCAGACGCGGTGACGCTGACCTTGGGCCGTTACGGCCATGACGACAGCACTGCCACGCAGGGCGAGGTGCAGGTGGACGGCAGTGAAGGCGCGTCCATCAAGTTCGCAACGTGTTGCCGGCCCATCCCCGGTGATCAGATCGTGGGCTATCTGGGCCGCGGCGAAGGCCTGCTGATACACACCGCCGACTGCCCCACAGGCAAGCGCCTATTCGAGCGCGACAGCGAACGCTGGATGCGGGTGGACTGGGCCGAAGAGATGGTCCGTCCGTTCGAGACCTACCTGCACGTGCTGGTGAAGAACGGCAAGGGCGTGCTGGCGAAGGTGGCCTCGGCCGTGAGCAGCGCCGAGGCCGACATCACCCACCTCGACATGGACCCCACACCAGAACAGGAGACGACCGAACTGCGCCTGCTCATCAGTGTGCGCGACCGTGTGCACCTGGCCGACGTGCTGCGCACGATGCGGCGTTCGCCGGTGGTGCTGAAGGTCTCGCGCACGCGCTTCAACTGAGTCGAGCCCGGATTCAAGCCCTCAAGGCTTCAAGGCGCAGGGTAGGTGACCGCGATCACCTCGATCTTCTCGGCGCCGCCCGGTGTCATCAGCGCCACTTCGTCGCCCAGGCGCGCCTTCAGCAGCGCGCGCGCAATGGGTGCGATCCAGCTCACCTCGCCCTGCAGGCTGTCGGCCTCGTCGATGCCCTTGATGGTGACGGTGCGTTCATCGCCCGCCGCCGTGGCGTAGGTGACGGTGGCGCCGAAGAAGATCTGGTCGCTGCCGTGATGCACCGAGGGGTCGGCCACCTCGGCGATGTCTAGTCGCTTCGTCAAAAAGCGGATGCGGCGATCGATCTCGCGCAGGCGCTTCTTGCCATAGAGATAGTCGCCGTTTTCGCTGCGGTCGCCATTCTTGGCCGCCCAGGACACCACCTCGACGATCTTCGGGCGCTCGACGTCCAGCAAAGTCATCAGTTCTTCGCGCAGCCGCCGGTAACCGGCAGGCGTGAGGTAGTTGCGCGTGCCCGCTGGCAGCGGCGGCAGGCCGGGCAGGTCTTCGTCGTCGTCAGCTTCGGACTCTTTGACGAAGGCCTTGTTCATGGGCTCAACGCACCGTCTCGAAACGCATCAGCGCGGCACCGTACTCGTCTTCGCAAGGCCCGCTTGCCGGGCACACCGGCTGGCCGCCCAGCACCGAACCGCGTCCGCGGAAGCCTGCCGCCAGCGCAGCGGCAGCCGGGCCGGTGGGGAACACCTTCACCGTGCCCTCGGTGCGCGGGCTGGCCTCTTCGAGATTGCGCTGTCGAGCAGACACCATCACCAGCAACTGGGTCGAGCCGGCCGGCTCTTGCGAGTCGAGCACGAACCCGTTGCCTGTGGGGAAGCGCCAGTTCTGGCCCTTCTTTACACGCACCGCGCCCGAGACGTTGTTGGGCACCAGCAGCGCCAGCGTGCTGTCGGACGAAAAACCGTAGACGTAGACGTAGCCGTCGCGGTCGCTGGTGACGCTGAAACGAAACTCGTCGACACCGATCTTCAGCTGCGATTTCACCGGCTCGGCCTTCACACCGAAGCCCGCTGTCTGCGCCGCCAGCATGCGCTGGAATTCCGCTGCGGGGTCGAAGCTGGTGGCTGCCGGTGTCGGCGCGGAAGGTGCTGGCACGTCGATGACAGGCACAGGTGCCGGCACCGCCGCCAATTCCACCGGCGGCGGTGCCGGCCGCGGCTTGGGTGCCAGCGCCATGTAGGCGCCCACGGCCACGGCAACCAGCGCCCCCACGCCGGCACCGATCTTCAAGCCCTTGCGGTTGCCGTTGCCGTTGATCTGGCCATTCCCCTGCGACGCCGCGCTGCCCGTTGCGGTCGGCGCAGCCGCGCGCGCATCCGGCGCCAGGCCGCGAGGCGTGCTGGCCAGCGTCTTCATCGCCGTCGCAGCGCGCGTCGGTTCGTTGGCAGGGCGCGCGGGCATCTCGGTGCCGGGCGGCAGCGGCTGTGTCGCGTAGTTGTGTTCAGCCAGCGCCACCTCACCCAGGCCCAGGTCCTGGCGCAGTTCGCCGATGCTCTGGGTGCGGTACTCGGGCCGCACGGCCAGCGCACGGTCGATGGCGGTGAGGAAAGATTCGCTGTAGCGATCGGCGGCACTTTCTGCCAGCGGCCGGTAGGTGTCGTTCAGGATGCGGCCCACGCTGGGTGGCGGCGTCTTGCCGACGATGGCGAAATAGGCCACGGCCGCCAGCGCGTAGACGTCGGTCCAGGCGCCCTGCTTCATGCCGGGAATCTCGGCGTACTGCTCCACCGGCGCATAGCCCGGCTTCAGGATGACGGTGAGCGCCTGCGTCTGTTCGCTGATGACGCGCCGCGCCGCGCCAAAGTCGAGCAGCAGCCAGCGCCCCTTTTCGGGCAGGAACATCACGTTGTCGGGCGCGATGTCGCGGTGGTACACCTGCTCGGTGTGGATGACCTGCAGCGCCTCGGTGATCTGCCCCAGCACGCCGCGCAGCCAGGCCTCGTCGATGGCCTGGCCAGCGCGCTTCATGTCGCGCAGCACGTCCTTCAGCGTCGTGCCCTTCAGCAGCGGCATCACCATGTAGGCGGTGCCGTTCGCTTCCCAGAACCGGTACACCTTCACCAGCGACGGATGGTCGAAACTGGCCAGCATCTTGGCTTCCTTCACGAAGCTCTCTCGGCCCGCTTCGAAGGTCTCGCGGTAGCGCTCGCTCTTGACCTGCACCTGCGTACCGCTGCCAATGCGCTGCGCGAGCGATGAGGGCATGTACTCCTTCAGCGCCACCTCGCGCTCCAGCGAGGTGTCGAAGGCCTTGTAGACGACGCCGAAGCCGCCTTCGCCGATGAGCTCCGTCAGCCGAAACTCGGCCAGCATGGTGCCCACGGGCAGGTGGCCGCCATCATCAACGGGTGGCGCGACGATGGCTGTTTTCTCGCTCACGGCGGGGACGGCAGCCGCTGACCATTCGGTGCGCTGGAAGCCCGTGGGCGGCGTCGAGCCCGGAGGCCGTATGACGGTACGGTCGTCGTCGGGGGCGTCGGAGTTCATGTCCGGGAAGGGCTATGCAGCATGCAGATGTTCACATTGTCGCAGCGGGCCCGAACAGGCGGGCCAGCGAAGTCGCAGCCGGCAGCCCACGAGACACCAGCAGGCGCGGCGGGCTCTCGTCGGGACGCGCGTCCCACCAGGCCTGGCCTTGCGCGGCATCGGCCCAGGCGCGCTGGGCCAGCATGCCGATATGCAGTGCGGCATCGCCCACCCCAGGCGCGGACAGCTCGACGACGGCACCAGGCGCGGCCGCCGCAGTCGCAGCCGCAGCCGAATCAGCAGTTGGCCTGACCAGCGGAGTGAGCGCCGGCAGCGCCATGCGCGCAAGCTCTTGTTCCAGGCGGTCGGCGGTCCAGTCCTCGAAAAGCGCATCTCGCGCCAGTTCGTCCAGGCGCGCCAGCCATTGCCACAGGCCGGCCATTTCCTGCGTCGAACCCGGCCCGCCGTGCAGCGGCTGCACCAGCGTCAGCGGAAAGTAGCGGCCGACGCGGTCAACCGACGGCATCAGCACCCCGGCCCAGGCCTGCGCGCCGGCCGCGCCGGGCATCGCGCCGGGCATGAGCAGGAAACGCCAGCTCGGCGAGCCCAGATAGCCTTCCAGCCAGCCCTCGGGTTGCGCCTCGCGCAGCGCCAGCAGGCCAGCGGCCAGCCAGCTGTCCCAGGGCTCGATGAAGCTGGCGTCGAGCCGGCGCGACGCGAAGTCGCCCAGCGAGGGCAACTTGCCGTGCCAGCCAGGCGGCTGCGCTGCGGGGCCTGTCACGCTCGCACCGTCTTGCCGGCTCAGAGCGCCGCCGGGCAGCGGAACTGCTTGATCTCGCGCAGCTGGAAGGGGTTGAAAACGCTGGCAGAGATGACTTCCAGCCGTGCACGCTTGCCGTCGAGATTCATGATGACGCTGAACTTCTCGGGCACGTTGCCTGGCTCGATCTGGAAACGCTCGAAGAGGCGAAACAAGGCCCATGAGCCTTCTGTCTGCACCAGCGGCCCGGCGTTGCCCAGGCCCGTGGTCATCTTGATCACCGAAGCCAGGCGCTGGCTGGGCCAGGCGATGCTGATGGACGGCGATGTGGTGGTGAGCTTCTGCACCTGACCGTCGATGTCGAACGACAGCTCCTTCAGCGTGGGTTCAAGCTCGGACAGCCGCATCTCGATGCGGATGGCGGGCGTCTTGCCGCCGCTGCGGAAGAAGACCTCGCGGATGCGCTGCGCGCGCTGGAACTCGGCCAGGGCTGCCGGCGACACCGGGCGCGAGCCGTCGGCCAGCGGGCGGTAGGTCCAGGTGCTGGTGCTCTGGTCGACGAGGGCGGCCAGGCGGCGTTGGTAGAAGTCGTCGAAGAGCCCGCCCTGGCCGAAGAGCTGGCCGAAATCTTCCGGCAAGACATCGGCCTTGCTGCCGCTGGCGAAGGGGTAGCGGCCGTTGATACTGCGGATGCAGATGTCGGTGATGGGCTTCAGCTCGGCCGTCAGGCCTTCACGCTCGGCACCGCGGCTCTGGCCCGCCGTGGCGTCGGCCATTTCTTCGACCATGCCGCGCACCAGCTCGGGCTGCCCGGCGGCGGCCACCTTCACCTTTTCGGCACCGCCAGCCGGTGGCGGCGGGCTCTTGCTCTTCTTGGCGGCGTCCACGGCGGCAAGCTGGGCATAAAGCTCACCGAAAAGCTTCAGGGTTTCGTTGATGGGCGGCGGCTCACCGGTCACCAGCCTGTGGATGCTGGCGAAGTGGTCGTCGACCATGCGTTCGAGCGGCCCGCCCGCACCGCCCGTGGCGGCCGGGCCGGCCCCGGCCAGCCGCGCGGCATCGGCCTTGGCCTGGTTGGCCAGCTTGTCCAGTGCATTCGGCGCAGCCACCGGCTGCACGAGTTTGGTTTGCTCGGCCACGCCGCGCAGATAGGCCGCCAGCGGTGAATCCACCGCCGCCAGCATGCGCGAAACAGCCAGCGCACGTTCGGGGTCGTTCAGCTTCACGAGCTTCACGTCGTTGAGGTAGGCGTCCCAGGTCTTGATGTAGTCCTCGAAGTACAGGCGCCGCACCTTGTCGGTGATGGCCGTGCCCAGCGTGGCATCACGCAGGCGCGCCGGGTCGACGCGCAGGCCCAGCACCCAGCCTTCTTCCTGCGCCAGGCGCGGCGTGGCTTCCTTGATCGCCGGCAGCACCAGGCGGCGGTAGGCGTCTTTGGTGTAGAGGCCGCTGATGCCCTTGGTCAGTGGCTCGGCGCTGGTGCGTGCGAACACCTGGGCGGCATTCGGGCCGGCAGCGCCGGCGGCGGTGAAGTCGTTCGCGCTGCCAGGGCGGTACTGGCGCTTCACACGGCTGTAGACGCGGTACTCGAGCGGATAGGCCGCCAGCATCTCGCGCACGCTGGCCACGAGGTTCGGGTCTTGGGCGATGGCAGCCCGCGGCGGGCCCAGGGCGAGCAAGGCCGCGACGTGGGCGTCCAGCAGCGCGCGCTCTTCCGGGGCCATGCGGGCGTAGTTGGCGTCCAGGTCGACACCGATCCAGGCCTGCAGCGCCTCGGCGTCGAAGCGCTCGGGCTGGTGCAGCATCAGGTAGGACTTCAGCGCCTCGTAGGCGTTTTCGAGGTTGTCCTTGTTGGCGGCGCGCAGGCGCTCTTCCAGGCGTCCGGCGACACGCGGCATCAGCGCCTTCTGCAGCAGCCGGTGGTAGGCGATCTGTGCGCCAGCGTCGAGCTTGTCGCCCTGGTACAGGCCGAGGCCGTTCAGCAGCGGCGGTGCATCGATGGCGAAGCCCTCGATCTTCGCGGCATCGCGCAAAGCGGCCAGCGGGGTGGGCAGTGGCGCCACATCGGGGCTGGTGGCCGGTGGCAGGCTCTCCACCGCCTGGCGCAACGCGGGCAGGCGCTCGGCCACCTGCGCGGCGTGGTCGAGGTTGCGCGCCCGGCTCACCGCCCAGCCCACGGCCACCAACACTGCGAAGACCGTCATGGTTGCCATCGCGCCGATGCGCAGCGCGTGGCGACGACGTTCAGCCACCGGGTTCAGCGCGCCCAGCCCACGTTCGGCAAACACCACGTCCTTCAGCAGCCGGTGCAGAAAGAAGCTCTTGCCGCGCCCCGGCGCGATGGCGGCGTTGCGCCCGCCCATGCCGAAGGACGAGGCCAGTGCGCCCATCACGCGGTCGATGGGAGAGCCTTCCTGCGTGCCACTGGTGAAGTAGACGCCGCGCACGCGCGGCGCGGCTTCGACGTTGCCACCGCCCGAAAACACCTGACGCAGGAAGTCGGCCAGCACGCCTTGCAAGGCCGCGAACTCTTGCGGAAAGGCGAAGATGGCGCTCCTCTTCAGGACATCGCGCTCGGCCTCCAGGCGGTCCAGCAATTGCGCCACCAGGCGCTCTTGCAGCTGCTGATAAAGCGCCGGGAAAGCCGCCATCGGGTCTTCATTCGCCGGCGCATCGTGCGCGAAGGTGAAGCCCCAGACCTGGTCGCGGTCGTCCTTGGCCAAGGCTTCGAAGCTCTCGTTGAAGCCACCGATGAGGTCGGCCTTGGTCACCAGCACATACACCGGCGCGCGCACGCCCAGTTTGGTCTGCAGTTCGTTCAGGCGCGCGCGCAGTTGGGCGGCGTGCGCCTTGCGCTCGGGCGCGCCCTGTTGCAGCAGGTCTTGAATGTTGACCGTGAGCAGCACGCCGTTGATAGGTTGGCGCGGACGCGTGCGTTTCAGCAGCGCGAGGAAGTTGTCCCAGGCGCTGGCATCGACATCCTTGTCGCTCTCTTGCGTGGCGTAACGCCCCGCAGTGTCGATGAGCACAGCGTCCTGCGTGAACCACCACTCGCAGTTGCGCGTGCCGCCCACGCCCTGCAACGAACCCTTGCCGTCCTTGCCGTCCTTGCCGTCCCCCAGCAGGAACTGCAGGCCGGCGTTCATCAGCGCCGTGGTCTTGCCCGAACCCGGTGCGCCGACGAAGACGTACCACGGCAATTCGTAGAGGTACTGGCCGCCGCCGAAAGCGCTGGCGCCCTTGGCCGCCTTCAGGCGCAGCACGGCTTCGTTGAAGCGTGTGGCCAGCACCTGCGCTTCCTTGTCGCTCGCCGAAGGCCCCGCCCCCAGGCCCTGCAGCAGCGCGGCGTTGGTCTTGCGGCGCCGGTGCGCCTTCCAGAACTGCACACCCAGCCACAGGCCCCACGCCAGCACCAGGATGCCGATGCGCACCCAAACCGATTCGAACGGGCGTGACTCGCCGAATGCGATGAGCGGGCCCACCCACCAGACGATGGCCGAGAAGGCCAGCAGCCCAAGAACCCCAAGTACCAGCGGGCTCAACAGTTTGCGCAAGAAGTTCTTCATCTCAGTTCTGCGCCGTGGCAAAGAGCGTGATCTCCACGCGACGGTTCTTCGCCCGGCTTTCGGCGCTGCCGTTGTCGAAAAGCGGCTCGGTGTCGGCACGGCCCTCGGCCGTCATGCGTTCTGGTTTCACTTCGGCCGCCAGCAGCGTCTTGACGCTGGCTGCACGGTCTTTCGACAAATGCCAGTTCGACGGAAAACGCAAAGAGCGGATGGGTTGGTTGTCGGTGTGTCCGGCAATCAACACCGGCCCTGGCACCCGGTTCAGCGCTGCGCCTATGCGTTCGAACAGCGGCCTGGCCTTGCCGGAAACGTCAGCACTGCCGGGGTTGAAAATACCGTCGCCGCGCAGCGTCACCACAGAGCGGTCGGCCAGGTCTTTGACTTCCACCGCGCCCGCGTCGATGTCGCTCCTCAACAGTTGCGCCAGGCGTGGCGGCGGCGCGGCAGCCGGTGTGGCGGACGGTGGCGCTGGCGGGGCCGCCAAAACCTTCGCGTCGATGGTCTGCAAGGCCGTGAAGGTGGCATCGGTCTGCGCGTTCAACGTCAGGCGCAACAGCAGGAAGAGCGCCAGCAGCACACCGGCCAGCACCGCAGCAACGGCCCACAGCGGCACGCCGTCGCTCAGACGTGCCGGCGCTGCAGCCACCCCTTGCCATTGCGGCGACAGATCACGCTCGGCTGGCCCCGCCAATTCACGCAGCTTCGCCGCCAGGCGCTGGCGCAGACTTTCGAGCTGCGCCTTGCCGTCGTTCAGCACTTTGTAGCGGCCCTCGAAACCCAGCGACAGCGCGGCGTAGATCAGCTCCAGCAGGTTGCGATGTTGCGTCGGGTTCTCGATCAAGCGCGGCAACAACTGAAAGACTTTCTCGCCGCCCCAGGCCTCGTTGTGGAAGTGCACCAGAAGGCTCTGCGACGACCAGGCGCCCGAGCCGCCCCAGGGCGTGCTGGAAGCACTTTCATCGAGCAGTGTGCACAGGATGTAGCGCGCCGCGACCACCTGCTCGTTGGGCAGGCCCTGCGCGCGGGCGACCGACTCGAAACGCTTCACCGATTCGACGAGCTGCGCACGCAGGGCAACAGGGTCGGGGTGGCGCAGCGTGGCGCGCAGGCGCGGCGCGGCGCTCAGCAGCGGGGCTGCGGCCTGCACCAGCGGGTTCAGGCTGGCATGGGCCGGCAGCTCGGGCATTGGCACATCGGCCAGGGCCGGGCGGCCGGCAGTGGGGCCGCCTGCAACGGCGGCCACCGCAGGCGCAGCGCCCGGCGCAGCCCCAGCGCGCGCAGCGCGGCCTGCGCTCGGCTTGATGACCGTTCGGTCAGACTCGAAGGCGGAGAAAGGGTCCTTCGGCTGTTCGTTGTCGCTCATCCGTGGAACCTCTTCGAAAACAGCGGTTGCAGCAAGCCGCTTTTAGCCGCGGATGGCCCAGAACTCCATCGCCAGGCCCGGAAACTCACCGGCGATATGCATCGCCAGGCCGCCCGAGGTCTCGAGCTGCTTCCACAGTTCGTTGCCTCGGGTTTCGAGCTCGAAATAAGTAAAGCCGGCGTGGTACGGAATCTGGCGCGGCGCGACGGGCAACGCACGCAGCATGACTCCCGGCAGCTGCAGGTTCACCAGGTCGCGGATGCGTTCGGCGGGGCCGATCTTCACCTGCGTGGGGAAGCGCATGCGCAGTGCTTCGCCGGGCATCTGCGCGTTGACGGCCAGCACGAACATCGCGGTGCGCAGCAATTCGGCGTCGCCGATGATGGCCACGCGAATGCCGTTCTTGCGCTCCTGCAGATCGATGGGCAGCGCCGTCTGCTCAAGCACCTGCGACAGCGACTGGCGCAGATCGGCAATCACATGCCGGAAGCAGCTGGCCAGGTCGTCGTGACGGTACTCGGGGTAAGTCGGCGGCCGGTGCTTTTCACGGAAGGTGGAGAGTTCGCCGGCCAGGCCCAGGCACAGCTCGTAGAGCCGTTCCGGGTGCAGCAAGGGCAGGCGCTGCAAGTGCGCGAACATCGGCTGGAAGCGATTGATGGCCTGCAGCAGCAGGAAGTCGACGATCTCGCCCGTGCCCGAGCGCCCCGGCTGCGCCAGGCGCGCACCCAAGGCTTCGCCTCGCTGGTGCAGCATGCCGTGCACTTCACGCAGATAGCCGTCGAGCACCTGCTGCGCCGGGGCGTGCAGCATGGGCGGCACGTACTGGGTGTCGAGCACCGCACGGCCATCGGCACGCCGTTCGATGACGCGCACCACACCCAGCGCGATGTGACCGTCGTTGAGGTCGCGCTGCAACATCAACCGCAGGTTCAGTCGCCCCACTTGCAGCGGCGCCTCGCGCAGGCTGGCAGCGTGGATGTCGGCCACCCCCACGTCTGCCACGCGCCAACGTGGCGGCATCGAGCTTTCGCCTGCCTCGACATCGCTTTCGGTGACGCCGGGACGCGATTGCGGCACCGCCAGCACCACGAGTTCGTCGCGGGCATCGAGGGGCACTTCAAGCGCGGGCGGCGCCGGGTCGTCACCGGGCACCGAAAACACCAGACCGTCGGGCAACACGCCGCGAGCCGCCGAGATCATGACGCGGCCCTGCAGCAGCGCCGCATCGTCAAGCTGCAGCGAGGCAAAGCCCCAGGGCCAAGGCGTGGTCGCCGCAAGCCGGCCGTCGATTTGCCGGGCTGCGAAACGGTCTTGTTGCTGGAAGTGCTGTGGTTGAAGGAACATGCCCTCCGTCCACATCACCTTGTTGTGCCAAGTCATCGGGATGTGCGGTTCATGCGTCTTGTTGCGGCGTGCGGTGGCGCGCTGTGCGCGAACCTTCGGCCTACGATACACGTCCCCGCATGGGCCGTCACCCTGGGTGCGGCCCCCGCTGTGCGTGAAATCGGCATCAATCCACCCTCGCTTTTAAGGATAAGAAGACATCCGAGCGCGGAGTATCATTTTCAATCCGTTTTTCGCGTTGCGTTGCCGGTGCTGTTCTCCAGCCGATGCTCGGGTCGTGGCCAGCACGCCGACCGACGCAATGGCCCCCTCTCGCCGACAAGGAGCTCCCATGAAGCGAACCCCCTTTCTCGCACGTTGTGTGCTGGCCATCGCCGTCGCGGTCGCCCTGCCCGCACTGGCTTCCGAAGCCGTCGACATGGGTCAGAACGTGCTTGACGCCAAGACCGTGTCTGAAGGCCTGTTCCCCGAAGACGCCTGCGAGCAGCTTAAGGCCGCTGGCTTCAAGTGCATGGGCTTCAAGCCTGCTGTGCGCTATTCGTTGCCGGCGGCGTCTTTCCGGCTCGGTTCTGCCGAATTGCCCGATGGCCTCAAGCGCCAGCTGGAAGTTTTCGCCGAGGTGCTGAAGTCCAAGCGTGGCAGCGGCAAGACGGTGCGCGTCGAAGGCCATGCCGATGCTTCGGGCGCTGCTGCCGCCAACGTGCAGCTGTCGCAGCGCCGCGCCGATGCCGTGCGCGACTACCTGGTGGAACTCGGTGCAGAGGCGATGATGATCACCCCGGTAGGAGTCGGTGCTGCGGCGCCGAAGAACAGCAAGGACCCCTTCGCACCGGAGAATCGGCGCGTCGAAATAGGCCGCGCCACCCCGCCGTCCTGAAAACTTCAGTGTGCGGCCGTGAACCGGCCGTTCTGCATCACCCCCGAAGGCCCGCTGAACGCGGGCTTTTGCCATTCACGGAATCATGTGATTGGCCTGGCCGGGATTGGTGATGCTGATGCTGCCGCCCCAGATGCAGGTGAGCTTGGAGCTGTTGTTCAGCGCCGGCATGCCGCACACCAGCACCGTAGGCGAACCCGGCGTCCATGGTGCGGGCGTGGCGGGTACACAAGGCATGGGCGTCAACACACCGAGAGCTGCCGCGGTGGCGGCGGCCACCATCGGGTTGGACGGGCTCTGGCACATCCCGAACGGCGGGATGTTCATGATGGGGATGTTGTCCATGATGTTGGCGGCCAGCACATTGTTGGTCTGCACCGTCTTCATCGTCGGGATCAGCGAGCTCGGGGCCATGCCCATCGAGCACTGCATCATCGCGTTCATGCAAACCTGCATGCCCATGGTTGCCTCCGCTGCGTTTTTGGATCAGGGGTTGTTCAGGCGGCCGGCGCGGCGCGGGTCCACACCGTCAGCGCGCTGAAATTGTCGTGGCTGGTCTTGTGGGCGGCTGCGGCGCGCACTTCGGTGGCCAACTCGCCGATCCATGCGCCGGGGTTGGGCGCAGCAGACAGCGTTCGTTCCAGCACGGCATCGTCTAGGTACTCCCACAGGCCGTCGGTGCAGAGCAGGAAGACGTCACCGGCCTGCACCTCTTGCGAGCCTTCGTGCGCGCTGACCTCCAGGACCTCCGGCGCCAGCCCCAGCGCAGACCTGAGTTCGCTGCGCTTGGGGTGGTCGCGAATCTGCTCCAACGTCAGCACCCCCGAATCGACCAGGCCTTGCACCAGGCTGTGGTCACGGGTGCGGTCGAGCACCCGGCCGTCACGGAACCAGTACATGCGTGAATCGCCGGAGTGCGCCCAGTGCGCCGTGTGCTGCATGAAGTCGATGACCAGGCAGACCACCGTGCTGTGCATGTCCTGGCGCGCTGTGCCAGGCACACGTTCGCTGATGAGCACGTCGTTGGTCACCCGCAGCAGTCGCTCCAGGCTTTCAGCGTGTTCAGAGGGCTGCTGCGAAAAGCGCGCGATGAGTTCCTGAACCGCCAGGCGCGAAGCGATGTCGCCACCGCCATGCCCCCCGGCACCGTCGGCCAGCACACAGCAAAGGTGGCGCCCGGAATGCCAATGACCGCAAGCGTCCTCGTTGTACTTGCGGCCGCCACGGTCACTGAGCAAGGCTACTTCGAGTGCGAGCATGCAGGGCCTCTGTCATTTTTGCCGCGCATGCTAGCGCGGGCGGGCTTCGTTGTGCAGCCGGTCGAGCTGGTCTTCGTAGGCCTTCAGAAAGGCCCGGCCGAAGATCTCGTCGAAGTCGTCCTGCGCCTCGGTCTGCAGCTGTGCGAAGAGGTCGTTGAAAGCCTCCCAGAGCCGCGCCTTTCGCGTGGCAGGAATGATGCTGTCGATGGCCGAGCGTTTGCTCAGCTTGCTTTCGAGCTGTTGGGGGTCGAAGCGTTGCAGCACGCCTTCGAGCGCCGCGCGCATGCCCGCCATCACGCCCAACTGGTGAGCGCGCAGGTCGTCGAAGGCGTCGCGCATGGCCGTGGCCGGTGGCATGAAGCCGGGTGCGGGCGGCCCCAGCAGATGCTGCAGCGCGACCTCGACCGTGGGCGAGAACTTCAGCGGGTTGTTCTCTCGCGAAACGATCATCGTCATCTCGGCCCGCATCTCGCGCTTCAGCGCCGCGCGCGCCAGCAGCAGCTCGACCGCGCCGCGGGTGGATTCACGCAAAAGCTGGCCCACCAGATGCATGGTGTCGGGCGTCAAGTCGTCCATCCTCAAGCCCGGCGTGCCCAGGCCTTGAACAAAGGCCTGCAGCAGTGCCGCCTCCCCGCCAGCCGCCACGCCGGTGGGCGCGCGAGGCGCGGCCGCCATCGGAGCCGGCGCAGACGGGTGCGCGTTCTCCGCCCGGGCCAAGGGAGCGGGCAGCGGTGCAGCCACAGGCACGCGTGGCGCGCTCTGGCGGGGATGGCCCGGTAGCGTGACGACACGGCCATCGCGCGGCGGGTCATTCCAGGAAAAGACCGCACCCTGCGGCAGGGGCGCAGGGCCGATCGCGGCGGCCGGGGCCGCAGCAGGGGCTGGGCTGGCGGGCGGCAGGATCATCGGCGTGTTCAGCTCGGAGGCGTGATCGCTGCGGCTTGCCGGCATCAGCGTGGCGGTGCGCGCCAAGGACTCCAGTGCGTCGCCGTGCCGTGCGGTGTTGGGTTGTGCCATCAGGGCCTGCTGCGGCGCGCCGCCCAAGGGGTCCCCCAACGGGTCTGCGCCGAACGATGCGGCACCCAGGCCAAAGAGATCGTCCAGTGAGTCGGATCCGCCGCTGGGCAGGCTGGCGAAAACATCCAATGGCGCGGCGCCTGGCGAAGGAGGCGCTGCCACGGGATCGGGGGCGAAGGGGTCCCAATCGTCAGGGATGACGGAAGGGCCCGCCGCAGCAGGTGCTCGCGCTGGCGAAGGTGGCGGAGGTGGCGGCGACGGTGGCGACGAAGGCCAGGCGCGTGCCTGAGCCGGCGCTGAGACCGGCGTCGGTGCCGGCCAGGCCGAGGCACCGGCCATTGCCGCGCGCATTGGCGCAGGCGTTGACGTCATGGGCACGGGCGGCCTGGGCACGGGCGGTTTCGGCGCCGCGGCTGCGGCCAGGCCCAGCGGCGCATCGCCGAAAAGATCGGCGAAGGGGTCATCGCTCTTCAGCGCACCTGCAGCTTCGGTCGCCAGCACGTAGCCGCCGATCTGCAACTCGTCGCCAAGATTCAGCGGCTGCTCGCGCCCGGGGCCCACCACAGCGCCGTTGACGCTGATGGGGTTGCTGCCGTTGTCCACTACCGAATAACCCCCGGCGCGAAAGACGACGCGGGCGTGCACGCGCGAAATCGTGCGCTCGGGGTCGGGCAGCACGAGTTGGTTGTTGTCCGCACGGCCGATGGTGCCGCCCAGTTCATCGAACTGAGCCGAAGGCCCGTCGGCCGGCGCGCCGTTGTAGCTGAGCACCCTCAGCACGATCATTCAAGGACTCCCTGTCTGCTCAAGGCGCGCAGCATAGCGGGCCAGCGGCGGCGGCCGCAGCAGCAACAGCAGCGCCCGACTTCAGCGGATGACATAGAAGCGCCCCTCGATGACCGCCAGCCGCACCGGCCAGCTGATGCGCCCGCCACCGGCCACCGCAGTCTGCAGCGCAGGCTGGCCTTCGGGCGTCAGGCATTCCAGCAAGCGGCCGCCAGCCAGCTCGCGCAGCCGCAAGGTTTCGCTGGTCGGCATCAGCGGCATCAACGGCGCCCTGGCATGCCACTGCTGCACCTGCAGGCGCAGCCTGCCCACGTCGTCGGCCAGGTTGCGCTGGTAGGCCTGCGCCAGCTCTTCAAAGCGCAGGCGTGCCGCCAGCACCAGGGGTTCAGGGTCGCCACGGGCCAGCCCCAGTGCAATGCCCTGCAAAAACGCCGCAGCCTGCGGCAGCAGGGCTTGCGGCTGGCTCACCACGGGCGCGTCGAACCAACGCCAGCGCGGGAAGGCGATGGGCAGCTCGACGTTCTGGCTCAGCGTGGCCGGCACTTCGGTGACGTCGCCGGCCGGCGGCGCCCAGTCGATCTGCGCCAGCGTGCGTGCGTTTTCCGGATGCGCCAGCTGCCCGATGCGTGGCAGCAGAAGGCGCAGGCTGGCACCACGCTTGCCGTCACTGAGCAGCGGCGCCGGCGCGCCGGTCAGCCCCGGTGGCGGCGGCTGGATCAGCAGTTGCAGGTCGTTGGCACCCGAGAGCGTGTATTCATGGATGGGTACCGTCACCGCACCCCCATTCGGACCGCTGCGCGCCAGGGGCACGCCGTTCAGCTGCGCCTCGGCGGTGACGCCGATGCTGTCCAGCCGCAGGACGAGCAGTCTCTCCATCAGGCCAGGCTCCAGTCGACCAGCGTCTGCGCTTCCCACAGCGGGTGGGTGAAACGGCGCTGGCCCAGCACGGGGTCGGCGATGAGCAAGGGCAGCTGAGCAGCTTCCAGTCGCACCTGGGCGAACCATTCCCAGCCACTGCCGCCAGAAGTGCGCGGGCGCAGGCCGGCTTCGCCCACGAGCGCGCCCGTGCACGGTCCTGCGGGTAGCAGCAAGGTGCCGGTGTCGGTGGCCAGCGGTGTGAGCTCTGTCGTGAAGGGCAAGCGGAAACTGCTGCGGCACGGCAGCAACGTGGGCAGCAAGGGCGGCTCGGCGGCTTCGCGCCGCAGCTGCAGCTGCAACGGCGCCGCGGCCACGCAACGCAGCAACAGCCGGGAGCGTGCGCCATCGAGCCCCAATTCACCTTCGGCCTGCAAGTCGGCCTGGCAGGCCTGCAGGTCGAGCGCACCCACCAGGCGCATGAAGGCGCGGCCGTCCATGCCACCGGCACCCAGACGCCAACCCCAGGTGAGCGCGGCGCGGCCCACCAGGAGCGCCAGCACGCCCTCCAGACGCGGCGCGGCCAGGCCCTCGACGGCAGTGAGGGTCTGCAGCAGCTTCTGCATCGCCTGGCCGCTGGCACGGTCCAAGCCTTGTTCGAAGCCGCGCTTCAGCGCCAGGCTGTCCTGCGCGACGCCGTCGCTTTCCACGCTGCAGCGCGTACTGGCGCGAAGCGTCGGCTCCCGGCCCGCCACCACGGGCTGCGTGCCGGGCGCCTGGCGTTCCACTTCCAGCCACCACTGCTCGGCAGGCCACGCCCACAGCTGGGTGCTTTGGCTGCCGAGGGCATCACCCTCATCGCGCAGGCCGCACACCTGCAGCTCCAGCTTGAAGATGTCGGGCGAGGTTTCCTCTGCCACCGCCGTGCCGGGGCCAGCCGTTTGCACCGGCTGAACCAGGGCCTGCACGGGCCAGCTCACAGCGCGTGTTTCATGCCCCGCCCAGCGCCACAGGCCATGGCTGCCGGCGAAACGCAGCGCCGGGTGCAGATCACCACTGCACCCGGCGTGGTTGTGTGAACGCAGTTGGACGCGCGTCTGTGGCCGCGCCTGTGGCCGGCTCCCCGGCGCATGCGCCAGCACCGCCAACAGGCGTGGCAACGGGTTGGCGGCGTCGACGCGTATCGGCGCCGGCGCGGGCAGCGCCACACGCTGCCAGGAACCGGCGTTGAGCTGGTAGTGTTCGGTAACGGCCGCTTCGAGCAAACGAATCTCCACCGCTTCCAGGTCACAGGCATGCAGCGGCAAGGGTGGCGGCTCGGCCGGGTGCAGGGCCCCGTGCCGGCCCAGACGACCGAAGCGCGCCATCAGGCGCTCGTCGGCGGCTTGCAAGGCCTCGGGCTGGATGCGCGCTTCGGGCAAACGCTGCACTTCAGCCAGCGAACGACGCAACAGCTGGTGCAGGGTGGCCCATTCGCGATCACGCGGTGCGGCCAGCAGGCCGCGAGCCCATTCGAAGCCTGGCCGGTCCTGGAAGTTGGGACCCCAGACGAAGCACAGGTTGACGTAACGCGCCACACTCGCCGCGCGCACCAGGCCCAGATTCAGCGCCTGCTTCGCGGCCAGCTCGACAAAGGCCTGGTGTTTGTCGCCCAGCCTTTCCTGCATGGCCGGCCATTGCGCCAGCAGGTGATCTGCCAGTTGCTGCAGAAAGCTGGCCCAGGCTGCGGCCTCCCGGGCATCGGTGTCGGGCGGACGCATCGCGTTCAAGTCGTGTTCAGCGGTGCGTCAGCGGTGAGTGAGCGGATCTTCGGGAAGGTCTGGCTCGGCAGGGGCTTCCGGTGCCGTGGGTGCCACGGGGCTGGCACCGCTGCCTGAGCCGGGCGAGCCGCCGGAGTTGATCTTGACCATGGCGCCCGTGATGGACACGCCATCAGGGCCGAGCACGATGGACGAGCCGCCGGCCTTGATGCTGACCTGAATGCCACCTTCGATGACGATGTTCATGCCGCCCTTGATGTGCACGTTCTGCGCCGCATCGGCACCGATGTTGGCGCCGATCTTCAGGTGCAGGTCACCGGTGGACTTCATCGAGATGGCGGCACCCGATTCGGCCGTGATGTCGCTGGCGGCCTTCAGGCTCCAGATGTCGTCGGTCTTGAAGAGCATGGAGCCCACGACTTCCATGCTGAGCTTGTCCTTGAACTTCTGGCGCACCTCTTTGACGACGGTGAGGTGGTATTCGCCCTCGATCTTTTCCTTGCGGTCTTTCTTGACCGTTCGGTGCTCGTCGCCTTCGCCATCACCAATGCCAATGTGCGACTTCAGCGTGCCTTCGACAAATTCGAGTCGGTCCTTCTGCGCGTGCAGCAGCACATATTCCTCGCCAGCCTTGTCCTCGAAGCGGATTTCGTTGAAGTCGGCCGCTTCGCCCAGCTTGCTGCGGCTTTTGACGGTGCTGACGGTGGCATTCGCCGGAAGTTCGTAGGGCGGCAATTGCGCGCCGTTGTAGACGCGGCCTGTGATCAGCGGCTGGTCGGGGTCGCCTTCCAGAAAATCGATCACCACTTCCTGGCCCAGACGGGGCAGTGAAATCATGCCCCACCCATTGCCGGCCCAGGGGCTGGCCACACGCACCCAGCACGAGCTGTTGGCGTCTTTGGCGCCGATGCGGTCCCAGTGGAACTGCACCTTCACGCGGGCGTGTACATCGGTGTAGATGTCGCCGGCATCTCCGTCGCCTACCACCACGGCCGTTTGCGGCCCTGCCACCGCCGGCTTGCGCGTGATGCGCGCCGGGCGGAAGGGCTCGGCATAGGGCTGAACGACGAAGTTGCACTGAAACTGCGTCTCGCCACCCGCGCCTGCCTCGTAGCCGGCCAGGCGCATTTCGATGCGCGTGTACAGCACCACGTAGTCGGTGTTCTGGTCGTCGCGCGGATGCTGCTCGAAGGTGAATTTGGCGCCTGCAGAAAGCCCTGGTGTGTTGCCCGAACCCGAAAAGCGAGCAAAGGCGCTCTCGGCTGCGCCCAAGCGCACCACGGCACGCGCGTTGCCATCGGCCTTCACGGCATGCAGGCCTGGGTAGTCGTAAACCTCGCGATCGTTCTCGGCATGACTGCGGCTGGAGGCGGCGGTGGTGGATGTGAGGTCAGTGGCTGGCGCGAGGAAGTCGTAGTCGCGCAGCGTCACCTTGCCCGTCTGGATTTCGTGGCGCATGCGCCATTGGCTGACCACCGCCGCGCCGACGATCTGCTTGGGATCGTCGTCGAAAGGAATGTTGGCAAAGCCCTCCAGCGGCTGGTGCGAGCTGGAGGCATCGGCCAGCACGAGTTCATGTTTGTCCTCGGTGTGACGGAAGAAGAAAAAGATGCCCTCTTCCTCCATCA
>Ga0209490_10001445_pt1 | contig 23040 bp, 17 predicted proteins | sample MAT06_FD_187209 | JGI IMG/M metagenome (GOLD analysis project Ga0209490, IMG submission 187209) | Freshwater microbial communities from Lake Fryxell liftoff mats and glacier meltwater in Antarctica - MAT-06 (SPAdes) (version 2) | ecosystem: Environmental > Aquatic > Freshwater > Ice > Liftoff... | reverse complement strand
GATCAACTTGAATATTGCCAAAGAAATCCATAATGCCCACAAATTATTTTGTAGAATAGAGGATTTTTTTTGGGGTTGTTGAAAATAAAAAGTTGACATTGAAAAGAAAATATAATTTTAATCGATAAAATAAATGACATTTCTCTCTTTGTTCGAAATAACGAAACCCACAACCCGTAACGCGCATCCCGCAACCCTTAATGCCGCCCTCGACAAGCTCAGGGTGTTAAAAAGCTAATGAACCATTTCCTTCGCTAAAACTTTTTTAATTGCAGCAACCATTTTTTCTCCTTTGTCTTTTATTTGCTCATCGGTCCACACTAAGCTGATAGCAGTACTTAAACAACGACCCATAATAGCATCACTCTCAGGAAACTGAGTTATTTTTAATTGCAATAATGCAGCTTCTTGCTCCTTACTAATCCTACTTAAGGTTATGCTATTTTTTAAATGATCCCATTTGCTGATATAGTGCCAATTATTAGCGAACCAATAAAAGTTACCCGCTAATATTCCTTGTTCTTTCATTTCTGCAACAACTGCTTGCATCAATTCGGTAGATGGTAAGAACCAGCTTAAGAAACTACAACTATCAACACCACCTTCTGGTATTACTCTAAAACTAATTTCAGGAATTTGTTCTAAGTGTGCGCGAAGTGCATTATTGTTTTTCTTTTGTAATGCAAGAAAAGTATCTAGCTTTCTTATTTGAGCTAAACCAACAGCAGCATGTAACTCACTAATTCGAAAATTATATCCAATAAATGGATGAAGATCTGCACCTCTATCAACTCCTAAATGATCGTGACCATGATCGGTATAACCATCAGATTTAGTGTAAACATCTTTGTTATTGGTCATTACAACTCCACCTTCTGCACAAGTAATCATTTTTACAAAATCAAAAGAAAAAGTTCCAGCATCACCAATAGTGCCCAATGCTTTTCCTTTATAAGTTCCGCCAATACTCTGACAAGCATCTTCTAATAATATTAAATTATGTTCTGAACATATTGCTAATAATGCATCTAAATCGGCCATACTGCCGCACATATGCACAGGCATTATGCATTTAGTTTTTGAAGTGATAGCTTTACGAACAGCCGAAGGATTTAAAGTAAGTGTTTCATCTATTTCAACTAAAACTGGAATAGCTCCAATACTAAGAATAGCTTCGAAGCTTGCAACAAAGGTAAAAGCTGGCATAATAACCTCATCTCCTGCTCCAATACCTAAAGCAAACATTGCAGTTGTTAAAGCACCAGTGCCGCTAGAAGTAAGTTGCGCATATTTGCAGCCAAAAGTTTCTGTTATGGCTTTTTCTAATTCCTGGGCTTTCCAAATTCCTTTGCGAGCCCCATCAAACCCATATCTCATTAAGATGCCTGTTTCCAAAACATCATTTACTTCTTTTCTTTCTTCAGCTCCAAAAAGTTCAAAACCAGGCATATTATATCAATTTAGCAATTAATAAAAAAAATCAATCATTAACTAATGTCTCGAGAGATTCGAGCAAAGTTAAAATCTTATATCAACATTGTAAAATCTACATTCATCCTTACAAATTCTATTTTAACTTTGTTTAATGAAACCAATTTTATTTTACTGTTATGATGCCTATTGTGGCTGGTGTTATGGTTTTAGTAATGTAATTAAACAAATTGCAGTTGAAAACCCACAATTACAGATAGATGTATTATCGGGCGGAATGGTTTTGCCAGAAACCCCAACCCATATTAGTGTTACTGCGGGATATATTTTAAATGCCTATAAAACGGTGGAAGATCATACTGGGGTTAAATTTGGGACCGATTACCTATGGCATATTCAGCACCCCGATTTAAGTGATTGGTACCCCAATTCCGAAAAACCCGCAATAGCCCTTTGTATTTTTAAAGAAATATATCCAGAAAAGCAAGTTGAATTTGCTGGTGATTTACAAAATGCGCTCTACCAAGATGGTAGAGATTTAACAGATGATGAAGCATACAGACACTTATTAGAAAAATATAGCATTCAACCTGAGTCTTTTTACGAAAAATTACGCAGTGAACAATACAAAGAACAGGCTTACTATGAGTTTTCATTGGTAAAGCAGTTGCAAATAACTGGATTCCCTTGTGTTTTATTGCAATTGAGCGAATCTAAGTTTCATTTAGTATCTAAAGGCTATACCTCTTATTCGGTTATTCAAGAGCGATTAACCAATGTATTAAGCACATTAACTTAATTGGCTATTCAGAAGCACAATTTCCTTTACTTTGCACCTCAATTAGAAGAATATGGAATACAATAAATTGATTTCAGTTACCGGCATGAGCGGTTTATTTGAATTAGTTAGTAGTAAGAATGATGGTGCTATTTTAAGGTCTTTGGAAGACAAAACAACCAAATTTGTTAGCAGTCGTGTACATAATTTCTCTCATTTAGAGAGTATTGAAATATATACCATTCGCGAGAATGTGAACTTGGTAGATATTTTTAAAGCAATGGAAACAAGTGCTGAAAAACAGCCTTCAGAAAAAGACGCTGCTGCCGTAAAAGCCTATTTTCTAAAAGTATATCCCGATATGGATTTCGACCGTGTTTATACGAGTGATATGAAGAAAATGGTAAAATGGTTTGCAATTCTTAAAGAAAATAAGATTGAAGCAAAGCTTAATGAAGAAGAGGGAGAAGCTGAAGAAGCATAGTATTTAAACTCCTATCGTTGAAATAAACAGATTCCAATTCCTTAACTTGTGCATCCAAATTGCACAAATATGAAAAAGTGGATTGTAGTTGTTTTACTAATATCCTTTAGCGTTACATCAATAAAAGCCCAACAATTTTTTGAGCAATCACCTGCTGCTAAAAAATGGGTTAAAAAGCAATTTAGAAAACTAAGCAAAGATCAAAGAATTGCGCAACTAATGATTATTAGGGCGCATAGCAATTTAGGCGAAGCTCATATTGCCGAAGTAAGTAATTTAATAAAGACTTACAATGTTGGGGGTTTGTGTTTTTTTCAGGGCGGACCAGTTCGCCAAGCAGTTTTAACCAATCAATATCAATCATTAGCCAAGACTCCTATTATGATTAGCATTGATGGAGAGTGGGGCTTGGGTATGAGATTAGACAGTGTAATAAATTATCCGCGTCAATTAATGATGGGCGCTGTTAATGATGCTAGTTTAATTCATGAATTTGGTAGGGCTGTAGGAGAACAATGTAAGCGATTAGGCATTCAAGTAAATTACGCACCAGATATAGATATCAATAATAATCCAATGAATCCGGTTATTAACGACCGTAGTTTTGGAGAAGACAAATACAAAGTTGCATTGTACGGAACTGCTTATATGAAAGGGATGCAGGAGGTTGGAGTAATGGCCACAGGAAAACATTTTCCTGGTCACGGAGACGTTGCAGTAGATAGCCACTACGACTTACCAGTTATTAATAAAACAAGGGCTCAACTAGATTCGTTAGAACTTTATCCATTTAGAGAATTAATAAAAGCCGGAATTGGCAGTATGATGATTGCCCATTTATACATTCCTTCAATTGATACAACCGCCAATCTTGCCTCAACATTATCTAAAAAGAGTGTAACCGATTTATTAAAAACAGAGCTTGGTTTTAAAGGGCTAATATTTACAGATGCTTTAGAAATGAAAGGAATTACTAAGTTTTTCCCTGCTGGGGAAGCTTCTGTACAAGCGCTTATTGCAGGTAATGATATGTTGTGTTTGCCAGGCGATGTTCCTGGTTCAATAGAAAAAGTAAAAGCAGCAATTAAAGATGGTAGATTAAATTGGGATAATATTAATGAAAGGGTAAAGAAAGTATTACTAGCAAAATACCATTTAGGTTTAAATAAATTACAAACCATTGATACCATTAATTTAGTGAACGACTTAAACGTTCAAACCAATCGTATTAGAACATTATTAAGCAAAAAAGCAATAACCTTACTACGAAAGAATAATAATGCAGCATTCCCATTAAATGGCAATCAAAAAATTGCTTACATCTCTATTGGAGCTGCAGGAAAAAATACAATTACTTCTAAATTTCAACAAGCATTAAATGCAGATATATATCAATTTGGTGCAAAGCCTTCAATAGGAAAGCAACTAATGGATGATCAAACGGCTAATATTATCTCTGCTGATAAATCTGATAGTAATGCTGCAGTTTTTTTAATTAATACTTTAATAGAAAAAAATTATGATGCCATTGTAATAGGGTTGCATAATTATAGTAGAAGGCCTGCAAATAATTTCGGATTAAATAACTCAACTGTATTTTTATTAAATCAATTACAAAGTAATAAAACAACAACCTTATTCTTTGGAAATCCTTATGCAATAAACAATTGCAGCAATGCAAATAATTTAATAGCTTGTTATGAAGATGATGATATTACCCAACTTGCCGCATTTGATATATTAGTTGGAACAAATCAACCAAAAGGAATACTACCAGTAACAGTTGCTCCAAATTTAAAGTTTGGAAGCACTACAGTTTATAATAATTATTTCCCAATTACTAAGCCCGAGTATGTAGGCTTGAGCAGTACTAAATTAGAAAAAATAGATGAGATTGCTAAAGATGCAATTGCAAAAGGCGCATTTCCTGGCTGCGTAGTATTAGTTGCAAAGAATGGAAAGATAGCATACCATAAAGCATTTGGATATACCAATTTTGATCAGCAAGAACTAATTGATCCTTTAATGATTTACGACCTTGCTTCAGTAACCAAAGTTTCTGCAACTACCGTTTCCATTATGAAATTATATGAGGAAGGTAAAATTAGTTTGGAAAAAACGATTGGAGATTATTTACCTTGGGTAATAGGTACTGATAAAGCAGGATTAAAAATAAAAGACATTTTATTACATCAAGCAGGATTAAATCCTTTCATTCCATTTTATCGGGAGCTTATTGATACAAGTACAGGAATTTTAAAACCTGCTTATTTTTCAACCGTTTCGAACAGCAAGTTTTCGAGCAGAGTTGCAGAAGGAATTTATTTAAGAAACGACTGGCAAGATACTTTGTATAAAAGAATCCTAAAAAGCAAATTAACTCCCGCGGGCAAATACGTGTACAGTGATAATGATTTTATTTTTCTAGGAAAAATAGTAGAATCTGTTAGCGCAATGCCTTTGAATGAATATGCTCAAAAAACTTTTTACCAACCTCTTTTAATGACTTCAACAGGATTTAAACCAAGAGATCGATATCCAATTTCTACCGTTGTACCAACTGAAGAAGAAAAGCACTTTCGTCAACAACTAATTAGAGGAGATGTACATGATGAAGGGGCTTCTCTATTTGGAGGCGTTGCTGGTCATGCAGGATTATTCAGTAATGCATATGATCTTGCTCAATTATATCAAATGCTTTTAAATGGTGGCGGATTAAATGGTAATAAATATTTAAACAAAGAAACAGTTGACTTATTTACTAGTTACAACAGTGAAGTAAGTAGAAGGGGCTTAGGATTCGACAAACCAGAAAAAGACAATGCAACAAGAAAAGAGCCTTATCCTTCAAAATCAGTTTCAACAAGTACATTTGGCCATACAGGCTTTACAGGCACCTGTGTTTGGGTTGATCCTAAAGAGCAACTGATATATATATTTTTATCGAATAGGGTTACTCCAACTAGAAATAACAATATATTAGGTCAGTTAAATGTTCGTCCAAACATTCAGGAAGCCATTTATCAGGCAATATTGTAGACATATCCATAAATAACTGAAATAATTACACTAAAGTTTAACTTCATGGTAATTATTTAAGTTATGAAAAAGAGTATACAATATTTGCTAATACTGGTTTTGTTAACCAGTTTGTTAGTTTCTTGCAAAAACAATACGCCAAAAGAAGCCAGACTTATACCTAAAGATGCTTTAGCAGTTGTTACGCTAGACGCATATTCATTAAGAGATAAGTTAAAAGCAGATGGCATTACCATTGATACAATACTGAGTAAAATATTTGAAAAAGACAGTACAGATAAAAAAGATCGAAAAATTGTTGACGAATTTAGATCTAATGCTGGAATTGACTGGAAAGAAAAAATTCACTTTTTTGCTATTAGAAAAAAGGCTGCCGATAATACTGATATTACCATAATGAATGTGCTTGCAAGTATTTCAGATTCAAGCAAATTATCATCATTTATAAAAACGAGCGATTATTCAAGTAACAAAAATATTCTAAAAGAAAAAGACTTCAGTTACTTAGATAACAAAGAAAACATGTTACTGGCATGGGATAAAGAGCATATTGTAGCTATGTTCTATGATCATTCTGTAAAGCCGTATTACGATACTGTGAATATGAAATTCATCGTACCAGAAAAAGTAAATAGTTCTAAAGAAATGCTTGCAGAGGCAACAAGATTATTTACTCAATCGGAAGATGAATCAATAGTTTCAGTAAAGGGTTTCAGTGAAATGTTTAAAACAAAAGCTGAAGGATATGTTTTTAGTAGTACAAATAATATACTTGGCAATTTAACAGGAATGCCATTGCAATTGCCTAAGTTAGAAGAATTAGTTAATGGCAATTATTTAGCTGCTACTTTATCGTTTGAGAATGGAAAAATAATGGCAAAATCAACAGTATTTACCAATCCGATGTTAAGTGGAATACTTGCAAAATATGCTGGACCAACTGTGAATCTCTCTTTATTGGAAAACTATCCTTCGCAAAATATTAATGCAATAATGATGGCTTCATTTAACCCATCAATTTTTGAGGGCACGCTTAAACAATTAGAAGTAGAGGGTTTAATAAATGAATTTTTAAAGAAGTCGGGGATCAGTAGTGGAGATTTATATGGTGCCCTAAAAGGAGATATTGCTGTAATCGTTTCTGATATTGAATTTAATGCAAATGACCCACTAAAAAAAATAGGTAAAATGATAATGAATATACCTATAGGCAAAAAAGAGAACTTTAAGAAGCTCATGGATAAAGCAGTAGAAATGGGTACCGTTCAAAAAAAGGGAGACGAATATAGAGGAGGTGATTTAGTAAAATCGATGGGGCTATTTATGGTTGCAAATGATCAAAACTTTATAATAGCTAGTGATTCAACTATCTATTCGCAATATATTAGCAATACAAAAAGGTCGGTAATTAATCAAGAGGCTTTAAATTATTTTAAAGGAAAATCAACAGTTATTTATTTTGATGTTGCAAACACACTAAATGGCTTTATAAAAGATTCTACAAGTAACTATTATAACTCAATGACTACTGCAAAAAGAACAGTGAAAGATGTGATAGGCAGTTCAGATAATTATTCTTCTGGATCAATAAAATCAGTTATAGAACTAAGGATGCAAAATGAAAAACAAAATAGCTTGGTAACTTTGGTAAGTTTATTTACCAATATTGCAGTTGATGTTCGTCAACAAGCTAAGAGAGAAAGAGAAGCTGAAGAAAAAATGTTTCCATCTGGCATTCCCGCAGTTATTAGAGCTAACTAATGTAATTATATGTTAGTACTCAATCATCTAATGCCTATCCCTTTAAGGGATAGGTTATCTAAAAAAGAGTCTTCTGTTTGGAACAATCAATTAATTATTAATCCTGAAGAATGGATTAAAATAACTGCACCGAGTGGCACAGGCAAAACAACATTAATGAATATGTTGTATAGCATTAGAACAGACTATGATGGAGTAATAATTTTAGATGGCATAAATATTAAGAACATTTCGGTGGATGAATTAGCTGGCATTCGTCAATCAAAAATGAGTGTTATTTTTCAGGATCTTCGATTGTTTTCTCACTTAACTGCTTACGAAAATATTGATCTAAAAAGAGTTTTACAAACACCATTCTATGAGGCCGAGAAAATTAATGAGATGGCCGAAATACTGGGTATATCAAACATATTATCGCAAAAAGCAGGTATTTGTAGTTATGGCGAACAACAAAGAATTTGTATTATAAGAGCGCTTGTACAACCATTTAATTGGCTAATAATGGATGAGCCTTTTAGCCATTTAGACAATAACAATAAAGCATTAGCTGCCAAATTAATTGCCTTTGAATGTAAGAAGAGAAAAGCTGCTTTGATTATTACCGATTTAGATGATGATGATCTATTTACTTATTCAAGAAAATTGGTATTATAAATGAGTCAGCTTAATCTTATACTAAAAAAAATTATAGGCGATGGAATTGGTCGTACCAATAAGATAACTGCATTAGTTGGTTTATCTGTTGCGATTTTCTTATTGCTTACTTCTATTCAACTACAAATTAATTATCACAATTTATTGAACAACAAAAATAATAAAGATAGTATTGCCAATTTTTTAGTAATCAATAAAATATTAACTGATGCAACACTTGGCAAAACCGCAATTGAAGATTCAATTATAAAAGATATACAACAACAGCCATTTACTGAATCTGTAGGGGAGCTAACTCCGAGTAAATTTAAAGCCAGTATAGAAAGTAATAGTAGTAGATTTCCGTTTTATACTGATATATCATTTGAAAGTGTTCCCAAAGATTTTATAGATGTACAAGGAACCAATTGGTATTGGAATGAGCAATCACCATATGTGCCAATAATTATACCTACCTTATTTTTAGATTTTTATAATTTCCAATTTTCTCTTTCTCAAAATTTACCGCAATTAACACCAGATATTATAAAAATGATTGTGTTTAAAGTTTCTATTCATTTAAAAACAGGACTAGTTTCTTACAATGCAAAGATTGTTGGATTTAGCGATAGAATTTCTTCAATGATTGTACCACAAGAATTTATGAATTGGGGAAATCATCAATTTAGTACAGATACAACAAATACTGTTTCAAGATTAATTATCAGAACAAAAGATCCTGGAAGTCCTTTACTTTCGGAATATTTAAAAAAGCACCAATTAACAACCGACGCCGATAAAACCAGATTCAGCAAGTACAGAAAAGTTGTTGATACGGTTGTATTTATTGCAGGTATTACAGGTGGATTATTATTGGTATTTGCATTACTAGTTTTTACTTTATTCATTCAAATTACCATTGCTTCTTGTAAAGATGAGATAACACTCTTAATTGTTTTAGGCACTTCACCAAAACAGTTAAGTAATTTTTTAATTAAAAGATTCTTTCCAATCAATATTTGGCTAGTTGCTGGGGCTATTATTGCCATTAGTTTTTTACAATATTTTTTACATGAATTTCTTAAAATTCAACATATCTATATTGATAAAATGATTTCAGGATATACTTTCGGTATTGCAGGATTAATATTGCTACTTATTTGGTGGGTAAATATGCGTAGTATCAAACGATATATTTACCAATAAGATTGAATTAAATAATCCTACTTCTTTATTTTTTAACTTAAAATAGAAAAAAAGCTAATAAAAGCATGGTGGATTTCACCGTATTTTTTGTAGTGATATACACATAATGTTGATTTTAAATTACTTACACATTTATATTATTTAATATTTAATTTAAAAATCTTCTATCCTTAAAGCAATTGATGTAATTTGCATTTGTAATATTGGGTTAGAACATACTTTAAAAAATAAATATCTATGAGAAAGTTTTTAAAATTTCAGCTTATTACCGCAAGTTTTATTGTGGCGTCAATTTTATTATCATCTTGTCAAAAAGATCAAGATGTAGCAGATGAAGCTACTTCAAAATCTAATACGTTTGATGAGATGAACATATCGTCTCAAGCTGTTACTGGTACTAACATTAGAGGACTTATCTCAAAAGAAGCTGCTGAACGTATGGGTAAAAATTTTAACCAGAATTACAAGACCAACAACAGTTCTGAATATGTTGCTTTTTCTGTAAAAGATATGAGCAACTATTTACAAGCGCTAAAAGCTAAATACAAATCAGACAGTGTTTATGTGAGTTTTGGCGTTTACGACGAAAAAACTGCAGTTAGTAAGAAAGATATTGGAAGAATTACAGTGTTTTTCATGGGGAAGAATAACAATAATACCCAAGGTAATATTAGAAGCCAAAAAGCAGAGGAAGAAGATGCTTCCAACTATTTTAACCATGGAACTATTTATCCATAGTTTTTTTACTATCTTCCCAAAAATCTGTTCATAGATGTTAACTTATTTATATCTGCTGGTGCAAGCCAGCAGTTTTTTAGTTTGCTTATACTTATACAAAACACTTGAAAACACAGATCTAAAATACTTTCTTCCATTCTTGTTTTTAACACTAGCTGTTGAACTTATTGGATTATGGATGACAATGAATGATATTAGAAATTATTTATTATTTAATATTTTTACCACTTTTGAATTTATTTTTTACTCATTCTTATTTTACAAACATTTCAGAAGACCGCTTTTTAAAAAACTGGCTATAATTTTCATGCCTTTATATATAATTGCAGTATGTTTTAATCTATCCTACGTACAAGGAATAAATAACTTTCATTCTTATACTTTTTTGGTAGGATCATTTTTTATAGTAATTTTTTGTTGCTTTTTTTTCTACGAATCATTATTGCCAGAATTTTTAGACAATAATTTAACTAAGCAGCCATTTTTTTGGGTATGTACAGGGCTTCTTTTATTTTATTTAGGCTCAGTAATAATTAACGCCTTATTCGAATACTTAAGATCTTACGATATGCAAGTAGAAGGTAAAAAAATATATGGAGTTATTAATCAGAGTTTAAATGTAGTATTATATTCAGCCTTTATTTTTGCATTTAATTTATGCCGGAAAAACAGCAAGACATATTAATAACAATTATTGTAGCAACCATCTTTTTTGTGCTTATAGGCGCATTTTTGTTGGTATTATTGTTTCTATTTTTAAGGAGACAAAGAAAAAATCAAAAAGAAAAAGAAGAAATGAAAAATCGTTTTGAGCAAACAATGCTTAAAACACAAATAGAAATTCAAGACCAAACACTTGCCTATATAGCATCCGAAATACATGATAATATCGGACAAATTTTATTTCTTGCAAAAATAAATAACAATCAAATTACAAAAGAAAATGTTGAGGCGCAAATAGAGCTTATTGATGAATTATTAGGAAAAGCCTTTGGCGATTTAAGAGAAATAAGTCACTCGCTAAGAAATAATCGTTTTCACCAAATTGGTTTAAGCGAATCAATTCGTCAACTACTTCATAATATTGAAAGAACCGGCAAGTATATCACTTCTTTTGAATCAATTCCATCAGATGAAATTGATGGACTTATACATGGAAATGATATAATACTCTATAGAATTATTCAAGAAATAATCAATAATATTTTAAAACACGCAGCTGCCAATCAAATCAATGTATCTATTACCAAAGAAAATAATGATATAGCTGTTTTAATAGAAGATAATGGTATTGGATTCGATTTAGCAATCATAAAACAAGAAAAACAAGGTATTGGTTTGCACAATATTTACACACGTGCAAAAATGATTAATAGTACTGTTGAAATATTAAGTACTATTGGGGCAGGTACAACCATAATTTTACAATTTAAGAGTGAATAATATGACAACTTTAGCTTTGGTTGATGATCATGAAATGCTTAGATCTGGTCTTGCAGGTTTAATTAATACATTTCCGGATTTTAAAGTAATTTTTGAAGCAGGAAATGGAAAGGAATTTATTGAAAAATTAGACCGCAATAATCCTCCTGATATTGTGCTATTGGATATTACCATGCCTTTAATGGATGGGTATGAAACTGCCCTTTGGATTAAATCTGAAATGCCACTTTGTAAAGTACTTGTTCTGAGCATGCTATCAAATGATATGGCAATTATTAGAATGCTCAGAAATGGAGTAAAAGGGTATATTTTGAAAGAAAGCAAGCCTGCAATACTAAAGCAAGCTATGGAAGCAATTAAAAACAACGAGTTTTATGTTAATGAGTTAGTAAGAGACAAATTAGTAAATTATATTACCAATGAAGAAACTGATGAGATGAATACTTCCAAATTATTAAATATAAATGAAAGCGAAGTCCAATTTTTACAATGGCTATGCCTAGATAAAAGCTATAAAGAAATTGCCAAAGAAATGTTTATAAGTGTAAGAACCATAGATTCTCATAGAGACAATCTTTTTAGAAAACTAGAAATAAATACACGTGTTGGACTTGTAGTTTTCGCAATTAAACATGGTATTGCAACCGTTTAATACCTATTTAAATAGTTAACTTTATTGCATGTTTCGGCAATTTATCACCTTAATCTGCATATTAATATGCATAAACACCTCTGTTGCACAAATTCCAATAGGCCATTGGAGAGAACATTTAAACTACCAAAACACCATACAGGTAGTTAAAGGAAATGAACTTTATTGCGCAACTAATACAAACCTCTTTTCAATTGATGATAAAGGAGAAATTACTAGATATAGCAAAACTAATGGACTAAATGATATTGGTGTAAACGCAATTGGTTGGGATGAAACAACAAAACAATTGATTATTGCGTATAAAAACAGCAATTTAGATATTCTTAAAGGGAGTATAGTTAGGAATATTTCTGATATACTACAAAGCAAAGTTGCTGGCAATAAAACTATCAATCATATATACTGTAACAATGGAATAGCCTATTTATCTACCGGACTAGGTATAATTGTTGTAGACTTAAATAGATATGAAATTAAAGACAGTTGGATTATAGGAAACAATGGATCCTTATCAACTATCAATGCAACAATTGCTGATAATAGTTTTTTTTATGCTGCTTCAATTGATGGATTAAGAAGAGCTATAGTAAATTCTACTAATCTGGCCAATTTTACAAATTGGTCTACTTTAAGTGGAACCAATGGACTACCATTAGGTTCAGTTGACTATGTTGGAATCATCAACAATCAACTTATAGCTACAATAAAAGATACAGTGTATATTTTTAATAATAATAGTTGGAGAATATTATACTCAGATTCATCTTGGAAAATAATTAATACGAATATATCATCCGACAAATTACATATTTGTCAGAAAAATAATACTGGTGATGCTCGTGTAATAATATTATCATCATTAGGCACAATATTAAGCACACTTAATAAACCTGGTGTAATATCACTACCTCAATCAGCTATTACAGTTAACAATGCAACTTGGGTTGCCGACCAATTTGGCGGACTTTCTAAATTTACTAATGATGTTGAACGTTTTATTCCCAATGGGCCAGCAGGAATTGCTAGCGGAGAATTTGCATTTAGTAAAACAGCTCTATTTGCAGCAGCTGGTTCTGTAAATATAGCTTGGAATTATTTATATAATAGAGATGGTATATTTAAGTTTGGAGAAGGTAACTGGTCGAGCAAAGGGGCTTTAAATACTTCACAACTTGATACTACTTTAGATTTTATTACAATTGCAGTAGATCCTATTAAACAATCGCTTTGGGCTGGTAGTTATGGTGGCGGATTAGTTCAGATAACAGAATCTAGAACTACCATTTATAAACAAAATAATAGTTTATTAGAAGCTGCCATTGGAGATCCAACAAGTTTTAGAGTAAGTGGATTAGCATTTGATATTAGTAATAATTTGTGGATTAGCAATTATGGAGCTCCTCAACCATTAAAATTGTTAAAAACAGATGGTACATGGAAATCATTTTCAATACCATTTAACCTTGTAGAAAACGCTGTGGCTCAAATTATAAACGACGATTTTAATCAACTATGGATTGTAAGTCCAAAAAACAATGGTCTAATCTGTTATCAATATGGTAATAATGTAGATAATACCAGTGATGATCAATGGAAATTGTTGAAGCAAGGAATTGGGAACGGCAATTTACCCTCTAACAATATTTTAAGCATAGTTAAAGATAAAAATAATAGTATTTGGGTAGGAACAGATGACGGCATAGCTGTATTAAACTGCAATAACAACATTTTTGGTTCTGGAGGATGTGATGCAATTCTACCGATTGTACAACAAGATCAATTTGCTGGGTTTTTATTCAAAGGGGAACAAGTTCAATGCATAGCTGTAGATGGAGCCAATAAAAAATGGGTAGGTACACTTAATGGGGTATGGCTAATAAGTTCAGACGGAAAGAAATTAATTCAACATTTTACAACGGCCAATAGTCCACTTTTAAGCAATGATGTTAAAAAAATTGGTATTGATCCGCAAAGCGGTGAAGTATTTTTTGCAACTTTTAATGGAATTTGTAGTTACAGAAGTACTGCAACTGAAGCAAATGAATCGTTTAATAATGTTTTAGTTTTCCCAAATCCAGTACCATCAGGATATAATGGTACCATAGCCATCAAGGGGTTGACAGACAATTCAATTGTTAAAATAACTGAATTAAATGGTCGGTTGGTTTATCAAACAATAAGTTTAGGAGGACAAGCAATCTGGAATGGAAAAGATTATAATGGCAATAAGATTGCTAGCGGCGTATATCTTGTTGTTGCAAGAAATGATTCTAGAGAAGAAAAAATAGTTACTAAAATTATTATTACAAGCGGAAGATGAATAAAAAGTTTTAATGAAAAATCTATTTCAACTTGAAACAGAAAGATTGCGTTTAAGAGAGCTTTCAATAGTAGATGCAAGTTTTATTTTACAGCTAATGAATGCTCCTAATTGGTTGCAATATATTGGTGATAGAAATATTAAAACAAAATCAGACGCTGCCAATTATATCAGCAAAAAAATTATTAGTAGTTATCGCAGTAATGGGTTTGGCTTATATCTAATTCAATTAAAAGATACTAATAAGCCAATAGGAATATGTGGTTTAATACAAAGAGATGGTTTAGATACACCTGATATTGGATTTGCCATTTTACCCATTTATGAAGGAAAAGGGTTTATTACTGAGGCAGCTAAAACCATCATTAAATATGCGAAAGACAATTTACAATTGAAAATTATTTACGCTATTACCACTGAAGTTAATGAAGCTTCAATTCAAGTTTTACAAAATATAGGAATGCAATTTTCAAAAAAAATACTACTGCCCAAAGAAAAGAAAACATTTATGTTGTTCACTAAATTATTAATCGAGCAAGCTTACTAACAAATGAAAAAGAATTCTATTTTTTTATCAAAAAAAAGAATGTTGTTGCTTGCATTAATTAGTATTATCATTATTTTTATTGTTTTGCATATAGATGAAAGAGAACCATTTGCATATGCAATATTTATAACAATAGTAATAAGCGGTGCAACCTCTGTATATTTAAATAAACTTTGGGGAAAAATAAAGCCAAAAGATAAAAATCCTTTGATTTAATATAATGCTCAAATAAAATAAACAGCTATCTATTTACTCAATAAAGTAAAAAATTAAAGGTTGTTATTTACAAAGAAATTTTACAATTATTCTTTATTGCTCTTTATAAATTCAGTTATCGGATCACCAAAAGGTCGCATTGCAAACCTATCTATCTTGCCCGAAGTATTAGTTAGAAAATTAAGCCTAAATTCAGGTTTGTCTGTTCCTTTTTCGTTCGAAATAAATTGATCATAATGAAAATGAGAAAGTGTAGAACGAGTGGCTCTAAAATCAATTAATAGTTTGCCATTTTCTAACTGAATATCAACTACCCCATACATTGCACTTTTATATTTTCCAGCATATAGTTCTAAATTATGAGATGGCATTGTATTCTTTACTTGAGTAGCATTTAAAGAATCTTTTTGCTTTTGTTCAACAATTTTTGCTTTTTGATAATCATTATAATATCGCTCACTCCATGGAGTTAATTTAAGTTCAAGCAAACGATCAATTACTGGCAAAGCCATAATAGAACGAATACTTCCTGCGGGTATACTATTGTGTACCATAAAAATACCCAATTGTTCACTAGGTATAAAAGTAAGGTTCGAATAAAATCCATCAATAGAGCCTGTATGGGTTGCTAATTTGTATCCTTTATAGGTTTGAATTGTTCTTCCTAAACAATACAATGCATTCGATAATTCGTCCCATTTCATTTCTTTATCCGCAATATTATTTGGCAATAAAGTTTGTTGAATAGTTGAAGATGAAATAACCTGTTTGCTTTTATACAAGCCTTTGTTTAATTGAGCTATCATCCAATGACTCATATCATTTATAGTAGATTTAATAGTTCCAGCTGGACCAAGCGCATCAGTTTGACCAACAAAAGTTCTACGCAACAACCTTCGTGTGCTATCGGGCTCAAAATAAGCAAACGCTTTATTAGCAGTTTGCAACCATTCATCTTGCGTAAAACAAGACTGGTTCATTTCTAAAGGTTGAAATAATTTAGTTCGGATTATATTTTCCCAGCTATTTCCAACTACCGCTTCCATTACTGCCCCGGCAGTAACAAACATCATATTATTATAAATATATCCTTCCCGATAGCCTAGTTGAGGTTTCATCAGCGCTACTTTTTCTACCATTTCCTTCCGAGTTGTAGTTGCCCCTGGCCAAATACCATCATAACGGGGTAATCCAGTACGGTGAGATAATAAATCGCGCATAGTTATACGAGCATTGAGCTCTTCATTATTGAATTGCAATGATGGCATATATTGTTTTACTGGTATATCGAGCGACAGTTTTTTTTCTTCTGCAAGCATTACAGCCGCTGTTGCAGTAAATAATTTGCTGTTAGAAGCGATAGGAAATAAGGTAATTGGCTCAACAAGCAATTTATTTTCCAAGTCGCGGTATCCATATCCTTTTGCATAAATTAATTGGTCTTTATATACAATACCCAATGCCAATCCGGGTATATTCCATACACGCATAACACTATCTATATACTGATCAATCAGTACAAATTTCTTTAAAAAAGGATTTGATTGGGCAGTAACATTAAAGGAGCCAACAAAAAATAATAAAATAATACCTAGTTTTCTCATTTTACCCAATTTTATAATTAATCCTTATCTACTTTTTTACTCGCTTTATAAAAAGCTGCTCTTTTGGGACCAGGGAAAGGAACTTTATCTCCTTTTAACCCATACCATAAAACCTCATTAAATTCTAAATCAGGTACAGCATCTTCTTTGGTAAGATCAAATTTTTCGGATCGTTTTTGCCATTCATTAATGGCTGTATTTTTATCCATCAAATTAATAGACGGTATTACTGCTGTATAAGGTGTTGTATTTAATTTATTAGTAAATGAACGCCACATTGGTGTTGCGGCAGCATCGTATTGCGACATAGGTGGAATTCCTAAGATCAATTCCATTGTTCGCAACATAGATGATGTAGAGTACATAGTATGATCTACAAAACCTCTTTTTACAAATCCTCCTGCAAGAAAGGCAGGACTTCTATGAGCATCTACATGGTCTGCACCATTTTGAGCATCATCTTCTAAAATAAAAATGGCTGTTTCATTCCAAATAGAACTCTTACTTAAGTATTCTACAAATAAACCAACAGCTAAATCGTTATCGGCTACGTGTGCATAAGGAGTTGGACGCCCTAACCTCAATCCTTCAGTATGATCATTACTAAAGCGAACTGAATTAAATCTTGGAACTTCATTAATAGCTAATAACGAATCAAAGTCTCTTTTCCATTGATAAAATCTAACAGTATCTTGCACACTATTATCGTATCCGGTAAAATAAGTACAGAAATGATTTTTTAGTACAGGAATATTGGGTTTGTAATTATCTGCAAACTCGCCATAGGTTCTATAACTAACATTAGCTTTTGCACAATGATCCCAAATAAAACCACCCTTATTATTAGCCACAGCCCTATTGCCTTCTGCATCATAACCACCCCCACGTCCACCATAACTATTAACCCAATTCTTTTCTAGAAAATCAGTTGCGTATGCTCCTGTACTCCAATTATGCCCATCTGCACTTACTTCTCCATCTACATAAAAATTATCGAGTAGTACAAATTCTCTAGCTAATTTGTGTTGGTTTGGTGTTATGTTTTCTCCAAATAAAGTTAAACGTGGATCGCCATTACCTTCCTTCATGTCACCAAGTACTTGATCATAAGTTCTATTTTCTTTAATTACATAGAACACATATTTAATTGGACCTTGTGCGCCAACTTTTCGTGGAATCGGATTTCCTTCTTCACCTTGAACCAATAATTCTTTTATTTTATTATAAGGTGTGTTTCTATAAACTACTTGAGAATAAATACTTAATTCATTTTTAGTAGGTATATCAATAACACTCATTGTGCCTTTAAATAAACCACCGATATATTGTACATCTTTGGGTTTATTTGGATCACCTTCCTGATAAGTTACAATTTGTTTATTGGCAAAAGGGTTTGGACCATAAGGATTGGCCATTGATGAAAATCCTTTTCCATTGGTAACAAATATTTTTTTGCCTACAACTTTAACATTAGTAGGGTACCATCCTGTAGGAATAAAACCCAAGCTCTTACTTTCTACTGGTTTACTCACATCAAAAACCGATAAACAATTATTATCTGCATTGGCAATATAGAGAGTTTTTTCGTCGGCACTTAATGCTAAACCATTAGACGTAGAACCATTAGGAGCATCAGGGTATAATGCAGCATTTAAAGTTTCAATTACTTTTTTTTGATCTGTATTAATTACAGAAACAGAATTGTCATTAGAATTAGCAACATACAATAATTTGCCTTTTTTATTTAAAAGTATTTCATTGGGATTATCGCCTACAGCAATTTCTGCAACTATATTTCTTTGATCTGTATCAAAAAAATACAACTTATCGCAACCCCAGCAACTAATATATAATTGCTTTCTATCTGGTGATAATTGGCATGAATAGGCTTCGCCTCCCAATGCAAATTCTAGTTCAACTTTTTTAGTTTTTAAATTAACTATATATAGTTTGTTATTTTCCTTTGTTACAACATACATTAATTGCTTCTCTTCATCTATAGCAATTCCTGCTGGACCAATTTTATTTGGCCATTTTTTTCCTAACACTATAGTATCTGGTTCAGATAATTTATTGTCATTAATGCCATATACTAATATCCAGTTATCATGACCGCCAGATGCATACAATTTTTTTTCGTCATTGCTAAATGCCAATCCATACCAACTCTTTCCAATTATCTTAGTGTCGATTACTGTTTCTGTAAAAGGGTCAATTAATTGAATACTTTGAACACTTTGTCCATTATTGGTAACAGCCATTAATTTTTTTGATTTACTTACTACCATATTCAATGGCAGGTCTCCTAGAGGAAAATTCCTTCCGATTGGTGTAAGTGACCAACCATTTGGCAAGGTTATTTTATTGGCCTCAACTTTTTCAATAGCTTGACCATTTGCATTGATTGAAGCAAAAAGAATGGCTGAAAGGAAAAATAATTTATTCATCACTTTAAGATTAAGTTCTTAAAGATACAATTAAGACCAAAAGTTAATGCTACAAAACAATAAATTAATTTGGCTACTGTTTTGCATATTCATAGCTACGTTCAACTTTGAATTTCAAGCCTTCCCTTTCGTCTTTAAATACTTTGTATTGAATCTGCCTGATCATTCCTGTTGGCTTGGAACCAGTTGAATCTGTAATAAAAACAGGAAATCGACGCATTAGAGATCCTTCCATCAATAAAAACGAATCAAAACCATTATAACCGTTTCGTAATTTAGGGTCATTTACAATATCTGGGAAAGTGATGCCAGTAAAACTTTCATTATTTATAGAAGAAATGCCTATTACATTTCCCTTTCCTTTGTCACCTGGCTCATATACATACAATACCAAATCAGGAAAAACATCATTATTTAAATCATCAACTTCTGCTTTTAGTATTCGCCCTTTAACTTCAAAACTAACATCGCGTGCACTATTTTGAAAGCCAATAGGAGTGATACTAATGCTATTTTTTACTTCACTTTTGTTGCTACAAAGCACTTTATAACCAGCTTTCCCAATTTTCATGGTAGTATCAATTTTACGATATTGCTGACCATAAGCTGCTCCAAAAAAAACCAAAAAGGTTAAAATAATGGTGATTATTTGTTTTTTCATACTATTAAATTACATATTTCTTCGATACTGACCTCCAACTGAATATAAGGCTATTGTAATTTGGCCCAATGAACAGAATTTTACAGTTTCCATTAACTCAGTAAATAAGTTTTCGTTATTAATGGCTGCCTGCTTTAACTTTTCTAAAGCATCTGTGCTTTTTTCCTTGTTTACCAATTGAAAAGCAAGCAGATTTTGAATTTGTTGCTCTTTTTCATCTGTAGTACTTCTGATAACCTCACTAGGTAAAACAGTTGGACTCCCTTTTTTATTAAGGAAAGTATTTACGCCAATTAAAGGCAATTCTCCTGTATGTTTTAAGGTTTCATAATAAAGACTTTCTTCTTGAATTTTATTTCGCTGATACATCCGCTCCATTGCTCCAAGAACTCCTCCTCTATCGGTGATTCTTTCAAATTCAACAAGTACAGCCTCTTCCACTAAATCGGTTAATTCTTCAATGGCAAAACTTCCCTGAATAAAATTTTCTGTGTTGGCTGTGCCCAATTCTCTATTAATGATTAATTGAATAGCCATCGCCCTTCTAACGCTTTCTTCAGTTGGTGTTGTAATTGCTTCGTCGTATGCATTGGTATGTAAACTATTACAGTTATCATAAATTGCATACAGCGCTTGTAAGGTTGTTCTTATATCATTGAAATCAATTTCTTGAGCATGCAAGCTTCTACCACTAGTTTGGATATGGTATTTTAGTTTTTGAGAACGATCGTTTGCTTTATACTTCAACTTCATTGCTTTAGCCCATACTCTTCTAGCAACTCTACCTATCACACTGTATTCTGGATCCATTCCATTGCTAAAGAAAAAAGATAAGTTAGGTGCAAAATCATCTATCCTCATTCCCCTACTTAAATAATACTCTACATAAGTAAATCCGTTTGATAAAGTAAATGCTAATTGAGTAATTGGATTTGCTCCTGCTTCGGCAATATGATAACCACTAATGCTTACGCTATAAAAATTTCTTACCGCATTATCAATAAAATAAGCTTGAACATCTCCCATTAATTTTAACGCAAATTCAGTAGAAAATATACAAGTATTTTGTGCTTGATCTTCTTTTAAAATATCTGCTTGAACAGTTCCTCTAACTTGTTTTAAAGCTTCTGCTTTAATTTGTTGATAAATTTGTGAAGGAAGTACTTCATCACCACTTAATCCCAATAACCTAATACCTAAACCGCTATTGCCTTCTGGCAATCTTTCTGGCAACGCTGGGTTGTAATATATTGGTTTTGGCAAATGAGAAAATTTCTTTTCTATTATTTGATTTACTCTGTCCCAATCATTATTTTCAGTAATCCATTTTTCGCAGAGTTGATCTATAGCTGCATTCATAAAAAATGCTAAAATCATAGGAGCAGGTCCATTGATAGTCATGCTAACCGAGGTTTTTGCATCACATAAATCAAAACCACTGTATAATTTCTTAGCGTCATCAACTGTTGCAATACTAACTCCACTATTACCAACTTTACCAAAAATATCTGGACGATGTGCTGGGTCTTCTCCATATAATGTTACACTATCAAAAGCAGTAGATAAACGAATTGCGGGCTGACCTAATGATACATAATGAAAACGTTTATTGGTTCTTTCTGGTCCGCCTTCACCTGCAAACATTCTTGTTGGGTCTTCACCTTGACGCTTTAATTCAAAAACACCTGCAGTAAATGGAAATTCACCGGGAATATTTTCTTGTAACTGCCATCTTAATATATCACCCCAATCTTTGTATCGCGGTAAAATTACTTTTGCAATTCTTGTTCCGCTTAATGATTTTGTAGAAAGCGGCTGTTTAATTATTTTATCTCTTACGGAATATTCAAAAAAATCTGATTGGTATTTTTTTACCAATGCAGGCCATTGATTTATTAATTGCTTACAATCAATATGCAAAGAAGTTTCAAATTGATTACAAATTTTTTGTAGTTCTTGCTCTAGTATTTGATTGTTTTTAATAGACTCAATTGTTCCACTTAATTGATACCATTTGGTTGCAATTATACATTGTTCATTTACCCATAAATCGTAAGCTCTATTTTGTTCAGTTATTTCTGCTAGGTAACGAACTCTTTTAGGGGGTATTATTTTAGATTTTGTAGTAGTACTAACGTTTGAATAACCTTTTGAAGTATTTCCTGATTCATCAAAATTGACATTACATTTTTGATAAACTATTTCAATGATTTTAGTGAACAACTGATTTACCCCAGCATCATTAAATTGAGCAGCAATTGATCCTATAACTGGAAGATCTTCATCTTTAGCATCCCAAAGTTCATGACTTCTTTTATATTGTTTTCTTACATCATGTAAAGCATCGAGTGCCCCAGCTTTATCAAATTTATTAATACAAATTACATCTGCATAATCAAGCATATTGATCTTCTCTAATTGAGATGCAGCACCGAATTCGGGAGTCATGATGTACAAACTAACATCACAAAAATCTAAAATAGAAGCATCACTTTGTCCAACTCCTGCAGACTCAATAATTACAAAATCAAACTCAGCTTGTTTGCAAATATCTATCGCATCTTGCACATATTTACTTAAAGCTGTGTTATCATCTCTTGTTGCTAAACTTCGCATATATGCTCTTGGGTGCGATATTGAATTCATTCTAATCCTGTCACCCAATAATGCACCACCAGTTTTTTTCTTAGATGGATCTACAGAAATAACTGCGATTGTTTTATCTGCATATAAATGTAAATAACGCCTAACAATTTCATCTGTAACAGAACTTTTACCTGCTCCTCCAGTTCCTGTAATTCCTAAAACTGGAATTGTTTTTTGATCAGTAGTAGAATGTTTTATAAAAGTACTTTTTTCAATTCCATTCTCTACAAGTGTAATTGATCTTGCAATTTTTCTTACGTCTTTCACCTCACCTGTTGTCATTTTTTTAGTATAATTACCATTTGTATTTAATGGAAAATCACATTGCTTAACAACATCTTCAATCATTCCCTCTAACCCCATTTTTCTTCCATCATCTGGACTGTAAATTCTAGTAATACCATATTTATGTAAAACCCTAATTTCTTCAG